>Ga0181590_10005129_pt1 | contig 10830 bp, 9 predicted proteins | sample 071ome_34_FD_132446 | JGI IMG/M metagenome (GOLD analysis project Ga0181590, IMG submission 132446) | Coastal salt marsh microbial communities from the Groves Creek Marsh, Skidaway Island, Georgia - 071411BT metaG (megahit assembly) | ecosystem: Environmental > Aquatic > Marine > Intertidal zone... | reverse complement strand
TGGCGTAGGCGAGCCGTAGACCTCCACCTTAAGCGAATCGACCAGGCCCGGGTTGGCGCGGCCAGTGCGGATTCCGGTGAGGGCATGGCGGAAGACCTCGACAGCCTTTTCCATGCGTTCTTCGGCGTCGAGCAGGATGTCGTCTGCCGGCATCGTGCGAGATCTCCCTGGAGGCGGCCAGCACTCACACGGCTGACGATGCCTGGTGAGACCACTAGCAAAGCCTCGATTCTCGCAGGAGGTTCCCGGGCACTTCAAGTCAGCCGCCCTAAGAACGCCGCCGAGGCTTACTGCTCGGAGGCGATACGGCTGGTGACCAGGGTGCCGATGCGTTCGCCCGCCACCGCACGCTCGATGTTGCCATCGGTGCGGTAGTTGAACACAAGGATTGGCATGGAGTGCTCCATGCACTGAGAGATGGCAGTGGCATCCATGACACGGAGGCCTTGTTCCTGCACCTGCTGATACGTCAGGTCACGGTAGAGCATCGCGTGCGGATTCCGCTCGGGGTCGTCTGAATAGACCCCGTCGACGCGTGTTGCCTTCAGCAGGATATCTGCCTCAAGTTCGAGAGCTCGCTGCGCCGCAGCAGTGTCGGTGGTCACGAACGGACTGCCCGTACCCGCAGCGAGGATCACGATCCGCCCCTTCTCGAGATGCCGGCGTGCCCTGCGGCGGATGTAGGGCTCCGCGACACCATCCATCTTGATCGCAGTCATCAGCCGTGTACTCGCTCCCAGGCTCTCAAGGGCATCCTGAAGCGCGAGGCCATTGATGACAGTGGCGAGCATGCCCATGTAGTGGGCCGTCGCTTCCTGGATTGCTGCGTTGCCTGCGGTAAAGGAGCCACCACGAAGGATGTTGCCACCACCGATCACCACCGCTACCTGCACTCCGCTGGCAGCGACACGGACGGTCTGCTCCGCGATCTGGACCACCTCCTCCATGGAGATGCCACGCTCACCGGCGCGCGCAAAACTCTCACCGGAGAGTTTCAGGAGCACACGCTTGAATGGAGTGGAAGTCATGGCGAAGCACGCATGGGCTGCGATCAGCTGCCCAGGGTCCAGTTGTCCATTGACTTGACTTTGATCCCCGAGGTCTCAGCAAGCTTTCCGACGGTCTGCTTGTCATCCTTCACGAACGGCTGCTCAAGCAGTACGCACTGGCTGAAGAAGTTCCTCAGTCGGCCTTCGATCATCTTCTCAACGATGTTGGCAGGCTTGCCCTCAGCCAGTGCCGCCTCGGTGAGGATCTCGCGTTCCTTCTGCACAGCAGCAGGATCGAGCTCTTCTTTGGAGACTGCCTTTGGAGCCATGGCCACAATGTGCATGGCGATGTCCTTGGCAATCTCGGCAACCGCGGAGCCAGCCTTGCCGGCGAGCTCAACCAGGCAGGCCTTCGAGCCATCGTGGTGGGCGTAGCCGCCGCAGGGAGCGTCAACACGACGAATCCGCGAGAGTTCGAAAACCTCGCGCATGCGATTGAAGAGGTCGTCCTTAAGCTCGCCGAGCGTGCGGTCGGGGTGCATGGTGCTCTTCTGGGCGAGCAGTTCGTCAGCGGTGGCCGCACCTGGTCCGAGCGCCAGCTGCTTGGCCATGTCGTTGACGAGATCCTTGAAGTCGGGGCTGTTTGCCACCGGTGCGCTCTCGCACTTCAGCTCGACCATGGCACCGACACCCTTCTCAAGATCGGTGTAGACAGCAAGGCGACCGGTGCTCATCTCACGGTCGGATCGCAGTGCCTGCGTTTTGATGCCCTGCTTGCGAAGCCATTCGATTGCGGCGTCGGTGTCTCCGCCGCATTCAGCGAGGGCCTTCTTGCATTCCATCATCGGAAGGCCGGTTTTGTCTCGCAGGCTCTTCACATCTGCTGCGGTGATCGCTGCCATGTCTCTTCTCCCTCTCGCTCGGATTCCAACGTGTCTCAACGTCTGGTGATGTGCGGGCTCTGATGGACGGCCACATCAGAACTCGCCACCAATCATTGCCCGCGGGGCCCTGATGTGCCCGGAGCGTTTCTACCGGCCGATGAACCGACCAGCTGAACGGCTTCGCCAAACAACATTGATGACCTGAAGTCATCAACGTTTCTGGCACTGCTTTGATTTCGGCATCGCTTTGATTCAGGCACTTGCGTCGATCTTTTCGCAGGTGCGAACCACGCTCAGGTGCGAGGACGAGGAGCAGCTCGCTTGGCTCGCGAACCAGCATCCTTGTCGGCACCCTCGGAAGCTGCCTGTGCCTGGGTCGAGTGCTCGGCCTTCCCCTCGAGGATCGCATCGGCGAGCCGAGCGGCGACCAGCTCGATCGAACGGATCGAGTCGTCGTTGCCAGGGATCGGCAGGTCGATCACGTCAGGGTCGCAGTCGGTGTCGATCAAGGCGAGCGTGGTGATGCCCATCTTGCGAGCCTCATTGACGGCGTTCTTTTCCTTCTTGGGATCAAAGAGCACCAGACACTCGGGAAGCCGCGACAGCGTGCGAATACCACCGAGGTTGCGAACCATCTTGCGATACTCGCGGCGGAGCGAGGACTGCATCTTCTTTGAGTAGGCTGCAAACTCGTCGGTGATCGCCGTTTCAGACGAAGGCATCAGCCGCTCGAGTTCTTCGAGGCGAGCGAGTCGATTGCGAATCGTGCGGAAGTTCGTGAGTGTGCCACCGAGCCACCGCTCGCTGACATAGGGCATGCCGCAACGCTCTGCTTCACGAGCGACGGCCTCCTGGCCCTGTCGCTTCGTTCCAACGAACAGCACGAGGCTGCCAGAGGCGGCGACTTGCTTGAGGTACTTCCGTGCCCGCAACAGCCCACGAATCGTCTCGCGGACGTCGATGATGTGGATCAGGTTCTTGCGACCGTGGATGTACGGCCGCATCTTGGGATTCCAGCGGCTGGCGCGGTGGCCGAAATGCACACCGGCTTCAATCAACTCCTGAGCCAAAACACTCGACACGCTGTCAGTCTCACGAAAGGAAAGGATGAAGGCCGCGGTGGACGCACATTTCGCCCGCCACGCGAGTTCCGCAGCGTATTCTGTTTGGGGGTCAGGGTCAACGCACCCCTCGGATATCTCGGCGACAAGGGGCTGACGCTTGAATCGGCCTGTTTGAGCCTACTACACTCTCACCGCACGGACGGCCACACCGGCCGATCCCTCCCTCGAGCCGACCCGGCGGTATTCCCGAACGCGTTTCCGCGTTGTTTCGCGGAATCCGGCCGGAGCAGTCCGGAATGCCCCGGAGATTCCCGCCCGCCATGCGCCATCTTCTCTCAGCGACGGTTCAGAACGTTCCCGGCGTGCTTTCGCACATTTCGGGCATGCTTGCCTCCCGCGGCTACAACATCGACAGCCTGGCAGTCGGGGAGACTGAGGCCCCCGATCTGTCGCGAATGACTTTCGTGGTGCGGGGAGACGACCGTGTGCTCGACCAGGTGCGGCTGCAGCTGGAGAAGATCGTCACGGTTGTCCAGGTCAACGACATCAGTTCACGCGACTACGTTGAACGCGACTTGATGCTGATTAAGGTGCAGGCTCCCGCCGGGGCGGTGCGAAGCCAGGTGAAGGAGTTGGCGGATATTTTCCGCGGTAAAATCGTCGATGTCGCTGGTGACAGCGTGGTCGTTGAGATCTCCGGCACCGAGAACAAAATTGAAGGCTTTATCGACATGATGCGGCCTTTGGGCATTCTGGAGCTGGTTCGCACTGGCCGGATTGCGATGGTTCGGGGCAACGAGCCGGGGCCGTCTGGCGATGTGACTCATCTCCCTGCCGACCATGCGATCTCACCGGAGACCCTTGCCTAAGTCCGGGACGCCCATCTGCGGTGGAGCCGCTGCTCCTCTGCAGTGGCTGACAATCGATGGTTGTTCAGCCGGTTTGACAACTTTGACCGATCTATTTCCCTCACCTCACGAACGATCCGACTCAGGAGAAGCCCGTGCCAGCCACGATCTACTACGAATCCGACGCCGATTTGAAGCACCTTGCCGGGAAGACGATTGCCATTCTCGGCTACGGCAGCCAGGGGCATGCCCAGGCCCAGAATCTGCGGGACAGTGGACTGAATGTCGTCGTGGCACAGCGTCCAGGCGGTCCGAACTACGACCTCGCAAAGAGCCATGGCTTCGAGCCAATGAGCGTTGAAGAGGCCGTCAAGCAGGCAGATGTGATCAACATCCTGCTGCCGGACGAGCTGCAGGCCGACGTCTACAAGGCAGCGATCAAGCCGAACCTCAAGCCGGGTGCCGTGTTGATGGCAAGCCATGGCTTCAACTTCCACTTCGCGCAGGTTGAGCCTCCTGCCGGCCACGACACCCTTCTGGTGGCCCCGAAAGGCCCCGGGCACCTGGTGCGGAGCGAGTATGAGAAGGGTGGCGGCGTGCCCTGTCTGATCGCCCTCGGCGAGGGTGCCAGCGAAGCCACCAAGCAGATTGGGCTGGCCTATGCCAAGGGCATCGGTGGCACCCGCGGCGGTGTGATCGAGACGACGATCGCTGAGGAGACTGAGACCGACCTGTTTGGTGAGCAGGCTGTGCTCTGCGGAGGCGTCTCGGAGCTGATCAAGGCGGGCTTCGACACGCTGGTCGAGGCAGGCTACCAGCCAGAAATGGCCTATTTCGAGTGCCTGCATGAGATGAAGCTGATCGTCGACCTGCTCTATCAGGGTGGTCTGGAATATATGCGATACAGCGTCTCCAACACCGCTGAGTATGGTGACTACACACGCGGTAAGCGGGTGATCACGGATGAGACCCGTGCAGAGATGAAGCGGATTCTTGAGGACATCCGCAGTGGTGAGTTTGCCCGCGACTGGATCCTCGAGAATCGTGCGGGGGCAGCCAGCTTCAAGGCTACCCGTCGCCGCGAGCGGGAGCACAAGCTCACCGAAACTGGCCGCGCCTTGCGGAAGATGATGAACTGGATCGATTCGAAGGAGGTCTAGATGACCCCTGAAGAACGTGAGTCACGGATGCTCTACAACGAGCTGGTCCCTGGAGATCGGGTCGAGGTGGTCCACGGTGTGACCGTGGGCTCCTCGGCTGCGTGGACGACCACTACAACCGGTCGTGTGCTGCGGCGGGAGAGGCGGAGGCATGGCCTCCACTTCCGCCGCAACAACGATGACAAGGTGTTCTCGGACGTGCTGATTCTCGCCCGTGATGACGGTGAGCTGACAACCGTCACGATCGACGAGTACACGCGGCTGAAGAAGCTCGTCTGAGGCACTCAACGGCGTCGTCCGGTGATCGTGCGGAGGAGTGCGACAGCACTCTTCACGACCGGTGCCTTGAGCGTTGCAGCGGCATCCGTGTGGGCTGTCGTGGGCGTTCCCACCTTGGCTGCGTGTGCGGCGTTGTGCAGGTGGCTCTTGGCATCTGCTCGTCGAACCAGGTCTCGTAGTACCAGGAAAAATGACGACGCACGGCTGCTTGGAGGCGAGCGTCCAGTGCCCCTTCAGGATCTGGGATCCACGAGCCTGAGGGACGGCAGTTCACCTGAGGCAGGGCAAACCGGCAGTCGATGCCCCAGCGGTTCATCTGGGTCTGAAGGCCAGTTTCGAGGTCCTCAAAGTGGATCAGACGGGTGTTCGCCCACGCAGGTCCGCCCACGTCGAAGAACTTCCGATAGGAGGGCAGACGGCCGCTGGTGGCAAGGCGAACAAAATCGCTAAAGCGACCCTCGCGTGCGGCTGTTGCGAACCGGTTATTCGGCGCTTTCATCGGTGGCACCCTCCGCCAGTAGGCGGCGAGGGATGCGAGCATTGCGAACGGCGGCCGGACAATGCCGAAGATGCGAATGCTCGTTTCCAGGCCGGCGGTCGGCTGGGTCTGATGCCGCCAGTTGGACGTTCTGCTGAAGAACTGCAGACGCTGGAGCGCCGAAAGTGAACGGCCGCCGGTCAGGCAGGCGAGCGAACGCCGAACATGGGTGTGTGGGTCGCCTGCACGCACATACTGTGCATCGGGGAATGTCTGGAAAAACCAGGTTGCCACCGAAGACCCGGCCGTCTTTGGGTAGTGCGCAAACGCCAGATTGTTCGCAAGACTCACGAGCATCGGTCGTCTTCCCCCAAAGACCTTACGCGTCCCTCATAAAGGATATCGGTATCGCGGCGGGCCATTGTGCAGAAGAAGTTCTCGGTGACATCGGCACGGCTGTCGGAGGACGTGTGCCGCCACACCGCCGAAAGAGTGGTGAGTCGACAGACCCGAACGGGCGGTCGTGAACTGGGCCGAGAAGACGACCGCCGAAAGACGAGCCTCGGCCAACACGACGATCATCGGACGTCTGTGAGAGCACTGAGACTCAGACGACGCGGGCGATCACACAGGTGAGGTATTCACCTTCGAGGCAGCTGGCGCTGACGGGATGGTCGGGGGCCGCACCGTGGCAGGCGAGCATCGAGATCGAGCGGCCACTCCGCTGCGCGACCCCTGAGAGCATCATCAAGAAATCGTCCCTGGTCACAGCACCTGAGCAGGAGCAGGTCACGAGGATCCCGCCCGTTTCAAGCAGGTCCACGCCTTGCCGATTGATGCGGTGGTAGGCACGCAACGCCTCGTCGTGCGTGCTGCGGCTGCGAGCAAACTTCGGTGGGTCGAGGATCACCATCCCAAACCGCTCACCCGCCGCTGCCAGGGCATCGAGTTTCTTGAAGGCATCAGCAGTCTCGACAGTGATGTTGGCGGCACCGTTGAGACCTGCGTTGGCTTCGGCGAGGGCGGTGGCCTTCGCACTGCCATCGACCGCAAGCACGCTCGCTGCGCCAGCTTTAACGCAGGCGATCGAGAAGCCTCCGGAGTAGCAGAACATGTCGAGCACGCGGCGGCCGGTGGCGAGCCTGGCAGCTGCTTGCCGGTTGTCACGTTGATCGAGATAGAAGCCCGTCTTCTGACCCTCTGCGAGATCAACGCCAAACCGCAGGCCGTTGTCGTTGATAAACACTGGCCCATCCGGCAGGCGTCCACGAACTAGGCCGTCGGTAATCTGCATTCCCTCAAGCTTGCCGAGGCCACGTTCTGCGGAGCGGAGCAGAATGCCGGCCGGCTTGACGAGATCGTTGAGCACATCGCAGATCAGGTCCATCCGACAGTGCATCGCCCGCGCGGTGAACTGCACGCAGAGCCAGTCGGCAAAGCGATCGACAATCAGGCCCGAGAGGTCGTCGCCTTCGCTGTTGATCAGGCGAGCCGCCGAGGCCCGATCGTCCAGATGGAGGCTCCGGCGGACGGCCACAGCCCGCTCGATACGAGCCCGCCAGAAGGCATCGTCGAGTCGTTCAGCTGCGGTGAAAGCGTAGAGCCTCACACGGATGCGGCTGTCTGGGTTCCAGAGGCCTCGGCCAACAAAATCGCCGTTGTGGGTGGCCAGATCGACCACGTCACCCGGAGCTGGAGTTCCCTCGATCCGCAGCACCGCGGATTCCAGCACCCAAGGATGGCGGCCGTAGAACGGGCGTGCCCGCTTCGGCTTGAGAAAGACGGTGGCGACCGGCAGGCCCGCGGTGGCATCCGGCGACTCAAGAGACGCGGGAGTAGCAGGCGTTGCAGTGTCTGGGCTGTCGTGTGACGGACTGAGCGGAGGATTGTCCTCAGGCATGGACAACCTGCTTTGGCTTGGAAGCCTTCTGGCCCTGCAGTACATGAGGTGCGGGCAGTGCGTCGCTCCCTGGCTCACTCTTCACGCGACGCTTGTCTTCCTTGGCAGCTTTCTTCGCATCCATCCGCAGCACGCTCCAGGCGAACACGCCACCGAGTGGTCCTGAGAGCATCGCTGGGAGAAGCACAAGATTGCCGACCAGAGCAATGGTCAGCATCGAGAGCATCATGTAGCCAAACCGCTGTGTGGGGCCAAAGGGCGAGAGGGAGAAAACCGAAAGCCCGATGCCGATCACACCCCAGCTCTGATACATCGCCCGGGCGCAACCCTTATAAGCGAGCATCGTCGCCTCGCGGCGATCGAGTCCATCAGAGATGCCTCGACGGAACCAGAGCATGAAGTGCACGACGTCGTCGACGGTCACGCCAAGGGCCACACTCGGCGCCATCACGGTGCCGATATCGACAAGCAGGGTGCCCGCTGTGAAGGACTTGAGCAGTGAGTTGCCCCAGCCCATGCCACCGAAGACCATGATCGCTGGAAACGCGGCAGGAACCAGCAACACCAGTCCTGCTGAGAGTGCTCGACAGAGCACGACCATCACAGCCACGATGATCAGGAAGTCAACGCCGAAGCCGAGTACAAGGCCATCGAGCAGTGAGTGCTGAGCCTTGTAGACCAGCGGTACGAGGCCGGTGTAGTCCACCTCGATACCGGTTACGCCGTCATCTTCCAGAGACGCAAGGATCGGGTTGATGCGTTCTTTGAGTTCCTCTTGGAAGAGGTCGTACTCCACTTCCTTCGTAGCGCTGACACGGGCGCTGATCCGCCAGAGCTCGCCCGGCTTACCAGTCTCGAGGGTGGTCTCCCTGAGATAGTCGCCATCGAGGAACTCGTGACGGTGGGCCTCGAGCCGCCGGTTGAGAACGCTGCGACGTGTGCGGGCACCGAGCCCAAAGGCTCGTGCTGCCGCCCCACCGATGCCACTGTTGGCACCGCCAAGGTCAAGGCTGCGACCAAAGGTCACCGTCGAGAGCGAGCTGCCAACTTCGTCGAGTGTGCCAATCGCTTCTTGGACCTCGCCAACAAGCTCCATCCGCTCGAGGAAGTTGAGGTCACACTCCTCGTTGTCGATCTTGAGAAGAATCTCCATCGGCACCAGCTGGCCGAGGTTGCTCTCGAGCCATTGGTAGTCGAGACGGATACGGGCATTGGGAGCGAACAGCCGCATCAGCTGCACACTCGTCTCCACGCGTGTCATCCCGTAGCCGATACCCGCCATCAGCGCGAGGCAGGTGACCGTGGAGAGGGTGTGGTGCCGCGTGATCCACTGACCAACCTTCCACCAGGGGCTGTCTTCGATCGGACGCCAGGTGTCTTCTTCTTCACTCGCGGCAGCCTTGCCGAGCTTGAGCTGCGGCGGGAAGAGCTCCAGCGCCGCAGGCATCAGCGTGACGAGGATGATGAAGCTGACCACCACGCCTATGGCTGAGAAAATGCCGAACATCGCAATCGGCACCAGCTCACTGACTGCCAGTGTGGCCAGGCCGACGGCAGTTGTGCCCGTGGCGAGCGATAGTGGCAAAATCGCATGGTGCAAGGCACGCCCTGCCGCACCTTCCTGAATACCCGTCTCGGCAATCTGGTCACGATAGTAGTTCGCCAGATGGATCGCACCGCTGGTGGTGGCGACGTAGACGAGTGACGGCATGGTCAGCAGGATCGCGTCGACCGGATACCCCGAATACCAGACGACCGCCAGGCTGGCGAACATGCTGTAGACACCCGAGGCGATCACGAGCCCCACCAGCAGCTTGCTCCGCAGTGAGAGCCAGCTGACGATAAAGCCAACGACCAGAGACAAGCCGAACAGAATCGTCACGCTGCTTTGGCCAGCCTTGTCGATCGCCACGTTGTCGACCGGCGGACCACCGATATGCAGGCTGTCCTCGGGGATCGCACACTCATCAGTGGCTAGCTGTCTGACCTGGTCAATCGCGCCGTGGAGGTTCGTGCGGGCGAGATCCGAGAGCGTCAGCACCAGGCAGGTCTGGCGTTCATCAAGATTGTCTTCGGCAGACATCGGTGCCACGCCGTCGGCCGCAGGGCCGATCAGTGCGCCAGTCAGTCGCTTGATGGCTTCTTCACGCTCCAAGAGAAGCGGCTCGCTCGTCATCTGCTCGACAGCGCGAGGACCGGTCTGAACGGTCTTGAAGTAGAGCGGCTGGTCGACTCGCGAGGCTTCCTCAGGAGGAGGCAGCAGCTTGCTTGCCATCAACTCCAAGCGAGGGTCGCTCATCGTGCAGCCTTCCCAGCTTGCGAGGATGAACTCCTCTCCCTGGAAATGCTGCCGGAAGAACTTATACCGCTGGGTCTCCGGATACTCAGCTGGGAGCCAGCCCTTCACATCATTGCGGTTATTACCCTTGGCCTTGATCGCTCCGACTACCACGAGAGGCAGCAGGAAAACGAGCACGGCCATGATGGCAACGGAATGCCGCTGGTAGAAGTTGGACTTTGGGTGTGACGTCATATCCTTCCACCGAGGGGCTGAGTGCGGCTGAGAGCTCCGTCCGCATCCCCAAACAGTACAGGTGGCGTTGGGGACAGTCCATATGTCTCATAGCGTCTTCGGCTTCGAAACAGCGATTCTCGAACGTGCCGGCGGTTCAACAGCATTACTTTGACTGACGCGCACCCCTTCCGCAGTTGCCGTAAATCCTCACCGCAGCCGTGGACCGGTGTTTAGAAGGCGTCCGGGGCGGGCTTGGCCAGGTCGTCGGCGGTAAACCCGTGCGCTCGATGGGAGCCGTCGCAAAATGGACGGCTGGAGCTGTGGCCGCAGCGACAGAGTGCCACGGCACGTTTCCCAGCAGGGGGGGTGAAAGCCGCTCCGGTGTGGTCGGTGAACTGCAGTTTCAGGCCGATTTCTGCGGCGTTTTCTGGCAGTTCCACCACAAGCGGCCCATGTTCGCGGCAGCGGATCGTGACCGTACTTGGCGGAGAACGTGGCGTAAGGGGTGGTTCAGTGGATTCCGAGGGATTCGTCACGCGTCCGTCCGTGTTACTCACCTGGCGTTGCAGCCGCGGGCTTCGTCTCGTCGACGATATCGATCCAGAGCCGCACATAGCCCTGCGGCGGGATCAGCTGCGGTGGCGGTGGCGGTGGTTCCACGGCTTCAGGCGGAGTGTCAGTCGTCCGCATGACCACGGAGGCAGCCATCGAGG
>Ga0181590_10005128_pt1 | contig 10832 bp, 9 predicted proteins | sample 071ome_34_FD_132446 | JGI IMG/M metagenome (GOLD analysis project Ga0181590, IMG submission 132446) | Coastal salt marsh microbial communities from the Groves Creek Marsh, Skidaway Island, Georgia - 071411BT metaG (megahit assembly) | ecosystem: Environmental > Aquatic > Marine > Intertidal zone... | reverse complement strand
GCCCGCCGGTCATCGGGGTGGGAACGCCGGTTGTGTCGGGAAAACTGATCGGCAGACCCACCATCCTGCGTGCCGCGAGAAAGGCAAAACATTCTGCCTCCACCGCATCACCACGCCAGCCAAGATCATCGGCATCGAGCACACTGACGCCGGCGCGCAAAGCGATCTGCTGCATCAATGTCGGATTGTGACGCCCACCGCCCGAAACAAAAAGCCGGTCCGGACGCTGTGGCAACAGATCAAGCCCACGGCCAACCGCCGCCGCGGCAAAGGCTGTCAGCAACGCGGCGCCATCCTCAGCAGAGCAACCAGAAGCCATCCCCGACGGAAAATCAAACCGGTCCAGCGATTTCGGAAACATCTGGGCAAAATAGGGGTGTTCCAGAAGCTGCGTCAATTTGGACTCGTCAACAATACCGGCACTGGCCAGCGCACCGCCCCGATCCATCTCACCCAAACCACAGGATGCCACCCAATCATTGATCGGCGCATTTGCCGGTCCCGTATCAAAAGCGACAAGGCGGCCATCTGTGCTTTGCCAGCTCAGATTGGCGACACCACCCAAATTCAGCACAGCCGTATCTGCACCAGCACCGGCGCGATGCAACAACGCGGCATGATATGAGGCACAAAGCGGTGCCCCTTGCCCGCCCGCGGCAACATCATCACTTCGCAGATCAAAGACCACGGGAACCCCAAGGCGGCAGGCCATCAGCCGGCCATCGCCAAGCTGCCTTGTACGCCCATAGCTGTCAGACGCTGGCGCACGATGGAGGACGGTCTGTCCGTGAAAGCCGATCGCGGCAATCGATGACAGGGGCATACCCTCACTGTTGGCCAGCTGTGCCACAGCATCTGCCTGCGCCATCGATAAACGCGCTTCTGCCTCGGCGAAAATATCCGGTTCCGGCCCGGCGAAATTCCATGCCCTTGCCGCGTCAATTGCCCCGCCGATCAGGTCACGAATATCCTGCGGATAGGGGATCAGCGCATAGCCGCCACATTCAAAAATATTCACCCCGTCCGTGCGCAAAAAGGCAACATCGATATTGCCATCGAGAACCGTTCCGGTCATCAGGCCGGCATACCATTGTGGTGATGCGTTATGCTCCGCCGCAAGGGCTGCTCTTGCATCAATTTTTACAGAATCCCCGGCATTTTTCATTTAACCGGGCTCCGTTCTGCACTGATGATTTTGCTCACACCCAAGCGTGACTGTTCATCTTGCATCCATTCATCTCCGATTCCAGAGAACTCCGGCAATCAGGTTAGAGACAATTTCCAACAGGCCGCAAGGCGATTTGTTTGTCACATCCGGATCAGCGGTCGCAAAACCGGCGCCAGTCACTGAACCCGAGGGCCGGGGACCACCGCACTGCGAACATGCCCTCTGATCAGAACAGTCACAACAGAGTCAAAAAAATAACCAGCTCCATATTAGCAAAGCATAAAATACAGAGTGGCTGGTGAGCCAATTTTTTGAGATAGTCCACGCATGAAAGTCTTTATTCATGACGATGCCGACACCGCAGCCGCCCACACCGCGGTCATTGCGGCCAGAAGCCTGCAGAGGAAACCAGCTGCGGTTCTTGGCCTTGCGACCGGAGAAACCATGCGTCCCGTCTATCGGCATTTGCGTGATCTTTTTGCAAAAGAAGACATTCCGACTGCGGATTTCACAAGTTTCAATCTGGATGAATTTGTCGGCGTTCCACCATCACATCCGGGTAGCTTTCACTATTTCATGGCCCGGGAATTTCTGGATCATCTGGGCAATACCGGCACGCGCTGCTTTCTCCCCGATGGCATGGCACCGGATGTGATGGCCGAAGCCGCAAGATACGAAACGAGCATTCAAATGCATGGGGGCATTGATCTACAGCTTCTTGGCATAGGCCGGAATGGACATATCGGATTTAATGAACCGGGAACGGCCTTTGACAGCCGGACCTCTTGTATTGCCCTCAGCGATCAAACAATTTCAACCCTTCAAGGTTTTACACCACACCTTGATCGCGACATGCTTCCTGAATTTGCAATCACCATGGGTATAGCCACGATTATGGACGCAAAGCGCTGTATTTTGCTGGCCACGGGAAGTGCAAAGGCATCGGCCATTCGCGCCATGCTGGAAGATGCAGTTTCAAATGCATGTCCGGCAAGTGTTCTTCGTAACCATCCCGATGTGACAATAATACTAGACAGATTGGCCGCCGAAGGCCTTACTGAAGCAGGTATAGCGGCGTTTCAGCCAGTCTTTAACCCGCAAGTCAGGATGTTTCACACGCCATCAGACAATGAGAAATAGTCATGCAAGAAGATACAGAAACACCCCCCGAAGCAGGACGATGGCTTGACCAGCTTGATAATCAGGCCGCGTTGGAAATGATGCTCGATGATCAGGCGCTGGCCATCACCGCCATAAGGCAGAGCCTTGGTCAAATTGAACAAGCGGTGACCGAGATAACCCACAGAATGAAAGTCGATGACAAGGCGCGCATCATCTATGCCGGTGCCGGCGCATCCATCCGCATCGCGGTTCAGGACGGTGTTGAATTGTTGCCAACATTCGACTGGCCAAGAGAGCGCGTAGCCTATCTGGTGGCCGGCGGCGACAAGGCCTTGATCGAGTCGATTGAGGATGCGGAAGATAACGAAGTCGCCGCAAAGAAGATGGTCAAGGATCTGGATCTTTCGGCGAATGACGTTGTCATATCTATCGCCGCCAGCGGACGAACCGCATTTACCTGTACCGTTCTGCGCGAGACCGTTAGGGCCGGTGCGCTGGCAATTGGCATTTCCTGTAATCCGTCCACGCCGCTTCTGGACGAGGCCGATATCGGCATTCCATTGATCACCGGCGGTGAAGCACTGGCCGGATCAACCCGCTTGAAGGCAGCCACTGCACAAAAAATCTGTCTGAACATGATTTCCACATTGGTGATGACGCGTTTGGGCAGGGTGCGGGACGGCAAAATGATCGCAATGCGCCCAACCAACGCAAAGCTGCGCGGTCGGTTTTCACGCATTCACGGGACTGATGCCTAGAAAAAGGCACAATCATCATCAGACATTTACCGGGGTGTTTTGACCGGTTGTATCGATGCCAGCAATTCAAGGCCAAGTGAAATGGCACCGTGCAGCCCGTCTCCTTCGGCGCCGGACAGAAGTGCCGTCAAATCATGACCGAGCCCGTCAATCACCCCTTTATCGAGCAGACCTCTTAACCGCTCACCAACACTGCCACACAGAAAAATCCGGCCGGTTTTGTGGGCGTCAAGAGCTGTGAGAACCTGCCGCAAATCATCAATTAACGTCCTGATGATTGCGGTTGCTACCTTATCACCTGTTGTCTGCGCCTCGAAAATGTCCGGGGCAAACTGACCAAAATCCTGCGGGGAGGCTGTTTTGGCAAACAGCACGACATTGCCTGCTATACCCTCAAACCTGTGCATTATATCACGGGTGAGATCTGACTCTTCAATAAGCCCGTCATACGCTTTCATCACGCAACGCAGCAATTCCCGACCAAGCCACGCGCCGCTGCATTCATCGCCCAGTTGCAGGCCCCAACCACCGATTTGCCTATTTACACCCTGACATTGACTGACGAAAAATGAACCTGTTCCCATTTGTGCCAGCGTGCCATCTGCCTCACCCAACACCCCGGCAATGGTGATTTCCCGGTCCGAAACGACACGAGTTTTGGCAAAATCGAGATCTTCGGCAAGCCGAACCGCAACATCGCCAACATTGGCACCTGCAATCCCCAGGACACCCACATCATGCTGCCATGAGCCCGCAGGCAATTGTGCGGCTTCATATATCTTGTGAATGGCGGTTTTTATATTGTTGAGGCTCGCCTCATAATCGCTGGTTAGATTCGCAAAGCCGCCTTCAATTTGGCTTCTGATCACACCATTCTGGTCTGCCAACGCGATCCTGCTGCGCGTTCCACCGCCATCAATGGCCAGAATATGTCGTTCTTTTCTCATAGGTGTGGCGACCTTTCCAAAACGTCTCATGCAACCATAACCCGGATCATGTCATCCGGCCCGATCCGGTTTGAGAGCATAAATCAAACACCATCTGCCGCATGTTACAGGACTGCCTGCAATTTTGTAGATGATTGACGGAACTGTATTCTAGGCTCAGTATAAATGCCAATCCATCGGTGAATTGGATCACATTGTGAAGTCAAACCGGCATTGTGACATAACAGACCGATGGCAAGTCCGTAATCAAGTTTGGGGAGTAGTTACTATGAAGTTTAAAGCTTTAATGGGCGCCACTATGGCGCTGATATTGGCCGGTGTCGGCAGCGCATCAGCGGATGTCACCCTCACCATCGAAAGCTGGCGTAATGACGATTTGTCGATTTGGCAACAAAAGATCATTCCGGCTTTTGAAGCGCAGAACCCGGGAATCAAGGTGGTTTTTGCACCAACAGCACCTGCACAATATAACTCAGCATTGAACGCTAAACTTGAGGCGGGCACAGCTGGTGATCTGATTACCTGCCGGCCGTTCGATGGATCATTGTCCCTCTACAAGGCGGGTCACCTTGCCGAAGTGGGCGATCTCGACAACATGAAGAATTTTGGCGCTGTGGCCAAATCCGGATGGAGCACTGACGACGGTTCAGCCACATTCTGTGTTCCGATGGCCTCGGTGATCCACGGGTTTATCTACAACAAGGATGCCTTCAAGGAAGTGGGGGTTTCGGTACCCGGAACCGTTGACGAGTTTTTTGCCGCTCTCGAAAAAATCAAACAGGACGGCAATTATGTGCCATTGGCGATGGGTGTTGCCGATCAGTGGGAAGCTGCAACCATGGGCTATGCCAACATTGGCGTAAACTATTGGAAGGGTGAAACAGGCCGTCAGGCTGTGATAGCTGGCGATATGAAGCTGACACATCCGGACTGGATTGCCCCTTATGCACAGCTTGCCAAATGGGGTCCATACATGGGTGATGGCTATGAGGCACAATCCTATCCTGACAGCCAGAACATGTTCACACTCGGCCGGGCAGCAATCTATCCGGCAGGCTCATGGGAGATTTCCGGCTTTAACGCGCAGGCTGATTTTGAGATGGGCGCGTTCCGCGCACCGGTTCAGGCCGCCGGCGATGAATGCCATATCTCAGACCATGTGGATATTGCGCTTGGTATGAACAAGGCGACAAAGAACCCTGAAGCTGTGCGCACCTTCCTTAACTGGGTTGGCTCAGCTGAATTTGCCGATCTCTATGCAAATTCACTCCCGGGCTTTTTCTCATTGTCCAACCATAACATTGCAATGACTGATCCGCTGGCACAGGAATTTGTCGGATGGCGCAGCAAATGCAAATCCTCGATCCGGCCGTATCACCAGATCCTGTCTCGGGGAACGCCAAATCTGGCGAATGAGTATTGGGTCACCTCGGCGAATGTCATTCGGGGCTCCATGACGCCAGAAGAGGCCGGTGCACATATGCAAAAGGGTCTCGCCAGCTGGTATGCCCCCCAGCAATAGGTTGGAATGGTAAAATATGAAATTGGTGGACAGCCCTGAAATTTGATGGGCTGTCCATATCTGCTACGATTTCGTGGCAGGGGTCATATCTCAGACCTTGCCAATTCCATGCCATTCTTTGCCAATCGCCTCTCTTGTCACCGGCATTAGTAAAGTGGAGCCAGCATCTTGATGCAGATACACACGACATCTCATCGACAGCGCAAAACCCGGTGGCATATCGCGATCTTTCTGGCTCCGGCAGTGCTTGTCTACAGCACCTTTATGATTTTTCCACTTTTCGGCACTTTGCAGCTTTCGCTGTACACCACGTTTGAGCAACAAACCTCATTTGTCGGATTTGGCAATTTTCAGACCTTGTTTGGCGACCCGCGCTGGTCAGGTGCGTTCTGGAATGCGCTGGTGAACAATGTCTGGTTTTTCATCATCCACATGCTGGTGCAAAATCCGATTGGCATTGTTCTTGCCGCCGTTTTATCAAATCCCAGATTGCGATTGCGGGGCTTTTATCGCTCGGCAATTTTTGTGCCGACAGTCATGTCCTTTGTCATTGTAGGGTTTGCCTGGAAACTCATTCTCTCGCCATTGTGGGGAATTGCACCTGACATGCTTGACGCCATCGGCCTCAAATTTCTCTTTGCTCCCTATCTTGGAAAAGAAGAATATGCCCTGACGACCCTGGCGCTGATTTCGGTCTGGCAATATGTCGGCATTCCAATGATGCTCATCTATGCGGCGCTGTTATCCATCCCTCAGGAGGTGATTGAAGCTGGTGAAGTTGACGGCGTAACCGGCATGTCAGCTTTCTGGAAGATCAAACTGCCACTGATCCTTCCGGCGATCGGCATTATTTCGATTTTGACCTTTGTGGGAAATTTTAACGCCTTTGACCTGATCTATGCGGCGCAAGGGGCGTTAGCAGGACCAAATTATGCCACGGACATACTTGGCACATTTCTCTACCGAACTTTTTTTGGCTTCCAGATGCAGCTTGGCGATCCGAATATGGGTGCCGCTGTAGCCATGATCATGTTCCTGATCATTCTGACAGGCGTTTGTATTTATCTGTTTGGAATTCAGATGCGCATGACGCGATATCAACTATAGGCGGGAAGGAGCAATCATGCGGCGCGTGAAGTATAATATGCCTAATATCCTGCTCGCCCATGCGGCGTTAGCCGCCTATACGATAGTGGCGCTGTTTCCGATTTTTATCATCATCATAAACAGTTTCAAGACACGCAAGGCAATCTTCCGCGACCCTCTCTCCCTTCCAAATGTCGACACGTTTTCACTCATAGGTTTTGAGACAGTGTTTCGGCAGGGGGATTTTTTTCTCTACGTCCAGAATTCGCTGATTGTCACCGTGGCATCACTCTTTTTCATTCTGCTCTTCGGCGCAATGGCAGGCTTTGCGCTTGCTGAATACAGGTTTAAGGGCAACACGCTGATGGCCCTTTATCTTGCCATCGGGATCATGATTCCGATCCGGCTCGGTACGGTATCCATTTTGCAAATCATGGTTGCAAGCAACCTGGTAAACACACTGACAGCCCTGATCCTTGTCTATATTGCGCAAGGCTTGCCACTCGCCATTTTCATTTTGTCCGAATTCATGCGACAGGTTTCGGATGATCTGAAAAACGCCGGGCGAATTGACGGATTATCTGAATACCGAATTTTCTTTGTTCTGGTCTTACCGTTGGTCAGGCCGGCGCTTGCGACGGTGGCTGTTTTCAACATGATCCCGATCTGGAATGACCTGTGGTTTCCATTGATCCTTGCACCCGGTGAAGCAACCAAGACGCTTACACTTGGCTCTCAGGTGTTCATTGGCCAATTCGTTACCGACTGGAATGCGGTCCTCTCGGCATTGTCGATGGCGATGTTTCCGGTTCTGGTCCTTTATCTGATTTTTTCAAAGCAATTAATCAGGGGAATTACGTCAGGAGCAGTAAAATGATCCGTGTTCTGGTGGCAGGCATTGGCAATATGGGGCGCAGTCATGCTCTGGCCTATCACGCACAGCCCGACTTCGAGATTGTCGGACTGGTAAACCGCACCCCTCTTTCATTGCCGGATGAGCTCAGAAACTACGATTTCTTTACAGAGTTTGAAGCCGCGCTTGAGCTGACAAAACCCGACCTTGTCTGCATTGCCACATATTCTGACAGCCATGCCGCATATGCTATTGCGGCGATGAAGGCAGGCGCACATGTCTTTGTTGAAAAGCCGCTGGCAACAACAGTCGAAGATGCCGTCGCGGTGGCCAAAGCGGCAGCGACATATAAGCGAAAACTCGTTGTAGGATATATCCTTCGCCATCATCCAAGCTGGCAACAACTCATCCGGGAAGCGCGTGCGCTGGGTGGCCCTTATGTATTTCGTCTGAACCTCAACCAGCAAAGCAAGGGTGCCGAGTGGGCGACACACAAACAATTGATGGAGACAACCCCACCCATTGTTGATTGTGGCGTCCACTATGTCGATGTCATGTGCCAGATTACGGATGCCAGCCCGACACAGGTGCGTGGCATGGGGCTGCGCTTGTCGGCGGAAATCAGCGAAAGCATGTATAATTATGGCCACTTTCAGGTCATCTTCGCCGATGGATCAGTCGGCTGGTATGAGGCTGGCTGGGGCCCTATGATGTCTGAAACCGCCTTTTTTGTTAAGGATGTGATCTCGCCAAAAGGTGCGGTCTCGATAGTTGCAAAGGATATCGCGGGGTCATCCGACATCGACAGCCATACAAAAGTTGGCCAGCTTCTGGTTCATCCTGTCGACGGTGATGACAGGCTTGTAGAACTTGCTGACGAGCCCGGCCATCAGGCGTTGTGTGAGGCTGAACAGGCGTTCGTTGCGAGGGCAATCAAAGACGATATTGATTTGTCACGACATGCGCTTGATGCGGTTCAGTCACTGGCAATCTGCCTTGCTGCGGATGAAAGTGTGCGCCTTGGCAAAGCTGTGGATCTGAAACCACTGGAATTATAGATTGGTCGCTTGGAGGTTACATTGGGGTCGCTAGGGTTAAGAAACATCCATATGTCATTTGGCAATAATCCAGTGCTGAAGAATATCGATCTCGATTTTGATGACGGAGATTTTGTTATTTTTGTCGGGCCATCGGGCTGTGGCAAATCTACCCTGCTTCGGATCATAGCAGGCCTCGAAGACCCGGATCAGGGCGAAGTTCTGATTTCCGGCCAAACGGTTACCGGCTTGCCGGCATCAAAAAGGAAGATCGCCATGGTTTTCCAGACCTATGCTCTATATCCGCATCTTACGGTGGAAAAAAATATGAGCCTTGGTCTTCGTCAGGCCGGTGAGGCGGCCGACTATATTGACCGGCGCGTTACGCTGGCTGTTGAGATGCTTCAGCTTGAACCCTACCTCAAACGAAAACCCGCCGAACTTTCGGGTGGCCAACGCCAGCGTGTTGCCATAGGCCGCGCAATTGTCCGCAACCCCGAGTTATTTCTATTTGATGAGCCTTTGTCTAATCTTGATGCGGCCTTGCGGGTGAGCATGCGTCTTGAAATTGCACGCCTGCATCGTGAATTGAAATCGACAATTGTCTATGTGACGCATGACCAGATAGAAGCGATGACACTTGCGCAAAAGATTGTTGTTCTGCGTGACGGTTGCATTGAACAGGTTGGATCACCAATGCAGCTCTATAAGGATCCCGATAATATGTTTGTTGCCGGATTTATTGGTTCACCGGCAATGAATTTTATCGAAGCCGGGCATTTTGGCACAGGCGGCAACGCAACGACCATCGGCGTGAGACCGGAATGTCTTGAACTTTCACGCCGTGGCCGCTTTGCGGGAACTGTCAGCCATCTTGAACATTTGGGTGCTGAGACGAACATCTTTATTAATACGGCGGGTGGCTTGATCACTGTTCGTCAATTTGGCGATGTCAGTTATGATATCGGGGCCAAGGTCAATCTCAATTTCAAAGATGATGATTTACTCTTCTTTGACAAGAATGGTGACAGGCTTCGTTAGCGGACAAGGGGCCAGATGGTGGTTACACCGGAACAGAATGACAAAAACACCAACCCGACAGATCAGTGGATTTGGGCGGAGCGGCTGTTTAGCGGCGGCGCAAAGGAACCGCTGTCAAACCATCTGATCAGGATCAGTGACGGGATAATCGCCGAAATCAAGCCTCGCACAAATGCCGATGCACAAACCGGAATACCCCGCTTTCCTGTCGTTGCCCCGGGATTCATTGACATCCAGATCAATGGTGCCGGCGGCGTCATGTTCAATGACACACCCGACCCCAGCACCATTGCGCAGATGGCGCGAGCCGCATCAGTCGGTGGCAGCTGCCATATATTGCCAACATTCATCACCGCGCCGGGCACCGCCTATGAAGCGGCGCTAAAGGCGGTTGCCGCATGCAACCTTGTCAACATCCTTGGCGTGCATCTTGAAGGGCCGTTTTTATCGCGCCAGCGTCCGGGCATTCATCCAGCAGGCGCCATTCGCAAGGCGGGCAAAGCGGATGTCGATCTTCTGGTGGATCAGATAACCGCAGAATACAAACCACAGGGCAAAAAATTATTGCTTACGGTTGCACCGGAGGAGATCGACCCTGCGCATCTGGACAGGCTGGTTGAAGCCGGCGCAATCGTCTTTGCCGGTCACTCAAATGCGACTGTTGAGCAACTGGCAAATGCAACCGATCGGGGGCTTTCGGGCGTTACGCATCTGTTCAACGCCTGCTCACAAATCACCGCGCGGGAGCCCGGAATCGTTGGCGGGGCGCTCACCGATGAGCGCCTGTTTGCCGGCATCATTGCCGACGGCTTTCACGTTGCCCCGCGTCTTTTGAAACTGACCGCACAGATGATGACCAGCCGGATTTGCCTCGTGTCAGACGCGATGCCAACATTCGCCAGCGAAATAACTGGTTTTACCATTGGTGATCAGGACATCACACTTGTGGGAGGGCGCTTACAGGCCAGCGATGGAACCCTCGGCGGGGCGCATCTTGGCCTCGATCAGGCGGTGGCCAATATGTGTCAATTTGCCGATGTTTCACTGGCACAGGCCCTGCACATGGCCAGCGGCATTCCTGCCAGAATTCTTGGCCTTGAGGATTGCTATGGTCAAATCGCTGTCGGCAGACCCGCCAGCATCACCTGTCTTTCAGATGATCTGAACTGCCTAGGCGTATTCGTCCATGGCACCCATCAACAGCCTGATTGAACACTATGGCATACAGCTGAGGCGCACAGCTGGAAATTTCAGGCGCCGGCCGCTTTGCGCATGCGACTTCCCGTCGGATCAAATGC
>Ga0181590_10005110_pt1 | contig 10846 bp, 19 predicted proteins | sample 071ome_34_FD_132446 | JGI IMG/M metagenome (GOLD analysis project Ga0181590, IMG submission 132446) | Coastal salt marsh microbial communities from the Groves Creek Marsh, Skidaway Island, Georgia - 071411BT metaG (megahit assembly) | ecosystem: Environmental > Aquatic > Marine > Intertidal... | reverse complement strand
GAGTTTAAATCTTACAAATGGGTGAGTGATGATGGTGATATTGATAAGTGGGAAGAAAATGCATCAATTGGTTTCCAAAATTTTAGAGAACAATTTTTACAATTTCATTTTAGTGAATATTAGATGAGAGATATTGATTTCATATTAGTTAATGGATGTAGTTTTACAGAAGGTGGTGGTATGGATAATCCTTCCTTTATGAGAGAACTTGGTTATGAAGTAGAAGGTGAGGAATTACAATATGAACTTAGAAATAAATTAAGATGGAGTAATTTATTATCAGAACACTATGGATGCGATTCTACTAATTTAGCTATATCTGGTCAATCAAATGATTTTATAAGAAGAAGTACAATAAACTATGTTGAATTAAATAAGATAAAACTTAGTGGTTATAAAAATAAAATTGCAATAATTCAAGCTTCATTCAATCATAGATTTAACTTAGAACATATTGACCACCCAAACCAGCCATTTGCATTTAATCCACATGAAATTCCACCATTTAGTACTGAAGAAACTCGAAAAGAATTAGGTAAGTGGTATGAACTATATTTAAAACATATATTTGACCATAAAATATTTAATGAATACTTTTATTTAGAAACACAATCTTTATTTGCATATCTTAGACAACATGGATTTACTCCCTATATAATATTTTATGATTCAGAATATAATGATATTTTAAATAAATTTAATGAATCTATTATGTTTAGTGGAGATGAACACCTTGGTGGTTTTATTTACAATAATAAACAAAGATTTTGTGATGTTATAGAATGGACAAAAGATTCACATTTTACTCCAAAAGGAAACGAATTAATATCAAAAGAATTGATAAAACATTTGGATAAATCAAAATAATTTCGTATATTTGTAAATAATACTAAAATATAAAACTATGGGATATAATCCATTTCGATATTATACAGAAGGAAAATATAGAAAAAGACCTTTAAAATCTAAATCACCACTACTATTAAAAATAAGAAATGGTGATTTCGAATACTCACCTTATTTCTTAGAAGCAAAAGATAACGAAAAGTTATATGATAAGATGTATAATGAATATATTGATAATTCACACTCAAATGATATTAATTCTATAAAACATGAAGCTCACCAACATGCTAAGATGAAAAGAATTAAAGCACAAAAGTTGATGGAAGTTGGTATAGTTGAAGAACAAACAAGATTACATCAATTAAGAAAAGAATTAGAATTGGAATTTGGAAAAGATTTGTGGGAAAAGGCAAATAAAAGACAGAGAGGTAAAGGAACAACTGAAGATTTGTATTGGTGGTATAAAAAACAAGTTGGTATGGGATTAACACCATCAGAGATAGCAATTCAGTTAGGTAGAAAAACAACAAATGGATTAAGACCATGATTAAAAAGATTTATTGTTTCGGTACTTCTCATACTAAAGGGGCAGGATTTCATTTACCTCAAGTTAAATCTATATATAAAAACGTAGTAAAATATCCATCTATGGAAAATTGTTCATGGCCTGGTATTTTAAAAACTTATATAGATAATGATATTCAGATAAATAATCTTGCTGAACATGGGGCTGGGAATGAAAGAATGTATCGATTGGTTTTTGATTTATTATCAGACCCAAACTTTAAAAAAGAAGAAACTTTACTTTTATTAGAGATGAGTTCTCTTGGTAGAAAAGAATATTATTCCAATACTATAAATGATTATGTAATTTGTAATTATGTTCCAACTCATCCACCAGGTAATAACTTTGATGTTGTGTGGAAATATTACACACACCGTGGGTCTTTGGGCCCCAACCGCCAAAGTGATGTGTGGTTATCAAACAAAGTGAAAAAGATATATTCTGATTTTTTGGTAGAAACTGTAAATTTTGATGATTTATTGAAAAAATTACAAATGAATTTATTATTTTTTATAAATTTTTTAGATTCACACAATATAAAATATGAATTCATCAACTTTGATGATATATTTTCACCAAATCAAAGAAATTCTTTTGATGTAAAACTAAAAACAGTAAAATATACTATTGAAGGTGAAGAAACTTTGTGTTTTTATGATAATAATAAATTTTTATTTGAACATGAAACTAATGGTATGATTGATGACGAACATCAAGGGTATTTTGCTAATCTCATTGGTGCAGGTACAATATACAATCATCTTATAAAAAAAGAATATATAGATGGTAATTTAAAAGAAATAAAATCAACACATTCTGATTTTTTACAATTTAAGAAGAACTTAAATTTTGATAAAAATCTAATATAACTGATATATATAATAGTATGGAAACATTTAGGTTTGACCTTACAGTCAACGATATAGAAACAAATAAACACTTCAGAGAAGAAATGAAAAAAGTTCTCCGAGTTATCAAATCAATGAGTAATCGAGAGCATATTCCTGCTACTCGAAAATATATTGATTTATGGTATAAATCTAAAGGAGAAAATCACAAAAATTTAATTGAAATATATTTTAAATCAAAGTCAAACGAGGTAAAATAATATGCGTATGGAAATCGTTCAAAATAGATATGGAAACGATAGGGTTATTGAAAAAATTTCACCAACAAAACTTAGAATAATGGGTGAATCTATAATTTCAAGAGGTTCACAAGATGAAAATGGAAACCAAACAATGTTTGATTTCGAAGGTGGCCCTTGTTTAAATTTGGGAGGTAAAATTCAATTTGGAAAGACAGATTGGATAATTACAAAAATTACACCAGAAGAATCTAAAATGGAAAATTTCGCTTCTGTAATAGTTGAAGTAAAACTATGACAGAAGAAAAAAGAATATTAACTATACACATCGGAGATACTGATATCTATGAGTGGACAATGGGTAAAGGTAAAAGAACTTTAATGCCTGAACTACTTGTTGGATGTGAAGAACTTTTGTACAATGATTTAGATGAGGTTAAATGTGTTAGAGTAGAAGCTCAAATCAGAAAACAGAAAAAGGCTTTTGATTTTAGTGTTCAAAGAAAAAGTGTAGAAGATACTTTAGATAAAATTCTTCAATGGGCTCTTTATGAAGAAGAATATGAAATTTGTGAAAGAGTAAAAAAATTAAATGAATATTTAGAAAATAATCAGTTTTGAAAATATTAGTTATAGGAGATAGTTGTACAGATGTATTTATTTATGGTGAATGTAATAGATTAGCACCTGAGGCTCCCATTCCCATATTTAAACCTACCAAAAAAGTTACCAATGATGGTATGGCAGCAAATGTTGTTGCAAATCTTAGAAGATTAGGAGTACAGAAAGTCGAACTCATCACAAACTCCGAAGAGATAACCAAAACAAGATATGTAGAAGAAAAGGCGAATCACATCATTATGAGAGTAGATTCAAATGATTCTGTTGAAAATACTTTCAGTATAAAAGATATTGATTTTGATGAATATGATGCAGTGATTGTTGCTGATTATGATAAAGGATTTATATCATACGATGATATTAAAAAAATTGGTGAGAATGCTAAATGTTCTTTTATTGATACAAAAAAGGTAGTTGATATATCATCTTTTGAACCTTATAGTTTTGTAAAGATGAATGAATCAGAATGGGATATTTGCAAAAAACATGGAGCAAAGTATGAAGATTGGAAACAAAAACTAATCATTACACTTGGAAACAAGGGTTGTATGTATATGGAAAATACATTCCCAGTCGATAATACAGTTGAGGTTAGAGATTTAAGTGGAGCGGGTGATACTTGGATGGCATCATTTGTAGTTGAATATTTGAAAACATATGATATTTCAGAATCTATTGAATTTGCAAACAAAAATGCAACAATGGTAGTACAAAAAAGAGGTGTTACAACAATATAATCTATTATGGATATTTTTAAAGTAAAAATAAAACCAGATTTTATTAAAGAATCTCTTACTATGGATGATTGGATGTTTGTTCAAGAGTCATCGGAATCATTTAAAAAAGAGTGGGATGTTATTATACCAGAAAACGCTGGTTTTATTTATAATAAGGAATCAATTGATTTTGTAAATTCTCTTGGTAAAAATATATTGATAGATTGTATTAGTTCTGATTATCCAATATCAGTAACAAATTTTAAAGATTTGCTTAATCAATTTTCAGAAAAAAATATAAGATTAATATCTCCAAATCTTTTATTATATGGATATGATAATCACTATTTTTATGACCCTAAAATAAGACAACAAGATTTTGTTTTAGAACGCTCTAAATTTTTTGATGAAAGTTGTTTGTACTCATCTAAATTCTTAAGACCATTTAAGTATCTTTACTTAACAAGTCATCCAAGACTAGAAAGAATCCAAATATTAGATTTCATTTTTAATAATAAATTAGAAACAGAAGGCCAGATTGGATTCCCATCTATTGAAAAAATTAATGAAGGTGAATTTGAACTATGTTTAGGAGGACATCCAGCTAAAGATAAAGAATATGTTAAATCAATAAAAGATGAAACATATAACTTACCTATTATAGCAGATTTGTTCAGAAGTGAAACTTATGGTTTAAATAAAAAACACAAATTATGGACTTCTGATGGCTGGGTTGAATCTAATTTAGAAAATGGAGATTTTAATTTTAATCTATATTCTAATTCATATGTAGAAATATTTTCAGAAACATATTTTTATGGATTTGGTAGTGTTGATAATTTTTTAGATGATTCAAGAAACGAATATTTACAAGTTTCAGAAAAGACTATTAAACCAATAGTTAATCTTTTACCATTCTATTGTTTAACTGAAGCTGGTTATTATAGAAAACTTAAAGAAATGGGATTGAACTTTAATTCTAAGATTTATCAATATGTAGATTTCGATGAACTAAATACAGGAGAAGAAAAGTTAAAAAAGTATAATTCAAGTATATATAAGTTACTAACTCACTCAAAAGATGAATTACATGAAATGTATTATAATTCATATGAAGAATTATTAAATAACAAATATGTATTTATAAAGGTTTTAGAAAAAGAATTAAATAATTGTTTCGTATGAGAAAATACTTACCAACATTAGGAGAATTAATAGATAGATTATCTATTGTACAATTGAAAGAAGTAAAGATTCCTCAACACAAAGATGAATATTCAAAGGAAATATCAGATATTGTACACGACATCAACGAAATCCTCAAAGAAAAAGATAAAGTAGATGGTGAATTCATAAGAGCAGTAATTGTACTTTCACAGATGAATTCACATATTTGGTATAACGAAGATAATGCACGAAGTGGTGATGACCAAGGAAATCAACTTCTACTTACTCATGGTTTAAATGGAATCAGAAACACTGCTAAGAATAAGATACAAGAATTGGACGGTGGTAGAAAAGATTACAAAGTAGATTGTATTGCATCAGAATTTAAAGATTGGGAAGTATCATGGTAAAAAAGAGATTATTTACTATTGGATGTTCACACACAAATTGGACATGGCCAACATGGGCTGATTATATAGGACATTTTTATGAAGAATATCATAACTATGGAAAAGGTGGATGTGGAAATTACTTTATACTATCTCATCTATATGAAATAAATGAAAAATATAACATAACTAAAGATGATACAGTTCTTATTATGTTATCTGATGATAATAGAGCAGACTTGATTCAAACTATGGGTACTTGGACTGCAACTGGTAACATCTATGCTTCGAGTAATGTTGATTATTTTGGAGAAACTTTTCAAAGAAATATTTGGAGTCCTGTTCATGGTTTAAATAATAGTTGGGTATGTGCAAAATCTATGAAACATTTTTTAGATTCTATTGGTTGTACTTGGAGAATATATTCTGCATTTAGTTATGATGAAGATGCAAACCAAATAAATGAGGGTAAAAATGGTTCTCACTATACAATAGGAACAAAAAGAAAATATGATTTAGTTACAGGAAAACCACTCATGGAATATATTACAGATAAACCAAGATATGAAATTTGGGATGAAGAAGCTCAAGAAATGACTTTCGATGGACATCTGAGAGTAGAAGAACATTTAAAATGGATTAAAGAAAATGCTCAAGAATTTTATGATGAAAAAATGGAAGAGTTGTGTATAGATTGGTCAAATAGAATGCATCCAAATATAAATTCAAGTGATTTTGAAAATGTTCAGCAACAAAGACATAAAGAAATTATAATAGGTGAAGAATTACCTTAATAAAAATAATAATAAATAAATTAATAGAAAAATGGCAAAACAAATAAAGTTTGATGTACAGGCGAGAGAATCATTAAAAAATGGATTAGATACTCTTGCAGATGCAGTAAAGGTTACATTAGGACCGAAAGGTAGAAATGTTTTATTACAAAAACAAGGAGGAATACCACATATTACAAAAGATGGGGTATCTGTTGCAAAAGAAATAGAGTTAGAAGATACTTTTGAAAACATGGGAGCTCAGTTGGTTAAAGAGGTTGCATCTAAAACCGCAGATGATGCGGGTGATGGTACAACAACCGCAACGGTTCTCGCTCAAGAAATTGCAAGATTGGGATTTGAATCAGTTTCATCTGGTGCAAACCCTATTGAGTTAAAGAAAGGAATTGATAAGGCCGTTAAGATTGTAGTTGAAGAATTATCAAAACAGGCAATTGTTGTAGGTTCTGATAAATCTAAAATCCAACAAGTTGCAACTATTTCAGCTAACAATGATTCATCTATTGGTGGATTGATTGCAGATGCATTTGAGAAAGTTGGTACAGATGGTGTAATTACAGTTGAAGAATCAAAAGGATTTGAAACTTCAATGGAGTTGGTAGAAGGTATGCAATTTGATAAAGGATACTTATCTGTTCACTTTGCTAATAACAAAGAAAAATTAACAGCTGATTTAGAAAATCCATATATTTTGTTATATGATGGTAGATTATCGAATATGAATGATTTACTTCCATTATTAGAAACAGTATCACAAGAATCTCGTTCATTGTTGATTATTGCTGATGATGTTGAATCCGAAATATTAGGAACTCTTGTGGTTAATAAGTTAAGAGGATTTTTAAATGTAGTTGCAGTAAAAGCTCCTTCATTCGGAGATAGAAAAAAACAAATGTTAGAAGATATCTCTATCCTTACTGGTGGTGAAGTTATTTCAACCGAAATGGGATTCAAGTTAGAAGAGGTAACAACAGATTCTTTGGGAACTTGTGAAAAAATTACAGTAGGAAAGGATAACACTACAATTGTAAATGGAGGAGGTTTATCCGAAGAAATTCAACAAAGAATTGTAGAAATCAAAAATCAAATCGATAATACAGAATCAGATTATGATAGAGAAAAACTCCAAGAGAGATTAGCAAAGTTAAGTGGTGGAGTTGCAGTCCTTTATATTGGTGCTGGTTCAGAGGTTGAATTAAAAGAAAAGAAAGATAGAGTAGATGATGCATTACAGGCAACACGAGCAGCTATTGAAGAAGGTATTGTTGAAGGTGGTGGTATTGCATTACTTAAGATTCAAGATGTTCTTGCAAATATTCCATGTGAAGAAAGTAACTCTTTCTGTAATGGATACAATATAATCATAAATGCTCTTGTTTCACCAATCTCACAGATTCTTAAAAACTGTGGTGTAACTGAAGGTTCTGTTTTAGAATACATCAAACAGAATGGTGGTGGATATGATGCAAAGAATGAAAAATTTGTTGATATGTTTGATGCAGGTATCATCGACCCTAAAAAAGTAACGAGAACCGCTATCCAAAATGCAGCCTCGATTGCTGGTATGATTTTAACTACTGAATGTATGGTAGTTGATAAACAAGAAAAAGAAGAAGAACTTAAACAACAAATAGTATGAAACTAAAAGATTATTATAAGATGTATCTTACATTACATCAAAATAAGAATTGTATTAGATTACATTTCTTAGGTCAATGGGTAACTTTAATAAGTACTTTTTTGATATTTTATCATTGGTTATGGTATTTGATACCAGTAATTCCATTTATCATCTATCCATTTGCATGGACAGGTCATTATCTTTTTGAAAAGAATGAACCAGCTGCATTTAAAGACCCATGGAAAGCTAAAATGGCAGATTGGATGATGTTTTGGGATATATTAAGAGGAAAGATAAATATATTCTAATTGGGACCAGAAGAGTTTTTTCATAGAAACCGATTAACAGATAGAACCACAATGTCTGAAATGAGAGTAAAATCTTTGGAGTGGATGTTAGCCTGTTACAATAAAGGTACTATAAGAAAACGAACAATTGTAAATTTGATTCCAATTGAAAGTTTGGTTGAATTATTAGAATATATGGAAGAAAAAGAGAGGTACGAAGATTGTGCAATAATAAAAGAAGTAATGGATACGATTTATGTCTGACAAATCAGTAAATATTAATATTCTACACAGATATAGTTATGAAAACTTTTGGTTAATGTTTCATGGAGCGGAAATAAATCCAAAAGATGTACAAACTCATACTACAGCAGGACTATTTAATAAATTCCATAAACAATTAAATAAAGAAAAAGCCACCGATACAGTTATTCATAATTTCACATACAAAGATTTTCAAGTAAATACTACTTTTAAAACTTCCCCATCTTATGAAATGCATCATGCTACAAATGATAAACAATCTTTAAATGTATTTAATTTAAACTTATATTACTTTGAAACGGCTCAGTTAGATATTGCTTTACCACCGTTGGGATATTTTCAAGATGATATTATTAATAATATCATTCCACAATTAAATAGATGGTATGAAGAAGGTTTTAATGTTGCGTTAATGATAAATTCTTGGGAACCGTTTGTAGGGTTTGAATCAAACTTTCCAAAGGGTACAACAGATTTAAGTAATTCAATTTTACTCAATTTACATCCAAATATACATCTATTTACAGATAGTTTGATGAGTAACGAAAAGTTAGAAACCATATACAAAGTAAAAAAGGATAACAGATATGATTGTTATTCTCAGTTCATAAACTCAGTATTTTGGCCTTCAACTCACTTTCATAGAGAATTTTTTCACTTTCATAGATTTTTTAAAAAATTAGATAGAAATGATGTTAAATATAAATTTCACTATTCAACAAGAAGGTGGTATAAAGAAAAGGCAGAAGTAGCTCAAAATTTAATAAACTTAAATGTAAAAGAAATTGGAGTCACTATGTCTGGTGGGTTTGATGATTGGAAAGAAATGTCTTGTTCAGATGAAGGATTTTGGAATGAAAATCTTACACACTATGAAGGATTACGAAATTATTTTAAATCAAATCCACAAAATGTATTTTCAAAGAGAGGATATAACTTGGAAGATTTTGGTGGTGAGTGGTTAGATGATAATTCAAGAGAAGCAATGTGGAATATGTTACCACTATCTAATATAACAATATTACATGAACATAAAAATCATCAATCAGAAAAAATGATTCTTCACATTATTCTTGGTAAACCATTTATACCTGTTTATTATAAATCATTTAATACTTTAAAACAGATTATAGAATCGGGAGGAATTAAAGTTCCAAATCCACCTTTTAAAGAAGGATATGAAACGATTAATGAAATTATGTGGAATATTAGAAATTGGACAAAAGAAGATAAATGGATACCTTTCAGAGATTCTATGTATGATTGGGTATATGAACTTAGAGAATCACTAATAGAATATATGAACAAAAATAACTCAATGTTGAATCACATAATTAATGATGTTGATTCGTTTACAAATAATGAAGAACCTAAATAAAATTATAATATGGCAAAACTAAATAAGAAAGAAAGAAAAGATGAGATAATCAAAAACTTAACAAACACCATCACAAAAGAACAAGAAAAACATGGTGGTGGTAATAAGGAATTGATTGGCAAATTTGAACAAATAATAAAAGGATTAAAATGAGCAGTAAATTTTTTGGTAACAAACACGATAACAAAACAACTAATACAAATTCAAAGTTTAAAAAGAATTCCAATAACAAAGGTAAAGGAGCCAATAAAGGAATTCGTAAAGTAGGTAGAGGTAAGTAACGAATCGAATCACCTTTAGAACATTATGGATAAAACCCAACACATATACTACAACAAAGAATGGAATCCACGAGGTACACAATTAGATGATGATGATAGTGGCCACGAAGATTTTGTAGATAGTTATCATCCACCAAAAGTAGATACTACCTATTACGATGATTATGAGGATTATGGCCATTAAAACGAATCGAACCCCCATTTGAACGAGGTGAACAATATGGATGAAACCAAAGTAGAAGAGATTTTATTTAAAATAGGATTAGTAGTTATAATGATAACTTTGATACTTTTATATGCTTAAGTTCCCCTACTCCCCCAAGTTGTTCTTTCGTTCTTTTGTCGTGGGGGGTTCGATGAGTCGCCAAAGAAATTTTTTTCACCCTATTTTTTATTGATAGTATATTTAATAATATGAAATGTGATAAGTGTAATATCGATATGGAATACTACCAACCTTCAAGTGGTGGTTATTACATTTGTGTTAAGTGTAATAAAGTAGAAATACCAGTTAATATGGGAAACACATTTCACATAGATAAACAATACGAAATAAAACAAAATCATGGTATATAGATTAAACATATTAGAACAAAGAAAGAAGAAAGATAATTGTTGTGGAGGTAATGGACCAAAATGTAAGTGTTCATCAAAGAAATCTCCAAGACAAGAAAGAAGAGAAACAATGGTAGAATTCTTTGAATCTATGAAAAAGAACTTTGTACAAAAATGAAATCACTCTCTAATTTTTTGATAGTACTTACCATATGGATTGGTATGTTAGTTATAATAGGATTAAGCATCCACAAACATTGGGGTTCTCCTTATGG
>Ga0181590_10005082_pt1 | contig 10878 bp, 13 predicted proteins | sample 071ome_34_FD_132446 | JGI IMG/M metagenome (GOLD analysis project Ga0181590, IMG submission 132446) | Coastal salt marsh microbial communities from the Groves Creek Marsh, Skidaway Island, Georgia - 071411BT metaG (megahit assembly) | ecosystem: Environmental > Aquatic > Marine > Intertidal... | reverse complement strand
ATTGTTCTTTTTGCAAATTCTAATTCTTCAGTAGTTTCATTAATCCAGCAAAAATGATTTGCTGTCATTATAAATACATGCGATCTAGTTGATGCAAATATAAATCCGGATGCTGTAGACTCAGGTAAGGATTGGTTAAATATTGTTCTTTCACTAATTAAGAAAACAAAATTATTAAGTTGGTCAGCAAAAGGATCAGCAAATCTTTTACTATTTAAGTTTTGTGTAGAAGTTCCTGCATCTGACTTGATTAAAATTACGAAGAATAAAGTTAAAAAAATTAATATTTTATTTTGAAATTTTGTGATTGCATGCATTTGATATCCTTTATATAATTTAAGTATTCTATTTTTAAACAAAAATGCAACAAAAAAGTTTATATAGTATAATATTAATAAAAGGAGCAAACATCATGACAATACGCTTAGGATACGCATGCATTAATATGCATTTACAAAAAACACAAAAAATTACTACTAATCGAGGTATGATCAAAAGAACCTTTAAAGAAAAAGGTATTTCATATGCATCAGAGTTGGCAGAATTCAATACAAGAAATCTTTTACCGATTCTCCAATGGAATAATCAAAATAATATCAAAGTGTTTAGAATCACATCCTGTTTACTCCCGTGGGGTTCAGAGTATCAAATAGAAGATTTACCTCATTACAATCAGATTAAAAATAATTTAGAAAAGGCAGGTCAATACGCAATTGATAATGGTATACGTCTTTCTTTTCACCCGGGTCCATTTAATATTCTTACTTCTCCAAAAGATAAAGTTGTGCATAATGCAATTGTTGATTTAACTATGCACGGAAAACTTATGGACTTACTTCTTCAACCTAGAAATCGTTGGTCAAAAATTAATATACATATCGGAGCAACTTACGGAGAAAAACAGAATGCTATTGACAGGTGGTGCAAAAACTATGATCTTCTTCCAGAGAGTGTCAAGTCTCGTATCACTCTAGAAAACGATGACAAAGCTAGTATGTACAGCACCAAAGACTTATATCAAGTCTACGAACGTCTTGGTGTACCAATCGTATTCGACTATCATCATCACAAATTTTGTACCGGAGAACAAACAGAAGAAGAAGCTCTTAAGCTAGCAGCTAGAACATGGGGCGACGTACGCCCTTGCTGTCATTACTCAGAGTCTAAAGCACTTAACGAGGGTTTAGATGTTAAACCTCAAGCTCATTCTGATTATATTTTAAATCGTGTCGATGATTATGGCTTAGATTTAGATATTGTTTTCGAAGCAAAAGCAAAAGAACAAGCCATACTTAAATACAGAGAATTGTATGGAGAAAATAATAAATGTCTATTAGCAGCAAAATAAAAAGTCATTTACCTCATGACGAATTAAGCGTTAAGCTTTGGGAAGAAGAAAAACTAAAACCTATTATAAGAGAACAATTGTTAGAGATTGCTAATTCTTTCATTGATTATTTAGGTATTGATGTTGATGTTATTGATATTACAATGACAGGTTCGTATGCAAATTATAATTACACGAAATATTCAGATATTGACTTGCACATTATCTTAGATCCAAAATCAATCAATAAAGATGTTGATTTAGTTGAAGAGTTTCTTAAAGCTAAAAGACAATTTTGGAATGAAAGACATGATATTAGAGTTCAGAACATTGAGGTTGAATTATATGCTCAAGACGTCAATGAGGAGCATGCTTCATCGGGCGTTTATTCTGTTAAAAATGATGAATGGATAGAACAGCCTAAAAAGTTTAAAACAGACTTTGATCAAAGATTTGTACTTAAAAAAGTAAAATATTTTAAGAAAAAAATTGACATGGAAATCGAAGAGGCAAAAACCAATAAAGATATATCAGGTCTAGAAAAAATTATTAAAAAGATTAGAGACATGAGGCAGTCAGGATTGGAAAAATCAGGAGAGATGGCTGATGAAAACATCATATATAAGGTACTTCGAGCTGATGGTGAAATACAAAAACTTTATGATATGAAAGATAATATTTTTGATATTGATCTTAGCTTATAAGATTAATAATCTTCATCACTATCCCAGTCTTTTGAACCAGGGATATAATTAGGATTATCTCTAAAAAAGTCTTTTCTTGAATCTCTCCATGCGTTAAATCCGTGGTTTGTTTCATTTCGACCGCCTAGTAAACTACCTAATGCGCGCTTAGCCATTTTTAGCTGACCTTGCTTTTCTCTCATAGACTCAGTTTCTTCAGGGGTAGTTGCATCCCTCATGCTATCTAATGATGCAAAATAAGCATCCGGGTCTTCCCAATAAAGCGACATGCTTGATGGCGGAGTATATGATTGAACAGATCCTCGAATTGTATTGTTGAGAATTCTCATTAATAATTCTGCATTTTCTCTTGCTTCTTCATTTCTTAAGTCTGGATTATTTCTAATAAAATTCATAGTTGCATGATATAAAACGTCTGGATTATCATTTAAGTCAACACCATGCGGTATTCCAAGCTTAACTTGACTCTCTTTAAGTATTGCCTCTTTGATTAAATTTTTTAATTGTTTTCTTGTTATTTTCATTTTTTACCTCTGTGTTTTTGAACTTTTCTCCATTCGGCTTTATCAACTGATCTTGTTTTCCCGCCTCTAATGAATGAATTTACTCTTGCCATGGCCCATTGATGTTGAGGAACACCTTGTCTGTGTCCCGTTAACCAAGCAGCTAATCCTTTTCTGTAAACTGATGTTAATGCGCCTAGGGGCATATTTGCATTCTCTGCTTTCTTTTTAAGTGTTTTTCTATTTTTTGCAGACAACTTTTTACGTTTCTTCTTTTTTCTTCTTCTTTTTCTTTTCTCATCTAATTCTATAAATTCCTTTAATAAATTTACAAATTCAATTTCATTTAATTCGTTTTTCTTTTTAGACTTGTCATATTTTTTATCAGCATCCCAATAGTCATAACAAGATTTAGGTCGAGGTTTCTTTGCACATTTTTTTATTTCTCTTGCCATGGATTTATTGCTTTTATTAGTTCCTGTATAATACTCAGGATTTCCAGGTCTCTCATTAACTTCTTTTGATTTATCTCTTAAAGCTTTAAAATCATCAGCTGTGATCTCATCAGGTGGAGGCGCAGCCTGCGCTATTTTAAGTTGCTTTTTAGATAACTTTCTACTTTTTTCATTTAATTTTTGTAAATCTTCTAAGAGAGTTAGTATTAATAATTTATCTCTATTCATAATAATTAATTTCCTTTTAATAATTACTGTCTATAATTAATTATATATATTTATCAAATAAGGAAAGTATATGTCAATATTTAAAAAGCACGAAACAATAGCTGATAGATCAGCTTCTGATAGAAGAAGACATAAGCAGAAAATTGAAAAAGCAATCAAAGAAGGAATTCATGATATCATAGCTGAAGAATCTATTATTGGTAAAGACGGAAAAAAGAAAATTAAAATACCTGTAAGAGGAATTAAAGAATACCAGTTTATATTTGATCAAGGAAACGGATCAAAAGGTGTAGGATCAGCTCAAGGACAAGACGTTCAAAAAGGACAAGTAGTAAGACAACCTAAGCAAAAAGGTCAAGGTCAAGGTGGAAAGCCCGACAAACCTGGAAATAACAAGGGCGAGGAATTTTATGATGTAGAAATATCTTTAGATGAGCTAGCTCATTATCTTTTTGATGATTTAAACTTACCTGATTTAGCAAAAAAAGATTCAGCTAATGTTTTATCAGAGAAAATTAAAAGAAAAGGGTACCGTTCTAAAGGTATTCACGCAAGACTCTCAAAAAAAGAGACTTTAAAAAATAAAATTCGAAGAAAAAGTCAAGCTATAAAAAATGGAACATACGATCCTGAAACTGGTGAAAGATTTCCGTTTCACGAAGACGATTTAAAGTATAAGCATATAGAGACTGTCAAAAAGCCTGTTACAAATGCTGTTATTTTTATGATAATGGATGTGTCAGGTTCTATGGGTAAAACAAAAAAGTTTTTAGCAAGATCATTTTTCTTTTTATTGTATCACTTCATCAGATACAAGTATCAAACTTTAGAGATTGTATTTATATCGCACACAACAGAAGCAGATGAGGTGACAGAAGATGACTTCTTTAAAAAATCATCTACGGGAGGCACGTATATTTCTTCAGGCCTTTCAAAAGCTGAAGAAATAATTCAAGAAAGATACAGTCCGTCTAGTTGGAATATTTACACTTTTCACTGTTCAGATGGGGAAAACTGGTCAGAGGATAATCAAAAAGCTTTAGATAAGATGTCGAATCTTATAAAGATAAGCCAGCTGGCAGGTTATATTCAGATCATCCCAGACCAAGGTGCTATATGGGGCCAAGAAATGGCAGAAGTTTTCGAACCTCTTGAATGTAATAATTTTAAAATATGCAAAATATCACAAAAAGAAGATGTCTGGCCTGAATTTGCCAAGTTGTTTGGAGGTAAATATGACGTCAAGTACTGAAAAATATATAAACTATGGATTATCTGATCTTAAAAAATGGGATGATAAAATATGTAAAATTGCTAAAAATTACGGATTAGATTGGCATGAAATTACTTATGAAACATGTGATTATTATGAAATGATTGGACATATGTCATATCATGGAATGCCTAGTCATTATAATCATTGGTCTTTTGGTAAGTCGTTTGAAAGAACTCATTTTATGTATAATCAAGGACAAAGTGGTTTGCCTTATGAGTTAATTATTAATTCAAACCCGTCAATTGCGTATTTAATGCTTCAAAACGATTTTTATTTGCAGGTTTTAATTATGGCTCATTGTGTAGGTCATAGTGATTTTTTTAAAAACAATAGAATGTTTAAAGATACAGACCCAGACAATATCGTTGCAAGAATGAGAAATGCAAGAAAAAGAATTCAAGGTTATATTGAAGATCCCTTGATTGGACAAGAAAAAGTAGAAAATTTTTTAGATGATTTACACGCGATCAAATATCAGACAAATAGGTATAACTCTCCCAGAGAATCAAAAGAAGAAATTAAGCAAAGAGAAATTAAAAAGTTTAACAAATACAAAGAAAAAGGAATCGTTTTAGATTTTGATCAATTAGAAAAAGAATTTGGTCTTTTAAAGCCTGATCATGATTTAATGTCTTTCTTTGAAGAGTATGCATCTCATAAGTTTTCTAATTGGCAACTTGATATTTTAGATATTGTTAAAAATGAAAGCAAGTATTTTATGCCTCAAATTCAAACAAAAATTCTTAATGAGGGATGGGCATCTTTTTGGCACTATAAGATATTACATGACTTAAATTTACCCGATGATATACATCTTCCTTTTTTGAAAATGCATAATGCAGTTGTAAGGCCTCACTTAGGAGGAGTCAACCCGTACCACGTAGGTTTTTATATATTCCAAAAACTTGAAAAAGAGTATGGATTAGAAAAATGTTTTGAAGTAAGAGAGTTACATGACGATGTTTCAGCAATTAGATTGTTCTTAGATGAAGAAGACTTTAGAGAACTTAACTTTTTTGCCTATGAAAATCAAAAAGATGGAAGTGCAGTTGTTTCAGAAGTTTCTGATCAGCAAGATTGGAAAGAAGTTAGAAATAGCTTAATTAAGAATACCGGCATCAATATGATTCCTCACATATATGTTGACAGAGTGGAAGCTGATGGAACTCTAGTTTTAAAACACGAGCATGATGGTAGAGACTTAGATTTGGACTATGCAGACAATGTTATGAAACATGTAAGAAATATCTGGAAAGACGAAGTAAAGTTATTTACAATTATTGAAGATGAACTTTGGGAAATATAATAGTTTACAGTGTTAAATTAGATATATATTATTAACTTAATAAAGGAGAAAGCTTATGGCACGCAAAAGTTCGAGTTTTTTAGACTTGATTAAAAAACAAAGACAAGAAAAAAAGAAAGAAAAGTTTGAGGGGACGTTTCTTGAATATTTAGATTTAGTTCAAAACAACCCATCAGCTGTAAAACTTGCTCATAGAAGATTATATGAGTCAATTTCCAAAGAAGGATTCGAAACCTTAGATGTAGACAATGAAGGTTATCGTGATATCTTTAATGGGGATAAAATTAGAAAATACGATTATTTTGAAAAAGAATTTTTTGGAATGGAACCTGTTCTAAACAAGCTTATGCGGTTTTTGAAGTCAGCTGCATTTAAAGGTGAGGAAAGTCGCCAGGTTCTTCTTTTAATGGGTCCGGTAGGAGCAGGAAAATCAGCGTTGATTGATTCTGTTAAGCGTGCCCTCGAGCAGAAAGCTGATGATTATTATTATCTTGAAGGATGCCCAGTAAGAGAAGAGCCACTTCACCTTCTACCTAGAAGTTTAAGAAGTGACTTTGAAGATATTTTAGGAGTACATATTGAGGGTGATTTATGCCCAGTATGTCGTCATCGACTAATTCATGAGTTTGATGGTGAATATGAAAAATTTCCTGTTAAACAAACTGGGTTTTCTCAAAGAGGACGAAGAGGTATCGCAATGGTACCACCTATGGACGCTAATTCACAGGATGTGTCTGTATTAATTGGGACTGAGGATATTAGTAAACTAGATCTATATCCAGAAGATGATCCACGAGTATTATCTCTTAACGGAGCATTTAACGTGGGTAACAGGGGTATTGTTGAATTTGTTGAGGTGTTTAAAAATGAAATTGAATTTTTGCATACAATGTTAACAGCAACTCAAGAAAAACGTGTACCTACCCCAGGTAAGAATGATATGCTTTATTTTGATGGAGTGATATTATCTCATTGCAATGAGTCAGAGTGGAACAGATTTAAATCTGAACACACTAACGAGGCTATTTTAGACAGGGTATTAAAAATTGAGGTACCATATTGTCTAGAACTCAACCAAGAGCAAAAGATTTATGAAAAAATTATCAATAAATCAGACTTTAGAGGTGCTCACATTGCTCCTCATACTTTAAAAGTAGCTTCAATGTTTTCTGTAATGAGTCGACTTAAAGATTCAAATAAATGTGACTTATTGACAAAGATGAAAATTTATAATGGTGAAGCAATTATTGAAAAAGGTCGAGTAAGAAAAGTCGATATCCGGGATCTTAAAGATGAGGCTGAACATGAAGGTATGGAAGGTATTTCTACAAGATTTATTATGAAATCACTTGATGCTGCTCTTTCAGATTCTGATAGTGGAATGATTACACCAATTAATGTCATCGATAGCTTGATTAAACAAGTTAAAGAACAAATTATTGACAAAGATGCAAAAACTAGATATCTTGAAATTATTCAAAAGATTATTCGAGAAGAATATTTAAAAATCTTGGAGACAGAGATTGCAAAAGCATTTATTTCTGCTTATGAAGAACAAGCACAATCTTTATTTGACTCTTACTTAGATAATGCTGAGTGCTTTACAACTAAAGCCAAAGTCAAAAATAAGATTACACGTGAAGAATCAGAACCTGATGAGAAATTCATGAGAACTATCGAAGAGATGATTGGCGTCGTAGGTTCTGCTCGAGATGGTTTTAGAAATGATGTAACTGCATTTATGTTTGCTAAGCTTAGAAAAGGTGAAACAGTAGATTATAAGTCTTATGGTCCGCTAAAAGAAGCAATTGAACAATATTTAATTTCATCAGTTAAAGATATTGCTAGAATTGTTACTCGCTCTAAGTCTAGAGACGACTCACAAAAGAAAAAATATACTGATATGATTAGTACACTTATTGAAGAATATGGGTATAATGAATCATCAGCAGAGGAAATTTTAACTTATGCAGCAAACAACTTGTGGCGTGATTCATAAAAACGATGTTCACTCAGGTGATTTCATTGAAGACTTCTTGGCGAGAGAAAGAGATCAAATAATTTTTCTTGACAAGAAGTCTTGTCTTTATTCTAATAAAAAAAGCATAAAAAGCGAAATTTTAAATTATTTAAACATTTTACCTAATAATAAAAATGAGACAATCATTAAAAATCTAATATTGAAGGAGTTTAATGAATGTGAATCAGCTTATCCTTACTTGGGTGATATATTTTTAAGTCAATTATTAAATTTAGAAAAATCATGTAAAAAAAGAAAGACATTTAAGTTTAATAATTCGCATCAAAAATTATTAATTGAAAGTATATATGATGACAATATTAAGAATATTATATTATGGATCATAGAAAATACAAACCTTAACAGAAATATTACGATTGACACTTGTAACAATAAAGATATTTTAATCGAAACAATAGATAACTTTAATTTCAACTTCAATTATGATTTTGATTATTTTAAAAATAGTGTAGGTATAAAAGTAAAAGACTACAAATTTATAGTTATCGATGGTATGATAGAAACTGTTGGAGAAATTCATCATTTGATGGTAAATGCAAATAAGAATAAATTACCTCATATCATATTTTGTCACGGAGTATCTGATGAAGTAAAATATAATATTCTTAAGAATAACTCTGAAGGACGCACACAAATATTACCTGTTAATATTGATTTTAATGAAAATACAATAAATATTCTTAATGACTTAGCAGTCCTACACAAAACATCAGTTGTTTCTAGTCAAATGGGGCAAACGATATCACAAGAAGTTAGGAAAGAATTGCAAACAGGTAAAGAAATAATTTTTTACAAAAACAGACTAATAATAAAAGGATTATTATCCGACAAGGAAGTTAGAGAACATAGACGTTTCTTGAGAGATAGAATACATGAAGCTAATAAAAAAGGTGATGTGAACACAGACGTTTTAAAAAATAGACTAAGAAACTTTTCTACAAAAAGCTTAAAAATTTATATTCCTGAACAACTGCAATTAGAAAATTCAATTAGTAGAGAATTAGATTATGCTTTAAGAGTGTTGTCAAATCTAGAAAAAGAAATGATAGTTTTAAATTCAAAATATAAAAAAAGTTATCTATTACCATTTAGATATAAAAAACTTGTAGATGAAAAAGTTAACAGTTTAAAAGACATTATGTATAATATAAAAACAATTATAACGTGAGGAAATTATGACCACAAAATCAAAAAATTTAACAACAAAAAAATCAGCTCAATCTGATATTATGACTGAAGCATCAAGCCTAGTAGGATTTATCAAAGATCAAATCAAACAAGATTTGTCAAATGCAAATACGCAGCTAGAGCTAAACTTAGATTCAAATCAGTTGAGAAGATTAAGCTCACTTTTAGAAGCCAGTATTGAAAGATCTTTTTCTAGAGGTTCTAACGGTCTTTTAAATGTTGCTTCTAAATCTTATATAGAAAAATAAAGTATAAGTATGTTAGGATACAGACATCTAATAGAATGCCATTGTGTTTTACAAGTCTACAAAGACAAAAACCCCCCTGTTTATCACAAGTTTACTGCTTATAATAAAGTAAATAATAGAGGTGATATTATTCCAAAATATGCTAATTGCAATAATTGTGGAGTAACACATTTTATAACTGAGATTTGCAAATCAGAAATAAAGACAGGTAAAGAAGATTTATCATCAGTTAGAAGTATTGATGATTTAAAAATAAGTTTACCTGAAAAGCTTTCAAAAATTTTAGATGATCATCAATGTGATATTACTTTATATGAAAATGCTGAAGATGTAATAGAAAATCAATGTTATCCATACGAGATGATAGTTAAAAGAGAAATAATCGATGATGAGCATCATGTTAAGATATTAAACATTGAAAATGAAAATAGATTTAGAATCCATAGTCAAGTTATAAAAACAATTATTAGGAGTTAAAATTGAGTTACTCAGTCAAATTAGAAAAGCTAGCAAAAGAAAGGCAAGAATCAAGAAACATTGTCAAGCAAATACTTGACTATGGTGTTACTGAGCAACAAAAGCTCGATATTATTTTTGAAATTGCACTTAACTTAGAAAACAACAAAGCACTAAAAAGTATCACATCAACTGTTAAAACTTTTAGAGAAAAAATTAACAACGAAGAAGATGAGGATAATATTAATAGTGATGAGGCTAATAAGCCAAAATTAATCTTATAAGGGAGAAGATAGACATGTCTGATTTAAACGAAGATTTGCTTTCAAAATATGAAGAAATCAAAGTTCTTTTGGAAACATTACAAACTGATGTTGTTAAACATGCAAGTGGTAATGCATCTGCAGGTATTAGAGCTCGTAAAGGTTTACGCGAAGTTAAAAAACTAGCATCAGCCTGGGTTAAAGAATCTGTAGAAGTTTCAAGGTCAAAATAACTTTATTTTTAAATTATAATGAAAGTTAAAAGGTTGCAATGCTGCAACCTTTTTTATTATAGATTGATTTTCTCTTTTATTTTTTTAATAGCCATCTTTTCAATTTGACATATTCTCATTCTAGTTACATTAAAAATATTTCCAATATCTTGCAAAGTAAACTTTGATTCACTTTCATCTTTGGCAGCATTTATACAACAATTTTGATTATTCTCGAGATCAATCCAGTATCTACATGTCTTTTTTTGACAACTTAAATTACATTTTTTATTATATTCAAAACATTTCATAATAAACATATCTCCTTTAGATAATTAGAATTATATCGAGTATTACTCAAATTAACAAAAAGGAGTCATATGACTAATAATAAAAAGATCTTTATAATCGATACTAGCGTGCTGCTTTATGACAAACATGCAATTCATTCTTTTCCGGGAAATATTCTTTTAATTCCTATTGTCGTCTTAGATGAATTAGACAGATTTAAAGACAAAAAAGGATTAATAGGAGAAAATGCTCGATACGTCAATCGATACTTAGATGAATTAAGAAACAAAGGAAGTCTTCACGACGGTATTGAAATTGAAAATGATCAAATAATTAAAGTTGCTCTTGAAGGATTTGAAGAAGTTCCAGGCGGCCTAGAT
>Ga0181590_10005079_pt1 | contig 10879 bp, 7 predicted proteins | sample 071ome_34_FD_132446 | JGI IMG/M metagenome (GOLD analysis project Ga0181590, IMG submission 132446) | Coastal salt marsh microbial communities from the Groves Creek Marsh, Skidaway Island, Georgia - 071411BT metaG (megahit assembly) | ecosystem: Environmental > Aquatic > Marine > Intertidal zone... | reverse complement strand
GCTACTCTGCTTTAAAACCAAATCAAGGCCCTTGAATATGTCGTATTCTCAAAATCAAATCGTATTGATCACAGGCGCCGCCAGTGGCTTGGGCTGGGCACTGACTCAAGCGTATTTGAATGAAGGGCACACCGTGGTGATGGCAGATGTTCAAGAGACGCTGCTTGAAACGCGTGTTACCGAATTAAAAGGGCAGGCGGTGCACTCCATGGTGTGTGACGTGACGAAGGTTGAAGAGGTTGAGACTGTTGTTGCTTATATTAAAGAAACCCATGGGCGCTTAGACGCCTTGATTAATAATGCAGGCATTACTCATCGTTCCTTGGTAGAGGCCACCCAGCCGTCAGTCATTCGTAAGGTGATGGATGTGGATTATTATGGCCCGGTTCAATTAACCATGGCGGCTCTGCCGTTATTGAAGCACTCAAAAGGGACCATTATCAACGTAAGTTCTATGGCCGGGTGGATGCCGGTGTTAGGCCGGGCTGGCTACTGTGCGGCGAAAAGCGCATTGCATCAGTTCTTTGAGGTTTTACGGTGTGAGGTTCGCCATTATGGTGTCGATGTCATGATGGTCTACCCCAGCTTTTTAGATACGCCCATCGAACAAAATGCGTTAGGTGGAGACGGAAAAAAAGCCACTCATAAGCGCAGTATGGTGGGGCGCATGGGAACGGCGGAAGGTGTCGCGAAGACCATGCTAAGCGCTCACAAGAAAGGTCAGGAACGTGTATTCCCTGATACGTTTACTTGGCTTGCATCTGTTTACTATAAGCTTGCCCCTGCCGCTTTCCTTAGAGCCATGACTAAAAAATTCGCGGACGAATTGCGTCCAGTCAAATAATAAAAAATGCCCGTTGCGAAATAAAAATAAGAACACTCGTAACTTACTTCGTCAGAGAGGTTTGAAATATGGATGCTCAGGTTCCAGGTGCCATCACGATTGACTTTAACCCTGAAAGTCTCGTGGCATTAAATGTTCTGATTGCGATCATGATGTTTGGTGTGTCTTTAGAGCTTAAACCCGCGGATTTTAAGCGCATTCTTCAGTCGCCTAAAGCGCCGATTATAGGCTTGCTTTTGCAGTTTTTATTTCTGCCACTCATTACATGCTTAGTCACTTGGTGGTTGGCGATCGACCCTATGTTGGCATTGGGTATGATGCTGGTGGCTGCCTGCCCCGGTGGTACCTTTTCCAATATTATGACATGGATGGCTAAGGGTAATGTGGCCGTCTCGGTCAGTATGACGGCGGTATCGAGTATTGCTGCAAGCGTGTTAACTCCAATCAATTTTGCATTTTACGCTTGGTTGAATCCAAATACACGAGCACTGTTAACCGAAATATCGATGGACCCTGTAGGCTTGTTGGCGCTGGTGTTTTTAGTGTTAGGTGTGCCACTAGTTCTTGGTATGTGGGTTGGACAGCGATTCCCAAGTCTCTCTAGAAAAGTTGAAAAACCGTTGAGGCTCCTTGCGCTAATGGTGATGTTTGCTTTAGCGATGTTGGCGTTTGCCAAAAATACCGATCAGTTTGTCCAGTACTTTGATCTGTTTTTCGTATTGGTGGTGGCTCACAATGGTTTGGCGTTGACCCTTGGATATGCGGGGGCTGCTTTGGTGGGATTGCCAGTGGCTGACCGTCGTGCCATCGCCTTAGAAGTGGGTATTCAGAATGGGGCATTAGCGCTCGTGATTATTTTTACTTTCTTTCCAAATGCATCTGGCATGTTGTTGATTGCCGCGTTCTGGGGCGTGTGGCATTTAGTGAGCGGGTTGGCGTTATCCTTTATCTGGTCACGTCAGAGTATTAACCGTAGGCCGGGTGCGGCAGCGAATCAAATTTAACGCACGATGAGACGATAATGGAATTACTTTGGGTATTATTTGCCGCGATTATTTTACTGGCTTACACGATGGAGGCGGTCACGGGTTTTGGCAGTATTGTCATTGCCCTGTCATTAGGCGTGCTCTTTCTGCCATTTGATCAGGTGTTGCCGATATTGGTGTGCCTCAATATTTGTATGACCAGTGTATTGGCGTTTAAGAATAGAAAAAACATTGATAAATCTTTGCTGATCAAAATGATCTTGCCAGGTATGTTGTCCGGCACTTTGATTGGTTATCTATCGAAACCTTATCTAGATGAAGTGCTACTGAAACAGGCCTTCGGTTGTTTGATCGTTTGGTTTGCCAGTCGAGAACTTTGGCGTATGTATCACCTGCACAATGACGTGCAGCGCCCGCTATGGAAAACGAGGCTGATCACGTTAGGTGCGGGTGTAACACACGGATTATTTGCCAGTGGCGGTCCGCTTTTAGTCTATGCTGTGGCGGGAACCAAGATCAATAAAGCCCAGTTTCGAGCCACCATGGTTTTTGTGTGGTTTACGCTGAATGCGTTGTTAACGACGGCGTTCTTATTGGACGGTCGACTGATACCTGTGCTGCCTCAGGTGCTCATGTATCTGCCTGTATTAGTTCTTGCCGTTAAGCTCGGCAATTTTTTACATGATCGCGTAAAAGAATCTCACTTTCGTGTCTGCGTTTACTCATTGTTATGTCTGACAGGGGGCATCCTCATTGTCAGTCGCTACTTAACCGCTTCATAAAATAATAAGAGGGCGAATCATGTACGATCTTTTACTCAAAGGCGGCCACTATTTCGATGGAAGTGGCGAACCGCCGGTAATAGCCGATGTTGCCATTGCAGATGGCCGAATTGCGAGCGTCAGCCAACAGGGTATTGACGCATCTGAGGCGAAACAAGTTTTTGATGTGAGTGGGAAATGGGTGACGCCAGGTTTTCTAGAGATCCATAGTCATTATGATGCAGAAGTTGTGGCGGCACCTGCGCTGAAAGAGTCTGTTCGTCATGGTGTCACGACCATTGCCATTGGTTCCTGTTCTATTTCTATGGTGAACAGCGAGCCTGAGGATTGTTCAGATTTATTTACCCGTGTGGAAGCGGTGCCTCGTGAATCTGTATTGCCGATTCTAGAAAAAATGAAAACATGGAAAGACGCTAAAGGCTATAGAGCGTTTTACGACCAGCATACATTGGGGCCAAATGTGTGTTCGTTTATCGGCCACAGTGATATGCGTGTGGCAGCCATGGGGATTGAACGGGCTACGTCCGATGTTAAACCAACCGAGAAAGAAATGCAGGCGATGGAAAACATGCTCGAAGAAGCGTTGGATTACGGTTGCCTGGGCATGTCCATGATGACGACGAAGTTAGATAAGTTAGACGGTGATCGTGCGTGGTCAAAGCCACTGCCTTCAACGTTTTCTACTTGGTGGGAATTTAAACGACTATTTAAAATTTTGCGTAAGCGTAATGCCATTTTACAGGGCGCGCCTGATGCAGTGAAAAAGGTCAATGTATTTGGGTTCTTGTGGCAGGCTCATGGACTGTTTCGTCGCCCTATGAAAGTGACTATGCTCACCGCACTCGATTTAAAATCAAATCCGTTCTTACATCGTATTACACGTGTGAGTGGTTTTATTGCTAACAGAATACTGCGCGGAAATTTCCGCTGGCAAACATTGCCTGCGCCTTTCACTATTCATTTAGAGGGATTGGAGGTGAACGCATTTGAAGAATTTGAAACAGGTGCATTACTGCGTGATATGAAAGACGAAGCAGAGTTGTACCAGAAAATAAACGAACCTGAATTTCGGGCGGCATTCAAAAAGCATGTCTCTGAAATATTTTCAGTGGGTTTGTGGCATCGAGATTTTAGCGATGGCTGGATTACCGATTGTCCGGATAAAACCCTGGTTGGAAAAAATTTCCAACAAGTAGGTGAAGGCTATGGCGTAGACGCGGTGGATGCATTCTTTGATTTGGCAACCCAATATAAAAAGCAGTTAAAATGGAAAACCACTTACAGTAATAATCGCCCACACATTATGCATAAACTGATTGCGAGTCCTTTTACGCATATCGGCTTTGGTGACAGCGGAGCCCACATTCGTTCGTTGGCCATGTATAACTTTCCATTAAGACTTTTGAAATACGTTCGTGATGCTCAGTTGGATGGAAATGCTTTTATGACAACTGCACAGGGTGTGCGTAAGTTGACTGGCGATCTTGCAGACTGGTTTGGTTTAGATGCGGGGTATATTCGCAAAGGGAATCGAGCTGATGTGGTTGTAGTCAACCCTGAAGGGTTAACGGATGAGTTGGATGACGTTGCTGAAGCGCCGATGGATGGATTCGGAATCGAGCGATTGGTTAAACGTAATGACGAAGCGGTCGATCTTACGATTATCAATGGGAAAGTCGCCTATCAAAAGAACATAGGCTTCTCTGATGACCTTGGAGTGAGTCAGCAGTTTGGTAGGTTCTTGGTCAATAGAGAGGTGGAGTCGGGAGAGGCGGAGAGCCATCTCGTGCCAGCGACGTAATCAGGTTCAAAACAAAAAAGCCCAGAAATCATTCTGGGCTTTTTTACGAATTGAAAAAATCGAAGGTCTTAGATTAATTCAATCGCCATGGCAGTGGCTTCACCGCCGCCGATGCAAAGAGCGGCAACACCCTTGCTCTTACCTTTCGTCTTAAGCGCGTTCATTAAGGTAACGATTAAACGAGAACCGGTTGAACCAACAGGGTGGCCCTGTGCACAAGCACCGCCGAAGATGTTGACGGTTTCAGGGTCTAGACCAAGATCGATGATTGGCATCATGGCAACCATTGCGAAAGCTTCGTTGATTTCCCAGAGGTCAACATCGCTGGCAGACCAGTTTAGTTTTTTCAACAGATTTTCTACGGCACCTACAGGGGCAATGGTGAACTCGCTTGGGTGTTGTGACTGAGTGGCGTGGCCAAGAATGCGAGCCATTGGTTTTAGACCGCGTGCTTCCGCTTCGCTTTCACGCATCAATACAAGAGCTGAGGCGCCATCGGAAATAGATGAGGCGTTGGCGGCAGTGATGGTGCCATCCTTTTTGAATGCAGGACGTAGCGTTGGAATTTTTTCGATGTTGGCGTTAAAGGGTTGCTCATCATTTTCAACAACCACTTCACCTTTACGGGTCTTGACGGTAACCGGTACGATTTCGTCTTTTAGTGAGCCGGCTTCGATCGCTGCTTTGGCGCGGGTCAAAGATTGGATTGCATAGTTGTCCATGTCTTCACGGCTAATGTCGCGCTTGTCTGCTACTTCTTGAGCAAAAGAGCCCATCAAGCGACCTGTTTCAGCGTCTTCAAGACCGTCTAAGAACATGTGGTCCATGGCTTGATCACCGTGACCCATGCGATAACCGGTGCGGGCATTAGGTAAGATGTAAGGTGCATTGGACATGCTTTCCATGCCACCTGCTACCATGACATCGTTGGTGCCAGCTTTAATCAGATCGTGTGCAAACATGGTCGCTTTCATGCCAGAGCCACACAGTTTGTTGATGGTGGTGGCGCCTGTGGCATCCGGTAGGCCGGCTTTGCGCATGGCTTGACGTGCTGGACCTTGCTTAAGACCTGCAGGTAAAACGTTACCCATGATCACTTCTTGAATGTCTTCGGCTTTAAGGCCTGCGCGCTCGACCGCTTCTTTGATGACGATGGCGCCTAAATCAGGAGCGCTAACGCTAGCTAAGCTGCCTTGGAATCCGCCCATTGGGGTACGTACACCACTTACGATGACGACAGAATCTTGTTTAGACATAGTGTGCCTCTTTGTTGTAGCTGCTTGGCGTATCTACAGAGTGGACCGAGAGCGCCAATGTATTTGGGGGGCGAATTGTACCAAGTGGAGGTCGATTGGGCTAATCGAAGATAGTCTGGTTTTTGCTGTTAGGGATTACTCTTGTGAATAACCAAGTATGAATAGAATTCAGAGTGGAAAATACGCGCCATCAGAATGTGTTAAAAGGCTATGTTTAAGCGTAAACCCGTTAATAATTGCTTGATATAAATTGCCTCAGGATTCATATTGTTTCGACATTAGTGCAGCTACTCTAAAGTTGGTACAAGCGTCTTTGCTTCAAACACCTGTTTGAATAAAACTTGGCGAAAGACGAGCGGTTAGGCGGCTAATCATACTTTGGAGTGATCTTATTCTGATGGTGCTTAGATATATTCGGACACTGTTTGGATGCAAGCTGCCCCAACCATTTAAGCGGCTCAAATAATCATAAAAAAGGGGAAACACTCCTATGCTTAAAAAATCCCTCTTAAGTCTCGCAGTCTCTGCCTCAGTGTTGGGGTTAGCGGGCTGTAATATCAGTTCGACTACGGATAGTGCCGGCAACGCGCCTGCGTCTCAGTTGGAACGGGAAGAAACGTTATCTCAATTCGTATACCCGCTATTTGATCCGGTTAATACGGTTCTTCCAATCGGTATTGATTTGATTTTTGCTGCAGCCAGTGCGACCGACGGCACCGCAGATGCAGGCCTACCCGCCGGTAACCCAGTGATCGATGCGATCAATGACCTTGATGGCGGTATTTCTACATTAGCTCCCATCGACTTAAAACTGAGCGGTTCGGTTGATCCTGCGACTGTGAACGCCATGTCGACCGTGTGGTTGGTGCGTTTGCCGAATGCAGCTGATGTTCAGGCACTGAATTTCCCTGACGTTGGCGGAGGTTACAACATTGGAACCGAGACAGAACCTAAAATTTTATCTGCCGCTAACTACGACGCATTGGATGTCACCCACGCGGGTGCTCTTTTAACCTCTGCTTTATATACTGATGCGGCAGACTACGCGGCAGCGGCTAATTTGTTTGGCGCTAAGCAACCGGCGGTTGGCTCTTACGAGGCCAGCGTATTAAGCATTGATGGCGGTACGAACAACATGATTCGTATTAGCCCGACCACACCTTTGGACCCCAAAACCAAATACATTGCCATCGTGACGAATGGCGTTACCGATGCGAGTGGCACAGCCATTCAACCATCACCTGACTATGCAACAATCAAAGCCGGTGAGAACCTCATCAGCCCAGCCCTTGTGGATGTGGGTGCGGCGATTAATGGTTGGGAATCGTTGGCAATGGGTTATGTTTCACTTGCCTCCAGCGGTGCGATCACGGCTGACAACGTAGCCATCTCTTCGGCGTTTACGACCGTTGACCCTCAAACAGTTCTTACTTTCATGGCGAACCCTGATGTATGGGTAAACGCGGCAGCTGGTGCCGACGTGGTAAGTGGAAATGCTGTATTGCAGGCCCTACTCAGCACGGTTAAGCCGACAGCTCGTACATTTGAACTGATCAAAAACGCAGGCGGAGCGGGTGTTCACCAGATTCCTGTCTCAGTCCTAACCGACGACTCGTCAACGCAAGAATTTGATCCAGCTTTGACAGACAACGTGCTGGTTAGCCAAGGAGCGATTCAGTTGCCTCAGTACACAGTATCTCTTGCGACCGATGCGGGCGATTACTGGTCAGCAAATACGACGGTTGGTGGTGCATTAGATCCAACCGGTAATACGCCTCCTTCTGACGTAGATGGCGAGAAAAACGTGACGCATCGTTACCCACTGGCCCAAAAACAACGAGATGTTGTGGTACCGGTAATGATGTTCGAGCCGATTCCAACGGATGTGGCAACTTTCTTGGCATCAACGGATGGCATCGAAGGTACGACCGCTGCTAACTACACCAGTACCGGACCGGGTGGAGCAGGTTGCGGTGCGTCTCAACCAGGTTCAGGTTGGCCGGTTGTGATCATGCAGCACGGTTTCACCTCTGAGCGTACTGGTAACCTTATTAACGGTTCTAAAGTTGCTGACTTAACGTGTAGCGTGGTGATCGCGATGGATCTTCCGCACCATGGTATTGCGGCTGACAGTTCGCGCTTAGGTTTGGGCGTAGACTATGTTGCAAGCGGTAGTGAAGCCTCTTACCCATGGGCCTATGCGAAGTCTCTGGCAGTGGCGGCAGCTGAAGCAGCCGTAGCTGATGAATCAAACGTGAATGCGTTAAACGAGACGATTCTAGATGACCTAGCGGAACGTCATGAGAACTTATATTTAACTAGCTCAGGCGCAGTTGCACCGATGGACTTCGCAAATGGCTTAGGTGGTTCAGGTACACTTTGGATTCGTTTGGATAACTTCCAGCGTACCCGTGACAACATGCGTCAAGGGGTGATGGATTTAATGAATCTAAACGCATCGCTTGGCAACATTGATGTGGATGGTGATGATTCAGCTGACCTTGATACTTCAAACGTAACCTATGTAGGTCACTCTCTAGGTGGCATCATTGGTACCACGTTCGTTGCGGTTAATAACCTGTCTGTGAATGGTTATGGCAACGCTAACCTAAACCAAATCGATCGTGCAGTACTGGCAACGCCAGGCGGCCACTTGACCAAGTTGATCGAAAACTCAGTAGCGCTTTCTGGTCAGGTTCTCAATGGTTTGGCTGGCAGCAGCAGTGCGCTTGTACAGGGTAATTCCACACTTGAAAGCTACATGAAAGTGTTCCAAGCGACTGTGGACAGCGCTGACCCGATGAACTTCATCGAGAACCTGAAGAGTGGAAGTGCCACCTCTGACATCCCAGTACTTGTAGTGGGTATGTATGGCAATGGCTCGACCAATCCAGCTGACCTTGTGGTTCCTGTGAATGGTGAAGGCATCATGGTGGCAGCGGACACCTACGTACTGGCCGATGCTTCTACGCCTCAGGCAGACACGGCTCGTAGCCCACTGGTTGGCCTAGACCCAATGCTGGAGCTATTAGGTGCAGAGAACGTAGTGGATACCCCTGCGGATGACAAATTCATTGCCAAGTATTCTGTCGGCGGACACGGCACGTTCTCTTCAGCGGGAACCAGCACAGATGCCACCAGTTTCGACTCTGAAGATGCTTATGCTGAGATGTTGTCTCAGACCGTTCAGCTGATCTTGACGGACTCTGTAGCAACAGCTGACGAAAATTCGGTTCTCATCTCTGATGCACCGTAATCAAGACCTACTCAATATGAATAAGAATTTTAAGGATACGAGGTCTAGAATGAATAAAATTAAAACATTAACACTTGCAGTGGCCGCCTTCAGTGCTGCTTCTGCCAGTGCCCTAGAGTTTCAAATGGGGCCAGTGAGCGCACAGCTCAACACCAGTTTGTCTTGGGGTATCGGTATGCGAACCGAGGAACAAGACATGGGTCAAATTGCACCGCAAAATAAAGCCGGTGGTGAAGGCTCAACCTACAACTATGATGACGGTACTCTTAACTATGAGAAAAACGACCTGATCACGAACGTGGTAAAAGGTAACGTGGATCTTGAAATGGTGATGGGTGACGGCGGTGCGTTCTTCCGCGGTACTGCGTTCTATGATGATGTCATCATGAACCAAGATCCGGCATTTAAGCCCTATATTGATGAAACTAAAGATGCAGCGGGCGCGGGTTATGACCTGTTAGATGCTTTCGTTTGGTACAACTTCGATATGGGTTATGTTCCAGCCTCTGTGCGTCTAGGCCGCCAAGTGGTGAGCTGGGGTGAGAGCACCTTTATCTTAGGTGGCATTAACTCCATTAACCCTGTGAATGCATCCGCCATTCGTAAGCCGGGTGTAGAAGTTAAAGAAGTATTACTGCCTGTTAACATGGCTTATGGTTCATTCGGTTTAACCGATACCGTAACTCTTGAAGCTTTCTATCAGCTAGAGTGGGAAAAAACCCGCCCAGATGCTTGTGGCACGTTCTTCTCTACCGTTGATATCGTTGCGGATGGCTGTGGGCCGGTTTACCTAGGCGGTACCCAGAGTGAACTGGAAATTGCAGAGCTATATGAGCAAGGCTATGCGCAAGCGATTACTGAACGTATCACGCCAGACGATGAGCCAAAAGACGACGGTCAGTTTGGTATCGCACTACGTTGGTACTCTGAAGACCTAGGTGATACCGAATTCGGTTTTTACCACATGAACATCCATAGTCGCCTACCATATATTTCTGGTTACGCGGCGGGTGGTGATATTGGTGCCTTCCCTAAATACCAGATCGTTTATCCAGAAGACATTAAGCTAACCGGTATTTCTTTCAACCGCGGTACCGACAGCGGTTGGTCCATCGGTGGTGAGCTGAGCTTGAAGCAAGATTACCCGCTTCAGTGGAACTCTTTTGAGTTGATCCTTGGTGGTACTCTAAATGACATGAGTTTGTTGCTGCGTCAAATCGCTCAACCGCTTATCGACTCTGGCGAAGCGGCTGACATCGATGAAGCTGTAGCGATGCTTGAAGGCAATGCGTTTGACGGTTTTGACCGCTATGACGTGTGGCAAGCACAAATGACGTTCATCAAGTTCTTTGACCAAGTGATGGGTGCGAGCCGTTTGAGCTTTGTGTCAGAAATTGGTGCTACTTATATTCCTGACCTGCCTGGATTGGATGAGGCTCGCTATGGTCGTTCTGGTGCCTACGGTATCGGTTCAGTGCCTGGTGGCGGTGGTGCGGCTAATGATGAGTGTATCGATAATTCCGCAACCGAAGGCGGCAACATTAATGACAGCTACTGTACCCAAGACGGTTATGTAGATGATGTTTCCTACGGTGTGCGTGCACGTGCCTCTTTAGATTACCCGAATGCGGTATTCGGCTGGAACTTCAAGCCACAACTATCCATTGGTTTAGACAAAGGCACTGCGCCTGAGCCAGGCGGTGCGTTTGTTGATGGTCGTGTTAAGACTGATATCGCCTTTAACTTCGATTACTTGAACACCTACAGTGCGGGCTTGGCATACACCATGTACGACGGTAGCAAGTACGATCAGTTGAAAGATCGCGACAACGTAAGCTTGAACCTGAAAGTCACGTTCTAACTGCTAGACTGTCAAGTTAGGCATAGAGATTCGTAAAGGAATGAATATGTTATTGAAGAATAAAATCATGCTGGGCAGCGCGTTAGCGCTGTC
>Ga0181590_10005073_pt1 | contig 10890 bp, 6 predicted proteins | sample 071ome_34_FD_132446 | JGI IMG/M metagenome (GOLD analysis project Ga0181590, IMG submission 132446) | Coastal salt marsh microbial communities from the Groves Creek Marsh, Skidaway Island, Georgia - 071411BT metaG (megahit assembly) | ecosystem: Environmental > Aquatic > Marine > Intertidal zone... | reverse complement strand
TCAAGTGCTGCCTGAGCGGCCGTGAGCGCGGTTTCGGGTTTAAGCATCTCAAACGTGACGGTGCCTTCCGCTGCCAGAGCCTTGATCGGTGTCGCCAGCAGCACGCCGCTGATTGCCAGAATACGAAACAAATGCGTTGTCATAAGAGGCCTCTTGGATATGGGTGAAAATCCTAACACCTGGATGCCCGTTTCGGGACGGCTGGCGATCGGACTTTTATTACGATTGGTTAATGATTAGGGTCAAGTATGTCGGCACAGCGTCATCCAGGTGGCGTTTTTCTGCAAATTGCTTTGAAGCGGATTTGTTCGTTCCGCCGGATCGGGACAAATCGTAACGTGTTTCTTTAAGAGGCCTCCATGGCTAAAAAGACAGGTTTGTGACTTTTCCAGATAAAGAGGGCTTAATAGAGATAAGCGCAGGTGATTATGTGACGAACCAAATTCGGCACGCTTCCCTGTCACTACGATCCGGGAGAACCCATGGAGATAAGTCGACGTACAGCATTGGCAGGTGCCTTGCTGGCCGCAGGTTCATCGTTGATTCCAGGGCGGCGTTTTTCTGTTGGCGAGGCGCAAGCAGCAAAGGGATCAGGAGAGGCCGTTGTGGTGATTGGAGCCGGTATGGCGGGCCTCTCAGCGGCCAGGCGACTTGTGGCCAACGGATATCCGGTGATTGTGGTGGAGGCTCGAGATCGTCCCGGTGGACGCATGTGGACTGATTACTCCCTCGGAACAGCAGTGGATTTGGGTGCGGCATGGATCCACGGTGATTCTTCAAGTAATCCGCTGATGAAGATGGCCGACCGATACGGATTATCGACTACGGCCACCGACTGGGACGAAACATGGCTTTTTGATAGCGAGCATGGGGAGCTCGGGGATGAGAGTTATGACGCGATTTGGAGGCGGTCAGAGAGCATCATCGAGCGCCTGTACGACGCACAGTCGACCGCCTCCAGCAAGCGCTCTGTCGCAGATGCTCTTTCCCCGATGCTCAAGTCGCTTTCAGGCGATCCGATCGTAAAGCGGGGCATCCAGTGGTTTCTTTCAAGCCAGATTGAGGTGGAATATGCCGCCAATTTTGACCAGCTTGCTCTAAAGCACTGGGATATGGATGAGGCGTTTAGTGGTGATGACGTGATCGTGAGCGGTGGTTTTCAGAAGATTGTCGAACCGCTGTCCGACGGGCTGGCTATCCGTTATGCACATCGGGTCGAAAAGGTGTCGCTTGACGGGTCCGGTGTAAAAGTGACCACCAGCCAGGGTGTGATTCAAGCAGATCGCGCGGTGGTCACGCTGCCCCTTGGCGTACTTCAGCAGGATCGGGTCCGGTTCGAGCCCCAACTGCCGGAGGACAAGAGAAGCAGTATCGGCCGTCTTGGCATGGGCGTCATGAACAAGACCGCGCTACGATTCTCCAAACGTTTCTGGCCGGAAGATGCTCATCGACTGGGCTTGCTCAAAAGTTCCGCAGAGACCCTGACCGAGTACTTTCCTCTGACTCCCTACTCAGGGGAGCCCGTGATCGTGGGATTGACTCGGGGTCGACACGCAAAATCAATCGAGAACACCAATAAAGAAGAAGTGGTTCAGCAGGCTTTAACGGATTTGAGGTCCATGTTTGGCAATGCGGTGCCGCATAAAGTAGTCGATTCAGTGGTAACCGGGTGGTATTCAGATGAGTTTTCCCACGGGTCCTACTCGCATATCCCTCCAGGCGCATCTTTTTCTGATTACAGAACACTTGCCCAGCCGATCGAGGGAAAGGTCTTTTTCGCGGGTGAAGCGACTCATGCAAGGTACCCCGGCACGCTGCACGGCGCCTACTTATCGGGTGAGCGCGTCGCAAAAGAGATCATGAAGGCGTCAGGCGGTGTTGGTGCCGCGACAGAAAATGCTGACAGCAATCGCTAAGTATCGCGCCGGCGCGAGCGTGCCCTGCTGGTTAGGGTCAAGCCCATGACCAGCGTTCGCGTTGTCCTTACCGTCGGAGTAGCGGTGTTTGTCCTCATGGTCGGTGTCCTGGTTGGCGGCTTTTCGATCTGGGGCGGGGTTCAGTCCGCGATTGAACTGACAAGATCAACTCAGAACAAGCAGACTGCAATGCTTTTTGACGAGGTCAACACCTTCGTCAAAAACCTGGAGCACGATCTGGATGTAATGGCCGACGTGCTCAGTCAGGGAAAGAAGAGCCTCACTAACCAGGCGGTCATTGACACTCTTACGCCTTTCGCGAGCAATAAGGAGCATCTGAAAAGCATTACGCTTGTACGAAAGAATCGAACGAATGTCTGGGTGGGCGAATGGGAGGGAGAGTTCACTCACGAAATCAATACTGAGCTCGATGATGAATCTTATGAGATCGCGATCAGTGGCAATCCGGAAGACGGGTCAGAAGGGTTTGATGATGTTTATATTGAGCCGTCAGAAGGCAGGCCGGTGATCAGCTACACCAGGCATTTTTCCGGATGCTGTGGCGCTGATGGCGGCACTCTGTATATCGACATGGACTTAACGACACTATCGTCTATTTTTTCAAGTAATCAAAAGACCTATGAACACAGCGTTTTTGTGCTCGACTCGGCGGGAGCCGTCATTGCCCATCCTTCATTAATAGGTGAGAACCCGTGGAAACAGTACCGTCGGCTGATCAGAGTTGCGGATCTGAATGATCCTGTCGCATCCGCCAGTTACACCAAGATCCGAAGCGAGGGGTCAAATTTTCAGGATCTTGAGATTCAGGATGAGAACTGGCTGGTGTCGGTCGCCGTTATCTCTGAATTTTTTGATCGACCATGGTACATAGTTTCTGTTGTGCCGAGATCAGTCGTGTTGGGCCCCATGGTGGATCGGGCTTGGATGGTGGGGATCATCGGCCTGCTTATTCTGATCGTTGCCGTGACCATTGCCTGGATGATGGGGCGAGCCATTTCAACCCCTGTATCGCGCCTTGCGCTTGCGGCGGATGCGGTTCGTACCCTGAATATCGATATGCCTGCGGAGCGGGTCAGCCGTTTTTCTGAACTGAATTCAGCCGAGCAGGCGTTTCGGGCGATGTTGACGGGCCTTGAGGTTTTCCTCCGTTATGTCCCGAAAAATCTTGTCCGCCGGCTGATTCAGCTGGAGTCCAAGGGGAGAGGAGTAGAAGCCGAAGAGCGAGAGGTCACAATTCTGTTCACCGATATTGCGGGCTACACCTCGATCTCTGACGGAATGGATCCAAAAGCGCTGGCAGGCCTGTTAAATAACTACTTTGAGGTGCTGGTCCAGCCGGTGACGGCCCGGGGAGGAACCGTGGACAAGTTTATCGGCGATGCATTGATGGCATTCTGGAATGCCCCCGATGAACAGGAGGATCATGCCGATCTGGCACTGGCGGCGGCGCTTGAGATAAAGAAAGTCACCCAAGCTTTCAACAATGAGCGCATGGCAAAAGGAGAAAAACCGCTTGTGACCCGCATCGGTGTCCACACCGGCCGTGTTCTGGTGGGCAATATTGGTGCCAGTGAGCGAATGAATTACACGATTGTCGGTGATGCCGTGAACACCACGGCCCGGTTGGAAGCGCTGGGTAAGGATATTGGCGAGACCTTGTGTATCTCTAGCGATTCCCGTGAGGCAGCGCAAGCCGACTACGCCTGGCGCGAGGTGCATCGCGAGACACTGAGAGGCCGCAGCCAGGAGACGCAGGTTTACTCGATCGATTAAGCGTCCTGCTACTCCTACGCAAACCTACGCAAGATAGGCTATGAGACAACGGTCAAGGATAAGGCTGGGCATCACTATCCTGTTGATGTTGATTGGTGCAATCAGTGTTGATTTTTCCCGGGGTGATCTCAGCCATTCTCGGTTGTACGGCCACGCCACCGCGCAGGCTTTTTTGCTCGCTGAAACAACAGGCAGCATTGACTTTTTTGAAGCCAAAATTTTGCAAAGAATTCCGCATAACCCGAAGCACTTCGTTCAGGGACTGCAGTTGGATGGCGATATTCTCTGGGAGGGGACAGGGTTGTATGGCGAGTCCAAGTTAGCCAAGCATAGACTTAATCGGACCGATGGAACCCTCGAACTGCTTTACGAAAGGGCGCTGTCTTCCGATGACTTTGGCGAGGGCATTGCTGTTCTCAACGATACGCTTTACCAACTTACCTGGAAAGCCGGGCGCGTCTATCGTTACGATCTATCCGGGAAAAAACCTTCGCCGCTTGAACCATTGCGTAACGATCGGGAGGGGTGGGGTTTGACGACCGACGGCCATTCACTGATTGCATCGGATGGCTCGGCTTTTCTGGCTTTTCGGACGGCGAAAGACTTTTCTGTTCAGAAAACGATTGAAGTGCGGTTTCAGGGGAAAGCCATAGATCGCCTTAATGAACTCGAATGGATTGACGGGAAAATCTGGGCCAATGTCTGGAAGACCCCCTTTATTGTGGTGGTGGATGCCGAAACTGGTGACGTGACCTCGGTAATTGACTGCGGGAGTCTCGTTGAGGATGCCAGGGCGTCCAACCCGGATATTGATGTGTTGAACGGAATAGCGTGGGATACCTCAAACCGTGAGCTCTACCTTACGGGCAAGCTTTGGCCTTGGGTTTATAGGGTGGTTCTGGATATAAAAACCCCGCCCGAAGGCAAGTTGGGATTCACGAGTCTGTAGAGGGCAGGGCGTCGACGGCGTTGTAGTCCCAACCTTTTAAAAAATTCGGAAAACTGCCTTTTGAGCAGTCTTCGTGATATCTTATTGGCAGAGCCAAATTCCATTAAAATTTACCGGTTTTAGATCAAATGACCGGTTCAATCTGAAGATTATCAGGGTGAAAACACCTGACCTTTTTATGAACATGAATACAAGTCACAAAGAGTCTCTATTGAGCAAGAAAAGAGTTTGCGTACTGGGTATTGCGCTTTATTTGTTTGCGCCTGCTGTTGTTGCAGCTCAGTTGATCGCTGGCGCCCAACAGACAGCTGAGACACAACCGTCGCATCAGGTTTCCTCCGGCACCTTTTGGCTGCCCTCGACAATTCAGTTGAGTCAGAACTCAAGCGACGATCTTCTGTTGGACGAAGAAGAAGACGAGACATTGTCATCTGACGAACTGTTGCTTGAGGAAAGCGATGGGGGCGATCTGTTGGCCGATGAAGATTCGCTTCTGGATGACGGCGGGCAGGATGACCTTCTTTCCGAAAGCGACGATCTGCTGCTGGATGATGGCAGTGAGGATAGCGGAGAGGGGGATCTCCTTTCCGATGAAGATTCTCTTCTCGACGGCGAAAGTCTGGCAGATGAAGCCGAATCCACGGATGAGGTTGCCGAGGCTGCTGAGGAAGAAACGCTTAGTGCCGCAGAACAGCATGAAGCGCTCTTTGCAGAGAGTCGGTATCCCTCTGCGAATACTTGTGCCGCGTGTCACCCGAAGCAATATCGCGAGTGGTCGGTCTCACAGCATGCCTATGCCCAGTTGAGCCCGGTTTATATGGCCATGCAGATCACCATCAACTCGCTCACCAGCGCCACGAACGGTGATTTCTGTATTCGTTGCCACAATCAGGTCGGGATGAACATGGGGGAGTCAATCTATGCGTCTAACCTTGACCGTCATCCCACCTCGCGCGAGGGAATTACGTGCGTGGTCTGTCACAGGGTGAACAAGAACTACGGCAAGGTCAGCGGCCGTCTCGCGCTGGAAGAGGGTGATCTCTATACGGCAATTTACGGCCCGTCAGGAGGCGGTGAGCTGAATCGGGTGCTCGATTCTCCGGGGGAATATCAGGTCTCCACTGATCGCGACGAACCCGGCCGCGCAATCCATGCGACTGCCGAGCAGTTCTTTGCCCTGACCGAGCCCGCATTCTGTGGTTCCTGCCACGACGTCACCTTGCTGAATGGTTTCAGGTTGGAAGAAGCCTTTACCGAATTCAAGCAGACCAAAGCAGCGGCAGACGGCATCTCTTGTCAGGATTGCCATATGGGAGTGACCCAGGGTCTCGCTGAGGGCTATGAAATGGGCCCAGCAGCTGAGGTCGGTGGCGTCCCAACTGCCTCTCGACGTCTGACCAACCACTTCTTTGCTGGCCCCGATTATTCGATTATTCATCCCGGCCTCTTCCCGCACAGCGTCGAGGCGACTGCGTTGGCCACTCAGCGCGAGTGGCTCAAGTTCGACTATGAGGCGGGGTGGGGAACCGATGAATTCGAAGACTCAGTGGCAGATGACCATGAGTTTCCCGAGCCTTGGCAGTGGGTCGATGCCCGGTATGATGCGCGTGCGATCCTGGATGACCAGTTCGAGCGACTCGAATGGGCGCGTGAAAAACGTCTTGAGGTTTTAAAGCATGGATTTGAGCTGAGCGATATTCGGGTACGCAGCGCCGATGCTTCGGGGATCAGTTTTGAGATTGATGTGATCAACCCCATGGACGGCCACGGTGTCCCAACGGGTTTCGACGCTGAGCGGTTGATCTTTCTCGATGTGACAGTAACTGATCCCGTCGGCAACGTTGTTTATCGATCAGGCGACCGGGACCCGAATGGCGACGTCAGGGATTCGCACTCGCTGTATGTGCATAACGGTGAGTTACCGTTAGACAAAGATCTTTTTAACCTCCAGACTAAATTCGTTGTTCGTCCGGTCCGCGGGGCGGAACGGGAACAGGTCCTGGCGGTCAACACCTCGTCCGAAGCCTTGCCATTCATCCGTCCTGAGACGCGCGCCACCACAATCTATGGCCGGCCGCGGGGAGCAAGAAAACATAAGCAGACCATTGAGCCGAATGGTTCGCGAACTGCGCAATACCGCGTCAACGGTCAGGGCGTATCAGTGCCGGGCGAATACAGCATAGATATCAAACTTGTCTCTCAGATGATCCCCGTCAATCTGATTGATGCAATCAAGGGTGTGGGCTTTGACTACAGCATGAGTCCCAAGCAGATCGCAGATCGGGTTGTAGATGGCGCACTTGTGGTCTGGGAGAAAACGACTACCGTCATGGTCGACAGCCAGACGGCAGATGAAGCAAAGATTGCGACGGCCGACTGACCGCTCAGGTTTATTGATTACGAAAGAGTCGGGATCGGGAGTTAAGGCGTGTTTGTTATTGGGATAGTCAAAGGTGTTTAAGTATGTCGAGCGAGGCTCTGCCTTTGCTGGAGTAGTTGCGATGGCCCTGTGCTTGCTCGTTGGGCATCCCACGTGGGCGGCCGAAACCAGCGAGTTCAGCGATGAGCCGATTCCGATGAAGACGCCGGATGAGTTGCCAGCCCGCACACCCCCACTGGTCGAGGTCGGACCAGATTTTCTCGGCCCCGGCAATATTCCTGAGGGAATCGAACTGCCCACGGGAGCGGTCTGGACACCGGCGCTGTGGGTTTTCGGCAGTTATCGCACTGCGCTGCAGTACTTTGATCGAGGGCCTACAGACCAGCTTGAGGAGTGGCGAAACCGTTTGGATTTGTTCGCCAACGTCCATATGACGCCGACGGAGCGTTTGCTGGTGGGTATCTCGCCCTTGCGGGACGGGAGTGACTTCAGTGGCTGCGATTTGAGTGGCAGCGGAAGCGATTGTGAGTGGCACTCTGATTTAGATGTCACGACCGTCTTTGTTGAGGGCGAATTTGGGGAAATCTTCCCGAATCTGGATCCTGACGACAGCCGAGCCCTGGATGTTGGTTTTTCGATAGGCCGCCAACTGCTGTTCTTCCAGGAAGGCATGATGCTCAACGATACCGTGGATGGTGTCGGCGTAACGCGCGACAACATCATTCTTCCCGGCATCGTTGATCTGCGTATTACCGGCTTCTTTGGTTGGGACAACATTGATCGTGAGCCGAGTCTTGACGGTGGGGCAACGACGTTGCTCGGTTTGTTTACGGAAACCGATTTTCGCAAGTCGACGTTCAATCTCGACGCCGCCTGGGCAATCGGCAGTTCTAATCAGAATGCTATTGGAGATACCTTCAACATTGGCGCCTCCAGTGTTCAGCGGGTTGGGCTTTACAACACGGCGTTTCGGGTCAATCACTCAATGGCATTCAACCCCGCCGGCCAAAAAACAACTGACGGGACCCTGTTTTTTGCAGAGAGCTCCACGACCCCAGCTTACAGTCATGATGTTGCGTACCTGAATGCGTTTCTGGGGTTGGACAGTTTCACGTCTGCTGCAAGAGATCCCATCGCCGGTGGACCTTTGGCACGCGTTGGCATCCTGTTTGCAGGCGTGGGTCTGGGCAACTACGGCTCTGCCTTGAGTAACGATCCGGATGATTCCTACGGGGCGGCATTGGGTTATCAGAAATTCTTTAACCAGCAGCGCACACAATTGGTCCTGGAGTTGGGTGGGCGCGGTCACATCGATGGCGCCAATCCCGCTGCCGGCGCCCTGGGGTTGCGATTGCAGCATGCCCTTGGGGATAGAACCTTGCTTCAGATTGACGGTTTTGCGTCAGTGAATGAAGATCAGGCGGACGGCCAGGGGCTGAGAGCAGAGCTTCTTTTCAGGTTCTGACGATATGCAGTCTGACAAATTCAGTGTGGTGTCATTCGGAGTACCTCAGTTTTGCTAGAGGGACTCTTTCAGCCAGTATTTGTCCAGATTGCGGGGGCCGTGATTCTGGTCGCGGCGCTCGGCCAGGCTCTTTTTGCGGTGACCGGAATCGTGCGTCGGTCTTACACCCAAAAAGAACACCTCAACGACGCCAGGGAGTACTTGCGATCCCAAACCCGGGCAGTTCTGCGGGAAGCAAAACGTCGAGAGGATCTTTTCGAACATTCCTGGAATGGGATCAGAAAGTTTGAGGTATCGCGCAAGGTTTTGGAGGCGGAGGGTGTTCATTCCCTATACCTGACACCGCACGACGGCAAGCCGCTGCCCCCTTTTCACCCGGGACAATTCCTGACGTTTTCTCTACGCATTCCTAACCAGTCCAAACCCGTTATTCGCTGCTATTCCCTGTCAGACAGTTTCGGCAAGGACTACTTCCGGGTTAGCGTCAAGAAGGTGCCCCCGCCACGTGACCGGCCCGAGTTGGCGCCAGGCCTGAGTTCGTCTTACCTCAATGATGAAGTCTTCGAGGGGGATATTCTGGATTGCAAGGCACCGAGTGGAAATTTTTTCCTGGATCTGACGCGTGATCGCCCGGTAGTGCTGATCGGCGGAGGCATCGGGATTACGCCGGTGCTGAGCATGCTGAACGCCTTGTGCGAGACGGGTTCGCGACAGGAGATCTGGTTCTTTCTTGGTGTGCGCAATTCCCGTGAGCACGTTCAGAAAAGTCACCTGGAACGTCTGGCCGCTGAATTTCAGAACGTTAAGCTTAACGTGTGCTACAGCGATCCGATTCCGGAAGACGAACTTAACGTGGATTACCAGCATCAGGGAAGAGTGGGCCTTGATCTCTTTAAGCAGGTGCTGCCCTCAAACAATTTCGACTTTTATATTTGCGGTCCCCCGCCCATGATGAATGCCGTGACCGAGGGCCTGGCACAGTGGGGCGTCCCGGAGGGTGACGTCCACTTCGAGGCGTTTGGCCCAGCGAGCGTCAAGAAAAAGCCGGCCGATGAGAGCAAGCAGGACGGGTCGGTCGCTGCGGCAGTGGCTGTGACCTTTGCTCGCTCGGAGAAGACGGTGACCTGGGATGGCACCGAGGCGTCTTTGTTGGACTTTGCTGAGGCAAACGGTATCGCAATGGACTCAGGGTGCAGGGCGGGCAACTGTGGAAGCTGTATCACGGCCCTGAAGTCGGGAAACGTTGAATACCTGAATGAGCCGGGTTCGATGCCGGAGACAGGATCCTGCTTAACATGTATCTCGATACCTAAGGGAGATGTGACGCTCGATGCCTGATTCTCCTCAAGTGCCGCGTTGCGGGTGCATATGTGATCCTGACGACGACTAGCGGCGATATTTCCCTGCTAATGACGGCGACTGGTGTCTCGAACTAATATCTGTGTAATTGTCATGATGTCATGATAAATGAAATAAAAATGCAATCAGGAGGTATGGATAAATGACTCGGATCACACGCTTTTGCAGCAGCCTGTTGGTGGTAATGGGTTTTGCAGTGATGACCGCGGCGAACGCGCAGGAACTGCACATCGATCCGCAAAAGGTCACCGGACCGGATGCCTGTGGGGAGTGCCACGAGTCTTCGGTGAAGGCATGGAAGGAAAGTCACCATGCCAAAACCTTTCACGAATTGCCGCGATCGGACGAAAGCCGCGAAATTGCCAGCAAGATGGGCATCAAGCGGATCAAGGCAGAGAGCGATTGTCTTTCCTGTCATTTCACCTCGGCGATCAAGGAGGGCAAATCAAAGCCAATCGCCGGCATCAGTTGTGAAAGTTGTCACGGCGCAGGGGAGGGCTACATCAAGGTCCACAGTGATTTTGGCGGCAAGGATGCAACCAAGGAAACAGAAACACCAGAACACAAGATCCAGCGATGGGCAGATGCCGAGGCGGCTGGCATGATTCGACCGTCGAATCTCTATGCGCTCGCAGAAAATTGCTACCAGTGCCATATGGTTCCCAATGAAGAGCTCGTTAATAAAGGAGGCCACGCGGCCGGCAGTAAATTCGAATTGGTTGCCTGGAGCCAAGGTGAGGTCCGGCACAACGTGTGGTACACGAAAGAGAATGAGGCTGCCGACGTTAATCGACAGCGCATGATGTTTCTGATCGGCCAGATGCTCGAGCTGGAGTACTCCCTGCGCGGGGTATCCAAAGCGACTGAGAAGGCGACTTATGCCGTCTCGATGGCAAAACGCGCTTCCCGTGCAAAGAAGCGGCTGGCAAAAATCGACGAACTCACCGGCGGTGCAGCACCTGAAATCAAACAGGCGCTGGAAGCGGCATCCGGAGCAAAGCTCAGTCTGAATAATGAAGCCGCGCTC
>Ga0181590_10005070_pt1 | contig 10895 bp, 8 predicted proteins | sample 071ome_34_FD_132446 | JGI IMG/M metagenome (GOLD analysis project Ga0181590, IMG submission 132446) | Coastal salt marsh microbial communities from the Groves Creek Marsh, Skidaway Island, Georgia - 071411BT metaG (megahit assembly) | ecosystem: Environmental > Aquatic > Marine > Intertidal zone... | reverse complement strand
TGTATCGGTATGGGTTACGGTTACGTGGAGAGCTGGGTTGCCGCCCACCAACCGAGCACCGACCAACCGACCACGAACGAACCGAGCACCCAACACCTCACCCTATACCTCACCCTATACCTCACCCTATACCTATACCTCGTCGTCGTTCGTGATTTTTGCCAGGAATTCAACGCGACGGTTTCGGAAATGTCGTGGAAGAGCGGCAAGACCCTGAGACCGTACATCAGAGACGCCCAAAAGATGATTATGCAGGCGAAGAAGGTGCGGGAGCTGGACCAGGCGATGATGGAGGTGAGCGATGAGGACGCCGCGCTGCTCAATATCTACCAGGAGAAGTTGGACCTGTTGCATCTTCCCATCGTGGATGGGTCTATCTCGGGAGATCAGGCCATGTCGGACCTGGCGGACGACTGCTGTCAGCGGGTGCTCAACGGGCAGCGGCTGTACATTCATTGCTGGGGTGGCCACGGGCGGACCGGGACGTTGGTGGCGGTCATGTTGAGTCGGCTGTACGGTCTGAGTGGGCTGGAAGCGTTGCATTACACGCAGAAGATGCATGATGTGCGCGTTAGCAGCCAGAACACGGCGAGTCCGCAGACGAGGTCGCAGATCCTGCAGGTGCTGCGGCTGACGAGTCCGCACGATCCGGACTATGGGTTGCGGGCGTACTCCTGGCCGGAGCGTCCACTGCTTCCGTTTACGGCGATTGAGGAGGCCAAGTGGGCGCGGAAGATGATGATTGGCGGGGTGGCGATCAATGCCAAGGTGGGTGGTGGTCATCCCGAGGGGAAGGGGCAGGGGCAGGGGCAGTTTCGCGAGGGGGACGTTCGCGAGAAGGACGCGGTTGACGAAGGACTGATCAAGTCTGTTCGGTGATGCGGGGGAGGAGGAGGAGGAGGGGGAGGAGGGTGATGATTCATTCGCGGCGGCCGAGGTGCCGGCGTTGATAGGGTTGATAGCCCGACGACGACAACGACAACAACAGCGTACCACGTGGATACTCACGAATACATTTTATATATATATATATACTCGTTCACTCACACCCAGTAATGTAATGCCAAGTCGTTGAAGGCACCGGGGCAGGTCTCGCTGAACACGTCGGGGAGCGGGACCTCGGTCATTGACCCAGAGGCCTGGAGTTGCTCGAGAAACTGGACGTCTGTTTCGTTTTGGTGGGATCGACGGATGTGGTTGCGCTCCTAGTGGGGTGATGGAGAAAGCGTGAGAGAGAACGCGGTGGACAAGAAGAACGACGGCGACAAAAGCGACGACGGTACACACCAGGCATTTGGAGATTGAGTTTCCGATGAACGCGAGGTTTCGGAGCGTTCCCTGGTTCTGCGTCGTTCGCAGCAGCCGGGTGGCAAAGACCTGCTCGAAGTGCGGGGCGAAGAGCAGGGTGGGCTCGGAGACGGTCCAGTCGTGGTTGCCCGTCTGCGTCGCAAAGCCGAGACGGGCGTAGACGGCAATGTCCAGGGAGGTGAATACCGGGTCGACGGTCTCCGGTGGGCCCGCGAGCGAGGCGCCCGCGAGGGCGAGTCGGTCCATGAGGACGATCGCCATGGCCGCCTGGGCGCGCACCAGCTGGGCCTGGCCCAGGTTGCCCAGCGAGCCCAGGCCCCATACCCAATAGTGCCGAATGGATGAGAGTTTGATGTCGCTCGGAAGCCCGGACAGCGCGTCGAGGACGCTGGTGGCGTATGGGTGGGTCCGGAGGCCGTCGAGGACCAGCGAGACGGCAGCGAGGGCTTTCGTCACGTCCGCGGTGGAGGCGGCGAGGTGGTCCGTGGGGTCCGTGGGGTTCGTAAGATCGGTCGCGGTCGTCGCAGTAAGAGCTGCATTCGCCCGTCTCTGTCTGCGGGAAGGCGCGCTCTTCTTGACCACAGTCCACCCTTCGGCGCGCTCTTCCTCGTCGGCGTCTGCCATGTGATGCCGTGCTGCTTGGCGTGTCTATCGCTGGAGAAAGACAAAGGCGGAGTCAGTCGATCGATCGATTCGACACCCAATTACAGCCATCGTATACGTATACATGTATATGGGCAGGGCGTCTGCTCCACCCTAGTTTCATTCAATCTCGCGAGAGCAAGCTCATCGCGCGGGACTTTTGTTCGGAGAGCAATGCATTCTCCTCCTGTAGCTTCTTGATCTTGTCTTGGAGCTCCTGCAGCTCTGTCGCGTTCGTTCTCTCTCCCCGTTGCCGCCTGTTGTGTTGGTCGGCGGCGTCGACGTCGCCAGCCCCGTCGATACCACCGGTGAGCACGACCATACAGTTCATCCATGGCTTCAGGCCGGGACACCCAGACGATCCAACCACCTTGGCAAAGTTGGACAGCGGTTGCGGCCGGGCCTCCTCGGCCTTCCGGCCCCGGCCGCGACCGGCAAGGCCGTGCGGCGACGCGAGCACCAGGAGCGCCGATACGGAGGCGCCCTGGTCGACGGTCGTCTTGCGGATCTGTTGGCCCGTGAGCGTGTCCCACAACAGGACAGCGCCGTCTTCCGTCCCCATGACGAGATGCTGACCGCTCTTTGACAACGCCAGGCACGTCACCTGGCCGGACTGCGACCTGTACGTCGCAGCCAGCGATGGCGACGACGCGCCCTCTCTGTTCTTCTCGGTTGCCTCCCCCACGAAAGATACCTTGTAACAGCAGCCGTTGTTCGATCCCATGTACGCGCAATACTCCAGGGGGTCCACGGCGAGACTCGTCAGGGGGCTCGGCAGCGTCACAGACGCCAGGAGCCTGCCAGACACCAGGGACCGCACGGTGAGTCTGTGGTCGAGACTGCACGTGTATATGTACGGATCGTTCACGCCAACGCCAACTACCAGCGCGGAAACAGGCATCGTGTGGTCGCTGAACGTATGGAGCGGCCGTGGCTGCCCCCCACCCGATCGCACCGTCTCCATCACGCCGCTGAGGCTCCAAACCGTGACCAGGCTATCGTCGCTGCCTGCAACAAGCTCTGTGCCACCGTCGCTCCACGCGACGGCCGTTATTCGCTTGTGGTGCGCCGGGAACGAGACCAACAGCGCCCCCGTCGACGTGTCCCACACGTGAAGCGATCCAGACTCGCCGCCAGCCGCGCACAGCGCGCCGTCGCTGGTGCACGCCACGCTCCAGCACTTCTCTGGCACAAAACTCTTCTGTTTGACCTGTTCTTTCCGGAAGTCCCAGAAGTGGATGATGGGTTTCTTCGACTGGCAGCTCGCAAAGTACTCCCGGCCGAGTAGGGTGGCCGCCCGAGGTGCCGAGTTTGTGGGGGCTTTGAAACTGCACAGCGTCGTCCCGGTGTGCAGGTCCCTACACGGATGGATGGGGGGTCGATCGAACGGGCGTGTGTGTGTGTGTGAGTGCGTTGCAGAGTGACGAGCGTTGCATCCCAAGTCGAAGGTAATTGCAGTCCTCCTCGCACAGCAAGACGACGTACAGACAGCTCACATTGCCCTCCTGTCCACCAGGAAAGGCCAGAATGACATCGTCGTTCATCGTGACATGGCAGAAAGACGAAAAACTAGTGTCAGTTCGTTCGGAAGAAGAGTTCGGCAATACCTGACGAGAGAGCGCGCGCGAGTGAGAGTCAGAAATGATGTCCCTGCCCGCCGTCAGCGGCAGGCAGCAGGCAGCGAGCAAAGACCCACCGACGACCAGCGCCATGTGCAGTGCCAGGATCTGTCTCGCCTCCGAGTCCTCCAGGCGCAGCGTGTCCTTCACCAGCAGGGCGTTGACCGCGCCAGTGCTCAGGTTGGCCCACAGGAACACGTAGAGCATGCCTCGGTTCACGGCATTGTAGAGCGGGGGAAGGTACGCCGACATGACTCTTCTCCGACCGCTCAAGCTGCTGCTGCTGCCCGCACTGTTGCGGCGGCTGTACCTGTCGTTCGAGCGGGCAGCCGTCTCAAGTCGGCCGCCGGCGATGGCCGAGATGACGTTCAGGCACAGCGTGTTGAAGAGCACGGCCTGGCAGTTGATGGCCAGCATCCACAGAATGAAGGCTGCGTTGCACGACCGCCGGGAGACCCGCTCGACGTAGGCGTCGACGTAATAAAACGCGGCCCACAGGACCGAGACGCCAAAGACGTGCAGGGTGTTCCAGCCCTGCATGAGGCCGTGTCGCGGCCTCGAGTTCAAATACGCATACACCTTGGCACACCAGACGCCGAGGAAGTGCAACGCGAGGTAGCCGGTCAGCGACACGATGCCCTCCTTGTTCTGGAAAAACAGACTCGCCTGTCGGCGGGAGCTCGTGTCGTTCACGAGGTCGGTCATGCCCAGGGAGGACAGGCCGTACTGGTGGGCGCCTGGCGGACGAGAGAACAGCGCGAGTGAGACGAAGCCATCATCTGGATGCAGGGGTGGGGTGGTTGGAGGGTCGACACCCCGTCACGATCGATCGATCGATATCGATCGATATCAACAGCAGATACGCACCGAGGAGCATGGCGCCGATGATGAGCGGGCTCGACGAGCGCGGCACGTTGCTGATGGCCGCCCGCATGACTGCCAGCGTGAGGAAAAAGTTCCAGTGCATGCCGTACTCGCCCTCGTGCACCTGGTAGCCGATGATCCAGAGGGACAGGGGCCGGCCGACGCCGAGCACGACCAGGAAGAGGATCCGCAGCAGGCTCCGCAGGGACGTCTCCTTGAGCCTGTTCTGCTTTTCCTTGGCCCGATACCGGCTGCTGCCCATCACCTTGAGGCCCTCCACGAACGACGAGCACAAGATGATGGAGCCGACGCCGGCGTCCATGAGGCTCGTTCCCGAGAACTCCGTCTTGGCGTACTTCCTGGGAAACGCCCGAAAGTCCACGCCGAGGATCGCCAGACACGTCATCAGCATGACGTTGGCCCGATGCATGGAGACGGCGTCTTGGATGCGCTTGAACGTCTCTGGGATCCACCGGTCGTTGACGTGATCTATCTCGTTGCGGTTTGTGCGGTCGTCGCCACGATGGGAGTCGTCTTGTTGATGCTCCGGATGTTGGTGCTGCGGGTTTTCTGGACGCTGCGGACGCTGGTCGATGCTATTGCGCAGTGGGTGGGACCCGAGTTGCGCGCCATTGGACGGCCGACACAGCCTGGCGAGCAGCATCGCGGCGACGGTGGCCGCGCACGTGCACTTGAACACCAGATGGTCCTCGTCCGGGATCGTGAGCTGCAAAATCTGGGGACAAATGATCAGGAGTATCTCCAGCACGGCCGTGAACAGCTGCCGGAACTTGGACGGGCGCCTGCCGGTCAAGCTCGAGACGCTCGTCGGCAGAACAGACGCGAGGCATTCAAAGAGGACCACGAGGACCGATGGCAGAGTCGTAACGTAGAGCACATCGGCTAGGGATGATCCCGTCAAGCCGGAGACGTGGGCTTCCTTTCGCACACGTAGGCCGAGCGAGTTGAGCAGCATGGTCGTTGGACGGTTGGGGACGAAACGTCACTGTTTCTTTCTTCGAGGTTGATCAGGCGCGACGCGCGCTGATCACATCGATTGAAGGCGGTGTATTGAAGGACACCATGGCGAGGTGCGAGCGTGAGGCCTTGCGGGCGTTGTTGTCGAGGGTGTTTCCCAGAATTTTTTCTGCACCGAACGGCGTTCGGGTCGCCCGAAGCTTCGGTTCCCGCTCACCCCACGCGAGCGCGCCTCCCCGTAGCAACACGACACGACCCCCGCTCGCGTGGCTGGAGTTGGAGAATGACGGGGGCACAACCGGAAGCTGCGAGGAGCGTGCGCATCCCGTACTCGCTCGCGGGGGACACCCTCGAAGGCAAGCTGCGCGTGTTCGCCCGCCACGCGCGCCACCCGCACAGAGGCTTGATTCTCCTGCATCCGCTGTCGACACTCGGCGGATCGATGAACGATGCCGTCTTGGCGGAGCTGTGGCGGGCCGCCCAGGCGACAAAGGCGTTTGGTGCCGTGCTCGCGTACAACCAGCGCGGCGTGGGCTCGTCCGGCGGCAGCAACCTTGGAAGCGCCATTTCTCGCATGGTCCGTAGGGTGACGCAGAGGGACCAAGAGAAGGACGCGACGGACGTGTTTCGGGCAATCGAGTATATGGTCGGCGTGATCGAGGAGGCCGTCGGCACGAGCCGGCCGGTCGAGATTTGCCTCGTGGGCTACTCGTACGGGAGCGCGCTCGCGTGCCAGGCAATCGATCATAAGAACGTCGTTTCGTGCATCGCAATCTCGCCGCCCATCGGAAAGTTTGCTTCCTTCTTCCTGCCTGCCAGGGAGCACTTCCTGGCGCTGCTGCAGATTCAACCGAACGACCAGAGACGGCGGCTCGTGGTCATCGGCAACTGCGATCAATACACGACCGAAGAGACGCTGATCGACTTTGTGCTCCTCAACGCGCTCAAGGCGGGCGAGGCCAAGCTGGCCGTCGACCATCAGGCGGCGGCGGCGGAGGGGGGCAACGCCTCAGCGCTCGTGCGCCGGCGACTCTCGTTGAAGGAAGGCGTCCACGAGCGGCTGGCCGTTGAGGTGTTCGACCGGAACGATCATTTCTGGGCCAACGACCTCGCTGCTATGGTCGAACGAGTTCTCAAATTTGGGGCTTCGTAATCCCCGCAAAGAATAGCGAGTTTCCACCTCTCTGGCGCCAGGTACATGGTAAAAAGATGATAGGACAATCCGATACACGCTCGTGGGCCCTCCTCCGTGGCCGTGCTCCTCCGGGACACACTGATGGACGATGACGTCCTCTCAACTCGACTGCCTCCCTGACGAGGATGGATCTGGACATCGGTGACTTCGATATCATTCGCCCTTTGGGCGAAGGGAGCTTTAGCGAGGTGTACCTGGCCCAGCGTTTCTCGTTCCGATTTCAAGAGGCCTTCCCCGGCCTTGCCCCACCGGACCGACACGCCGCCACCGACGACGCCGACGACGACCGGCCCCCCGAGCTGTTCGCGCTCAAAGTCGTGGACAAGCATCTGGCCGTCAAGCACGACGTCGTCGATCAGATCTTCTTGGAGCGGAGGTTGCACGAGGCGCTGAACGACGAGACGTGCATCGCGAGGCTGTCGTTCACGTTCAAAGACGACGCCAACCTGTACTTTGGCCTCGAGCCGTGCGTGAACGGCGAGCTGTACGACGCCATCGAAGTGGGTTTGGAGCGATCGGAGGTCGCGTTCTATGCAGCCGAGATTGTCGTGATGCTCGAGACCCTGCGGCGGCACGAGGTTGTGCACCGCGACCTCAAGCCGGAGAACATCATGGTCGGCACGAACGGCCACCTCAAGCTGATCGACTTTGGGTCGGCGCTTTGGTTTGCAGACACAGACGAGGAGGCCAAGCGGAAGATCGAAAAGAAAAAGAGCATGCTCGTGGGGACGGCAGAGTACGTTGCGCCAGAGGTGTTGGAGCACAAGGACGGTGCGGTGGTGGGCTACGGCGTGGACATGTGGGCCTTCGGAGTGATCGTATACCACATGTTGGTTGGAGAGACCCCTTTTCGTGGCGCCAGCGAGTACTTGACGTTTCAGAACGTCCTGAAGAACGAACCCGACCTGGCGAGGGCCGGCATTGACGGCGACCAGGAAGCGAGGGACTTTGTACAGGGGCTGCTGCGGTCGGATCCAGACGAGCGGTTGGGGGTGGCGTCCGTTGAAGACCTGCGTGCCCACCCGTTCTTTGCTGACGTCGACTGGGATACGGTGTACGACGAGGCGCGGCCGACCGCGTACTTCCTTCGACGACGAGCGCACGTTGCCGACCATGCCGACCCTGAGGACGATGACGACTGGGAGCTGCATGGCCTCCGGTCCATCGCACGAGCCATGAAACGACATTCGTTATGATTAATTCGATTCATTGAAAGCGTGATTAGCTGAGCGGATCGGGCATTTCGAAGCTAAACCCTGCCTCTGTCAGCATGGCCTCCCGTTCGGCCGACAGCACCTTGCTCTTCTTGGCGATCCGCTGCACGCTCATCCAGTTGATGAGGTAGAAATGCTCCGGCTTGGTCAGGTTGGAGTCAATTTCGTCTTGCGTGCTTGTAAACTCGTTGAACCACCGCAGCCATTCGGCCTGCTCGTCGTCCCACTCGAAGCCGAGCGCCGCCAGCTGCCCAGCCTTGTCGACGTCCAACGTCCCCTCCTCCTTCTCGGCGCGCTGCTTCTTGCACCACCGCTTCAACAGCTTTGGGTCGCCGTCCCTGTGTCCCACGTGGCAGTCTCCGTGGTCGTCTCTGTACGCTTCGAGCTCGGCGAGCCGGCTCTGCCACTGCACATCGTCGTCGCCCGAGACCAACCCGTAATTCCACGCCTCTCGGAGCTTCTCTTTCCGGCTGTCTGCGTTCTCAAATTCGTCCAGTAAGAGTGCAGGCTGCGATTCTGCGAGCTTGGCGACGTCCATGCCCTCGGCCGCCTCGTCGATCCGGAGCTCGAGGATGCGCCGCGTCAGCCGCTGGCCGCTCGCTCGAAGCAGCTCGGGCTCGCGTTGCACCATGAAGACGATGTCGATGTCTTCCCGCGAACCCAGGAATCTATGGAGATCGATGATTCGCTGCGCGGCAAAGGCGACGTCGTCGGGCAGCACGCCGTCGCCCGACGCCACCGAGCGCCGGATGTCCCACGTCGATGAAACCCCCGGCGGGACGTAGTCGTCCGCCGTGGACGCCAGGATCTGCTCCTCGCGATCCTCGACCCCCCGCAACGACATTTCCACCAGCTGCGCCCGGGTGGCGTCGTCCACGATGCCGCGGGAGTACCAGAATCGGTCCAACACGTCCTTCTCGACGTCGGGCCCGCCGCTGTTGCTGGAACGAACGGCCCGGTATGGGGCCGGTCGACGGAGATTGTCGATTGTTCGCCCGATCGCGACGCTGACACCCGGAAACTGTCTCCGTCCGTAGCTGGACGGCGCCAGAGACGGGCGTATGCCAGAGACGGCCCGCATTCCGGCGGAGAAAGATAAAACGTTTTGGATCTGTTGGGTGGCGAACGAAACTGAGACTCGCCAGACAGAGAGACTGGAAGGCTAGCGGCCTCCGAGCTTGGGGTCATTATCATCACGTTTTGGAATCGACGTACGGCCATGCGGCAAGCGGGAAAATGCCTGGCGCTCGTCGAGAGCGCCTTCGCTGGTCTAGTGGCCACGCGCGCACAGCCACAGCCACCGACCGGGGAGGCGCTCGCGCGCTTCCAGCGCGTGTACTCGAGCGCGATGGCTTCGACGGCATCGACAGCACCGAAAACGTCGAGGGCGTCGAGGGCGTCGAGGGCGTCGAGGGCGCCAACGCCGTGCTGGCAGTGCGGCCAGGACACGGGACGCGCAGCTCTCGTCTGCGACGGCTGCGGCAGGGTTCAGCCTCCGAGCGACGATCCCGCCGACGCGTACGCGATGCTTGTCGAGTCGATTGCGCCCGATGATCCCAAGAAATTCGACATCGATTTGCGGCAACTCGAGAGGTCGTACAAGTCTCTCCAGAAGGTCCTGCACCCCGACAAATTTTCCTCCGCGTCCCAGGCCGAGAAAGAGTACTCGGCAGAGCAAGCGATTCGTGTCAATATGGCGTACGCGGCCCTGAAAGAGCCGCTGAGTCGAGCCGACTGCCTGTTGCGTCTGGCTGGGGCCGAGGAAGAGGAGGGCACGACGATCGGTGCGCTGCCGCACCACTCGGAGATGCTGATGACGTTCATGGAGTGGCGGGAAGAGATCGAGGAGGCGAGCGACGAGGCGACGCTCGTGGGCCTGCGGGATCGGATCGGCGACAAGATCGACGAGTGCCTGGAGGCGTTGAGGGATGCGTTCGACGTCCGGGGGGATATCGAGCGGGCGAAAGCCGAGGTGCAGGTGTTGCGATACCTGAAGCGGATGCAGGAACGTATCATTGAAAAGCTATAATAGGATCGAGTAGATTCAGATGATTCAGAGGATTGAGACGAGGATTCAGAAGTCGTCGTCGACGGCGAGGTCGTCGTCGCTCGTTGCCGCCTCCTCGGCGGGGGCGACCGTTTCGGCCGCCTTGGTTCCAGCCTTCTCGGCTTGATCTTGCTTTTGCTCCTGTGCGCGCTCGTTGACTTCCTCGGCGGGGGCGACCGTCTCGGCCGCCTTGGTTCCAGCCTTCTCGGCTTGATCTTGCTTTTGCTCCTGTGCGCGCTCGTTGAAGACGAACGAAATGGTCTCGCCGTCGCCCCGCACCGCGTGCAACACGCTGTCGTCGGCCTCGGCGTCATCGACAAATGCGTGATCCGACGATCTGAGCTGGTCGGCCGTCATGCAGCTGACGCCCACCTTAATGTTGAACAGCTCTTTCAGCTCCTCCTTGGTGAACGACCCGCCGCCCTCCTTCTTTCCCTTTCCCTTTCCCTTTCCCTTTCCCTTGCCCCCCGCTTGCGCCATGCCCCCGTCCCCGTCCCCGTCGACCTCGGCCAATCCGACACAGCACCTCGCCAGCTGTCCTTTCATCATCTGCCGCTGGTAGATCTTTTCCTCGACGCTCCCTGCGGTGATCATCCGATAGATGTAGCACTGCTTGGTCTGGCCATCCCGCCAAATGCGCGCCATCGCCTGCGCGTCCAGCGCGGGATTCCAGTGGGAATCGTATAGCACAAGGCGGTTGGCACCGACCAGGTTGAGGCCGACGCCGCCGGCCTGCGTGCTGAGCAAGAACACCTGGCCGATGTTGTTCTTGTTGAACGCGTCGACGACGTCCTGGCGCTTGGCGACCGGCGTCGACCCGTCCAGCCTCGCGGTCGTAAAACCGAGGCGATTGACCTCCTTCTCGAGGACGTCCAGCATGGACGTCCACTGGCTCACGACGACGACGCGCTCGCCCATGCCGTTGATGATCCGTTCCAACAACGACAGAGTCGCCTCCATCTTTCCAGATGCGGACGGCGCGCCGCTGTCATTGCCGTCGCCCTCAGCCACGTCCTCAAGGAGGGCCG
>Ga0181590_10005064_pt1 | contig 10902 bp, 13 predicted proteins | sample 071ome_34_FD_132446 | JGI IMG/M metagenome (GOLD analysis project Ga0181590, IMG submission 132446) | Coastal salt marsh microbial communities from the Groves Creek Marsh, Skidaway Island, Georgia - 071411BT metaG (megahit assembly) | ecosystem: Environmental > Aquatic > Marine > Intertidal... | reverse complement strand
TACCATTTAACTAAAGAATACTGCACCTGTACCTGACCAGTGACCATGTTTGCTAATATCGTATTTTTCTTCTTCTATGCACTCCCAGAATTCTTTCATTCTTTGATTGAGTTTAATGTCGTCCAGCATCAAAATGCCTTTCCAACCAATAGATCTCAAATAGTGATAAAATTGATGTTCAAAAATACCGTCGTGCATAGTATCTAAGAATATAAAAGAAGATTCCATCACCGTAGGTTTGTATTCTGGCATTGTAACCCATCCCAAAAGATAACTTACATTAGAAGGCCATCCTGTTAATTGTTTAACGTCCTCTAGGTCAAATGATATTACTTTGTTTTTATCATTATACGAAAGAGCTAAACCAGAAAGACCTCTATTCGTACCTACGTCTAAAAGAACCGTGTCATTGAATAGAGTAGACATATAAGCAAGAAGCTTGTAATGCTCCTTTCCGGGAATTTCTAAAAAGTAATTCTTATGATTATTGTAACCGGTGATGAGCTCTCCTAAGTTAGTTAAGTCTATCTCATTAAGCGCCTTTACATCAATATTCATATATTAAGATTTTATGTATTTCCAAATTGATTCACCAGGCTCTTGCCAATTACCTTCTCCGAAGAAATCATTAAGAGCTCTTCTGATAGGATTATGCTTCACGTCATGACCTGAAACTATTCCGCCTTTCTTTACCTTGGGATACCAAGCAGTGATGTCAGCCAGTACATTGTCATAATCATGAGCTGCGTCAATGAATATTACATCTAAGCTCTCATCTTCAAAATCCAAAGCTGCTTCAACTGAAGCCTTTCTAATAGGTTCAACTACTGCCTTAACAGGTTCTATGTTTTCTAAAAAGTGATTGAAGAGACCATCCTCGGTTTCTAGTAATGGCTCGTAGAAAGAACCTCCTTTTTCGTTATGTTCTTCGCTACCTCTAAATGTATCAATAGCATAGAATGTTATGTCCTTTTCAGAGTTTATGATTTCAACGCCAGCATACGCCACGGCTTTTCCTTTCCATACTCCGACTTCTGCTATCTTAAAACCATCTCGAGCAGATTCTATTAAGGATCTGTAATAAGCGGGATAAGTGAACCACCCATGGATGGTGTTGTAATAATGTTCCATATTTATTATACTATTCTAACGTTGCTTTCGCTGTATCATTATTTTTTCAGAATAACCTCTATCATATCTGATAATATAGATTTTATTCTCTGGCAAATCTCTCATTGATGTGCCTAAATATCTTCCACTCATATCATATACTTTATAAGAACTGCTTTTATAATTTGGTGTTAATTCGTCAATGCCAACAGTAGATGTAACTACCTTGAAGGTCCATTGGATTCTTTGCACTCCAATTAGCTGGCCGTTTCTGTATTCAGTAATTTCAAACCCAGTTCCAAAGTTACCTAATGTGGTTGGAGTCCAATTCACACTATCGTTTGATACATGCATATTTAACGGAGTATGAACTTGTGGTACGAAAGTTCCGCTAGCATATCCACTGTATAGATCGGATTGAGCTACATTTACCGAATCATTATCGAATTGAGATAGGAAACAGTTGGTAATTCCCCAAATAGGTTTCATTGTATTTAGAGTGTTCAGCTGTACATTAACCCACAATGGATTCTCAGCATATGGAAGTGAATTGTTTGGAATATGCCAGTAGTCAGCTGAGATTACAAAGTCTGAACTGAACGAATTTGATGAATTGTTTAACATTCCCCAACAGCAATTCTTGTAAATGAATCGATACTTATTGGAATCTAAGTCTAAATAATCGCTACCATAATTAACTACATTAAATCCTTGGTGTGTATTGGTATTATACTTATCTAAAGCTATTGTACCATTTTGAACATACCAACCGCTTGAATTCATTTCCCATTTCTCGACATAAATTGTGTTTGGCGAAATGCCTTGTGGGTCAGTTACTAAGTAGACTCCAACGCTTGTTGAATCCTGACTTGTTTGTGCTACTGTTACCATTCCACCTAGTATATGTGAAGCGTTAACAGTTAAACTCAGAGTGAGTGTTAGTAAAAGTAATAGTTTTTTCATTTCTCTTTGTCGTAATCCTACTAATATTAACTCGATGGATTATATTGTATTATACCTCTTTTCCTCATAACGGTTTCAAGAGCGTCGGTATATAAATCGCTTAAATCTCTTCTAGGAGAAGATTGCTTTATCTTAGCGGCCTCGGCTAAAACCTCTAGACGACATCCATGGTCTTCTGCAATGTATAGTATTCGTTCAATCTCGCTCATTTCTCCCGATTTCTATTCCACTCTTTCTAGCTAAATCCAGGGCAAGACTGATGCCTATACCTCCGAAAAATGTAAAAAGTATGTTATTACCTAGTATTGCAAGAGTTATTCCCATCATTGCAAAGAGGTGTGCTTGAAGATATTTAGATTTCATTGTTTTAATTATAAACTTCCTTCTCCAGATGTTTCTCCACCTTCAGTGGTTTCGGATCCTCCCCCTGCAGGTGCTTCACCGGCTGGGGCAGCTGCCGCTGCTCCTCCACCCATGTCTCCTCCAGCCATCGCCGCTCCTTCGGCTCCAGGTGCTCCTTCAACAGGTTCATCAGTTTGCTCGTACTTAAACCAATCCTCATTTGATTCGATCTCGTCCTCAGAGAGTTTAAGCTCAGTTCTGATTAGATACTCAGTTGAGAAGTAAGGAGTTCCATCGTCTTTTAGAATTCCTTTCTTAGCAGTGAAGCTTGCGATTCTCTTAGCCTCAAGTTCGTTCTGCTTGATTTCCTCAAATACATTATCGTTATGATAGCTTACTCCAATTCCGTTATTAAACTTATAGTCATCTTTTAGTTCTGGAAAATCAAGACACATCTGAAGATAGAGAGGTTTAACTAGAAGTTCAGAGAACGCAGATCTTAATCTCTTGATAAATTTCTGATATCTTACTTCTTCTCTTGAAATTCCTTCTGCATTTAGAGTAAATGCTCCCATTCCAGATTGACCTTCCCATCTTGAATAAGGAATCTTACTGTCCATCTTTAGCTTCTTAGTAAAATATCCTAGGAGTTCTGAACTAGAAAGATTAGGACCTGGATAACTTAGCGGCTCAATCTTTACTGATTGGTTTTGATCATTTATCGGTGTAACATAATTCTTATAGAATAGTATGTTAGGTTTACCATCTACTGTTAATTCACCAGTATCTCCGTTAAAGAATACGTCTTCCTTCAGCAGGTTCATAAATTCCTTAACATCTTCTTGAGCCTTTTGGAAACTTTTAGAGCCAGTAGGAACAGACGTCTGAAGTCTGATTGGTGCGTTCATTACGTGCCAAATTACCTTACTATGCTCAATGATTCTAAGAAGATTAAAAGATCTAATTAATCTTTCAACAAAACTAATTCTCTTAGTTTTAAAGTGGTTGGCAAAGGATATGTAGATTACTTGAGAATCTGCTAACATTCTAGTTGAGCCTGTTTGAGGATCGTATTGAGCCCACTGTAGGAACAACTTACCTTTGGAATCTTTGTTTAGTTGAGGAGCGATGCTAGCAGGGTCAAGCTCCTTAAACCCGATTATTTTCTTAGGCTTGTTAGGATCGTCGTATATTATTTCAAAGCTAAGGTGACCTTCAATTAGAAATTGATATGCATATTGCCAAGCTGCTATACCTTCTCCAAATCCCCAGGTTGTGTAGATCTCCTCAAAATTGTTGTAATACTTGTCTAGGATTCTTTCCTGATATGCTAGCCTCTGTTCTTTATTAGAACCTCGATAAAGCATTTTACCAGTAAGATCATTAGCATGGCAGAATCTATTCTCATCGCTATAAACGATCATGTCATCTGTGATCGTTTCCAAAATGAATTCAATCTCTCCGTTAGAAGCTATGTCTCTTAGTCTTTCTCTTTTTACTGCATAGTCTAATTGAAAGAACGCGATTGCCTTGGTTCTAAGTTGGGACGTAGTATCAGCGATTGCTTGAGAAAATCTCAATAAATCATTTGGATTACTAACATTCGATCTAGCTGAAAGCTGACCTTCGATAAAACCGATTGCCTTTGAATTTTTAAGTAATAGGTCTTCGTACCTATTTCCGAACTTACTTAAGTTCGATAGGGCCGTGCTTGTGGTAGCACTTTGATTGTCTCCATATCCTGCCATTTTATGATAATTGTTTTATTTCAAATTGTTCAAATAGACCTGTGATGTCCATCATTCTGTTTGCAATTGCTAGACCTCGATCATCTATGTTTGCTAAGGGTAGCTCCCCGATATTATTCCAATCTAGTAGGGAGGCCTTGGACACCTTATCTAACTTTATCCCGCTAATTGCATATTTTAATTTTAACCCGGTTGCCTGTTCTAGTATACTGGGAGTTATATTATATAGAGCAAGGTTTAACTTGCCTCTTTCGCTAAACGGAACCATTTCCTCATCGAACATTCCTATTTCCTGAAGATTTTTTTCTATTAGGTTTAGGTGAGTTATGATTATTTTAGATCTATATTGAGGTGGAATAACTTTGAGATCCAAGAGAAGGCAGTTTTCCTTCCATCTCTCATGATAAAAACTAAGACCTACTGGACTTAAGTTATAATATTGTCTCTCAGTTATGTAAGCTGCTGGGTTTTCGCGATATTCATCAATTGAATTAGGTACCCAATTTGGATTAAAATTAGGTATCGGAATCTCAAATGAATAGTAATGACCTGGGAGAATATTGAGCCTAGATATAGGATCTCCATATTCTTCAAAGACTTGGGAGATATTTCGATCTCCTCTGTTGGTCGCTATTTCTTCAAGTAGAATCATTTGTATTGTAAATACTTAATATTTTACATTTTTCCGAACAAAAAGTTTTCTGTTATTATTCCAAACTGCATGTTATGTGCTTTTGCCCAGGCTTTAGCTGCTTTAAATTTATCAGTATTGACTACATAAGCCTTTGCATGTCTAACATAATTCCACGTTTGTTTCTCAGTTAATCTGTTTGGAGATTTAGGAGGCTTTATGAACTTATTGGGTTTTATTTCAATGAGCCATTCTCTGACCACTCCATCTTTGTTTATAGTTTTCATCCATCCGTCGATCCAATATTTTGCCTGTCTCTTATCAACTGAGTTCCAGTAATCTATTCCCACGGGTTCAGATGAATATTCAAGTACCATTTTATTTTCATCACAAAATTTAAAGAACTTGAACTCCCAGCCAGATCTATATATGATCTGAGTAGGATCCCCTTTATACTTGTCAGGATTCTTAGGTTTAAAGTATCCCTGACGGTATTTTCCTTGTTTTCTAGGTTTTAGAAAACTCTTTATATCTTTATCGTTTTTAGACATATATATTATTTATCAATAAAAATGGCTCCCTAATGAGAGCCATTCTATAGATCTTATATTTGTCCTAAGGTTATTCGTCTTCTTCAGTTTCTTCTTCTGATTCAGATTCTTCATTTTCTTGTGGAGCTTCTTCATCTTCTCCAGATGTCATGTCAACTAAGTTTTCTTCAATGAATGAATCAGCTTCTTGAGGTCCTAGCTTTCCAAGTTCAACTAGCTTTAGAACCAGGGCTGACATCGCTAAAAGATCTGGAGCTTCTCCTTTTTCAATCTCGATATCGTTATCATCAAACGATTTTTTAAGTTCTTCGAACGCTTCCTTAGCTGCCTGCTCTACTTCTTCTTCTGATCCAACTAGATCTACTAGATTTTCTATAATTTTTGGATCTATGGATATTCCGTCTCCTCCATCAACTTCTTCTGATGGATTTGCTCCCATGCTATATTCTTCAAATGTTCCTATTTCAATGCTCATTAGTTGAGATGTTTTTATTATTTATCTGCTATATCATGCATTTATTTTATTTACGCTAGCTAATGCTTGGGCTATAATCTGATGCATATCATAGTATTTATAGGTAGCTAATCTTCCTCCAAAGTGAACATTATCAAGTCTGCTTGCTTCCTCTTTGTACTTTTGATATCTGCTCTCATTCTCAGAATTTCTAATTGGATAAAATGGATCCACTTCATCGGCTTTATATTCTTGTGAAAATTCTAGGCTAACATATGTTTTATTAAGACCACTGTTGGGTTGATCAAAATGGCGGTGCTCGATAGATCGAGTGTGCTTAACTCCAGCTTCGGTATAATTAACTACAGCGTTTCCCTGATAGTTATCAGTGTCCTCCCACCTACTCTCCCATTTAACTGATCTGTATTCCAAGCTACCGTGTTTATAGTCAAAGTACTTGTCAATTGGACCTGTATAGATCTGATTCTCAGATAAGGAGTCCCAATAGTTTCTATCTTCAAAGTAATCACTATCCAACCTTACCTCTATTCCTTCTAAGAGCTTATCAAAGATCTGTGTATATCCACCGATAGGTATACCTTGATATCTATCGTTGAAGTAATTATTGTTATATGTAAGTCTAACAGGAAGCCTGGTTATAATGCTCCGAGGAAGCTCAGAACACTTCTTTCCCCATTGCTTCTCTGTATATCCCTTTATTAAGGCTTCGTATATGTCTCTACCAACTAGGGACATCGCTTGTTCCTCAAGATTTGACGGAGTTCCCTTAAATTTTTGACTTTCTATCTTTCTTATAGCTTCTTCTGGGGTTCTAACGCCCCACATCTGATTGAACGTCCACATGTTAAATGGCAGAGAAAAAGTCTTATCTTGATATACAGCAACTGGAGAATTTATAAAGTTATTGAAATTAACAAACTGATTGATCCAATTCCAGATTGACTCAGAATTTGTGTGGAAGATGTGAGGGCCATAAGTATGAACATGAATCCCCTCCTTATTCTCAGTGTAACAGTTTCCTCCAATATGAGATCTTTTATCTATGACTAAGCATCTCTTACCCTTCTTGTTTAGCTCATGTGCACAAATGGATCCATACAGACCTGCTCCTATTATAAGATAATCATATTGCTTCATTTTTACTTAATTTTTTCAAGCTCAGACTTTAAGTAAGGACATACAAAGGTTCTACACGTTCTTGGTCTAATGTCATATACCATACAGGACTTAACTGTATTATTGTAAAACACACATGACTTTTTTGGATGGTTCAAATCAACTCTAAAGGCAGGGTAATGATTCTCATTTTTCCAAGCATATTTTTCTGGGAACAACTTTTTTCCTTCCTCTGCTTCTATGAAGACATCGTTCCAGTCTATCTTTCTGCCGAGCTTCTTAGATAGATTATCAATGAATTCATGAGAGTCTTCAATTGGTCCTATGATGTAATCTCGATTTTCAATCGAGCAGCAGCTACCGTCATGTCCGTCAGTTCCGAAACATTTAGTGCTACAGGTCTCAGATATTTTAAGTGTTTCTTTATCCATTATATTCCAATTAGATCATATACTGAGGACGAGAAATATTGACTTATGATTTCGTTGAACTGATCATAGTTAAAGGAATCGTCCTTATCTTTGTAAAAGTTGTATAGATCGTTTATATCTTTTATACTGATAATGCTCTTTAAGGATTCAGGATATTTTCTTTTCATGTCGTCTATTAAATTTGACCACATGAATACTTTATATCCGTTCTTAATTAGTTTCAAAGACTCGGTCTTTCCAGCCTTATCATTATCAAACAATATGAAGGCATTAGTCTTAGAAAGAAGAGTACCTAAAAGAGATTTACTTTTAGTCACACCCGTTGTTGCGATGGCATTCCTAAGAAACATGGCATCTATCTGACCTTCAGTAACTATAACAGGTTGACTAAAATTTATATTTAAAATGTTATAATAATTGTTGATTGCATCTATTTTAAATATAACATCTTCATCGATTTTTGGGATAATATGGGACTTCCTAAACTCAGAATAATTTCTAATCTTGTATTTAGGACCTGGAGAATCGTCTATTTTTCTGATGGATACTCCTAAAACTTTTCCAGATCTTAAGTCGAGATTAAAGATATAGATCTTATTCATTAAGTTATCGTAATAGCACGTTTGCTCGAAACTTGGTAGACCTATAAGATTTCTGTTTTTTACATACTCATAAACCAGAGAATCTTCTGGTGCATCCTTACATGGAATTAAATAAAACCTATTTTGTAAATAAGAAAAGTCAAGAAGACTGCTCTTGACTTTTGGGTTCATCAGAAACTGAATTAGCTCCCCTCTCTTAGTTTCATGTCTAAGAGGTTTTCCGGTAGGTTTATTCTCCTTAAGGAGGGGAATACTTAAGGAATACCTAAGCGCAAAATTCGAGATGAATTTATTAAGAGGAACCCATATTAGACACCCGTCGTTGAAACATTTGTAAGATTGGGTAGAATAATATAGGTTTCCACGCTTCTTAGTTGGATCCTTTTCTGAGTCTCCGCAATAAGGACACGCAAAATTTAGCTTAGTTGAATCGTCCTCATTAATTTTTACTTTATGAGGATCTCCACTAAACCTCTTAGCTAGAACGTCTCTAACAAAATCTACTATTTCGTAACCGTTAGACATCTATGTCGATCTCAAGTTTCTTAGCTATTCTCTTTCTGTAAGACTTTAGATTCTTGTTGATCACAACAACAGTATTTAGACCGTATTTGGTAATTACCGATAGATACTCATCAAAGTCTTCCTCTGGGGGCTCCGCTTCTGGATCTTCTATAATCTTCCAAAATTTCTCTGGAACTTCCTCGTATTCTAAGGTTTCAGAATCTACAAGATATAGTGGAAATAATTGATCCTCAGTCAGAGGATTTTTACTATTTGTTGTTTTAAACTCGACCTCTCTTCTTAGCTTCTTGTCAATTTTATTGACACCTATTGCTCCTAGAACTCGGTTAACTGGTTCAACAATGAGAATGAAGAACTGTTGATCTTTATCTATTTCCGGAGCAATCTCAGTTGGATAATCTCCTGGATTATATGCAAATACTTCTATTTCAAGATCGTTAGGAACACAATAGATAAACTTAACTTTATTTCCTTCTCTGAGCTTGGCGTATCTTCCTTCCATTCCGTTCTTAATCACCAGATAATTGTGATGCATTACTGCCTTTGGATATGGAGTTGCTCCTTTCTTAAGTATACATTTTTCCTCATCTTGGACATACTTATCATACTGTCTGATATTGAAGTTCATGGCAACTTCATCCACTGGAAGAGTATCAAACTCTTTTCTAACTTCCTTAATCATTGGGATCAGTTCTCCTTCTAAATCTACATCGGTACCTCTTTTGAGCAGATAGCTAATGAAGTTAGTTTGATGATCTCTAGCCCATTCTGGGTATGAGCTTTTGATTGGCTCTAACCCTTTGATGAGTAGGAACCTGTCGTCACTTTCAAATAACTTCTTTTTAGGATTAGGTTCATATACCACCCTAAGGGCATAGTTCTTCTTTTTAATCCAGAAACCCTCAGTCGATATGTTTTCTAGTTTAAAGGTCTGCCGATTATCAGTGTTAAACAATTTAGACCATTTCTCAAAGGCAGTGTCGTAGAACCCAGATATTCGATAGTCGTCTAGGGCAACTACTAGCTTTACCATCTCATCTTTAGATAAATCTAAATTTTCAATTGAGTATAGAGCTGGGCCAAAGTTAACGTAGGTCGAATCAGTGTCTGTGTATACTGCCACAATCGCATCATCTGGAATCTTATTAATTTTATGATTTGATATTCCAAGAGCCTCATGAAGTTCAGTGTCTTCATGCCATCTATTCTTAAAATAGAAATCAATTGCCTTATTGGCAAACTTGATCATGTCTTGACCTTGTAGAGTAATTGATTGAGCAATATCTATGTCGTAGAAATAGAACCACTTATTTCCAAATGCACCATAGATTGAGTTAATGAGAATTTTAATTGCTCCCTGTCTTAGAGACAGTTTTTTGATCTTCTTATCTAAATCTTCCATATTCCATTTCTTATACTATAATACTAAGAACTGGGGAACAAGTTTTGGTTAAGATTAAGAATCTTATATGGGATGTACATTCGGATCTTTCGAATAAATAATTAAAAGGACGGAAACTAATGTTTGATGACGAAGATTCGTTCAAAATAGAGTCAGGAGAAGTATTTGAAGTATTTCCATTTTTAGCGTCTTTTCCGTTTGACTACTATGATTTTGAACTCGAGAAAAATGCTTTAGAAAATGAAAGTAGCATGCTCGATCCAATCATCATAAAAGCAGGAGGAGGTTTTGTTGAACCTCATCTTATAAACTTTAAGTATTCGTCAAGCCAATCTGACACGTCGATATCCTTCTATACATTCGATGTTAGGTACATCCACGAATCATCAGACAAGATTAAGAAAATGGACGACATTGCCAGAACTCTAAACTCTGCTATTGTCTCAAATGATTTTAGAGAAAAACTAAGATCTATTAAGGAAGGCGAGAAAATGCTCAAAAAGATAGGAGCGGGAGTATCCTCCTTAGGTATCTTCGATCGAATTGTGGATCAAATAAATGAACTTTGTGGATCACCTTTAAGTAAACGTGATCTCCAAACAGTGAAGAAGCTGAACCTCAAAATAGAGCAATCTAAATATTCAAAGGATCAACAAGATGTAATCAATGATTTCTATAATCTACACTTACATCATGCAAATATTGTTCTGGGAATAGTGATTGCTACAAAAATACACATATAAATTACATGCCGAGAAGAAAATCAATTAATCATCTAACCGATGAGGAGCTGCAAGAGGAATTGATGCAGTGGGAAGAAGACAGAAGGAATCAAACCTTAAAATCATCGATGACTTCGTCTATAAACATAAAATGCAGGAGTAGATCTCAAAGAGAGGTTATTAAGGCAATAGAGAATCACGACATATCAATTATAATAGGACCTCCTGGAACTGGTAAAACCTATCTATCATGTGCAAGAGCTCTTAAATATGTAAAAAGTGAT
>Ga0181590_10005048_pt1 | contig 10917 bp, 9 predicted proteins | sample 071ome_34_FD_132446 | JGI IMG/M metagenome (GOLD analysis project Ga0181590, IMG submission 132446) | Coastal salt marsh microbial communities from the Groves Creek Marsh, Skidaway Island, Georgia - 071411BT metaG (megahit assembly) | ecosystem: Environmental > Aquatic > Marine > Intertidal zone... | reverse complement strand
GTTGCCATAACAGTACGCTTGTTACCTTGAAGACCTTCTAAAAGGGCGTCTTTGGTTTCTGACCAGCGTGACTCTAATAGTTGTGACATTTGTTGTTCTCCTTAAACTTTTAGTCCCGCAAGCCTGCGGATGTCAAATATCTCAGCGGTTTTTTGCTCCGAACCACCGATTTGTGCTGCCTGTTTATCGCCTGTTATTTCTTTGCCTTCAGTCAACGCTACCTTGTCCTTCTTAGGCACATTTCCTTCCATCACGGCTGGAATGTATTTGTCAAAGGCTGCGTGTAATTTATTTGTTTGAACTGATTCTAAGAGTTCGCTCATTACTTCACGCTTTTCTTTAGAAAGAGGTGACATTAATTCTGCCATTACTTCTTTTCTTTCAGAAAGGTCTTTCATGCGCTTGATCTCAGCATCTTTGCTCTCAACTAATTTTTCAATTTCCTCTGCTTTCGCATTGGCTTCAGCAACTGCTTCTTCTTTCTGTTTTACAACTTTAAGAAGTTTTGCTGTTTCTGATTTTTCATTGAGATGACTAGTTGCGTATTCACTTGCGAAACTTTCAAAGATTCTACGTCCAAAATCATTTCGACGTGCTTCTTCGATATCTTCTTTCAACTGACTCATTTCAGAACGCAATCCTTTAGAGACTGTTTCTTCAATAATCTTTACTGACTTAGCAATAAAGTCTTTCTTGACTGATTCAAACTTAGCCTTGCTATCTCTAACAAGTTTAACTTTTGTTTCAGCAAGATCTTTTTTGTCAGCATGGAATTCTGCGATTTCTTTCGCTAATGCATCCACGATGAAAGATTCAAGTTTTGCAACATTATTTGCTACATTCTTACGATCTTCACGAAGCTCACCAAGTTCCTTTTTAAGGTTGTTAAGAACGAAAGATTCCATTGCTTTGGAATCATTTTTCATTTTCTTAGCATACTTGGCTCTAGCCTCGATAAGTCCCTGGCGGTCTTCAGCAAATTCAGATAGCTCAGCAGTGATCCTGTCTGAAAGCATCTTCTCTACTGCTTCAACCATCGCGGTCTTATCGTGCTCATACTTCTGTGCAAATTCTTCACGTAGTTGTGTAGAAATAGTGTCACGGTTTTCTTGAACAGCAGTTTCCCAAGCGGATTCAATCTCCGACTTAGTTTCTTCGGAAATCACGTTATTTTCAAATAACTGTTTTACGAAATCTAACATTTGTGATTCTCCTACGATTGTTTAAGACCTTGAATGATTTTCTTCAAGCTCTCTGTTATATAACGTTGTGCCTGTGCGTCGCCTTGGACTTCTTGTGCTACTTTAAATGCCTGATAACCACCTTTGTTATTCATAAGGTGTTCATAAACTGGTGTTGGATAGGCGCCTGGAGCACTTGGTTGTGCTACCACATCCACGGTAATAATTTCAAAACCTTGAACATTACCACTTGGATCAACTTCGCCTGATCCGCGGCTTGAAACGCCTAGTTTTACTCCCGACTCCAACATGGTCGTTACTAGTTGACCCATTGGAGTTGGAAGCATCTTAAGTTTTCCGTAGCCGTTAGGACCGTCCATCCACATCTTTGTAATCATGTGGCTAACACGGTCGAGGTTTATACGTAAATCTTGAGGATGATCAACTTCACCAAGCACTGAATATCCCCCAGAAATCTGTTCGTTGAGCGTCTTGACAGCCCTATCAATTTCCTTAGAAGAATAAATGCGCTGGTTAGCATTACGAATGTCACCCTGAATACAGATGCCACTCAAGTGTAATGTTTTGCCTTCGCCTTCATCACGCTCAAGGACGATTTTAGCCTGATCGAAACTCAGATGTTCTGCTAGTGTTGTTTTCAACCTTTATATCCTCTATTATCTACGACCACGGAAAACTGATTGTTTGTTGTCTGCTGTTTCTTTAGCACCCGCTTTTTCAGCACCATGTCCGCCTTTTACTGCTGACAAGTCTGCTGCTTTCTTAGCGCCTGGAACGTTAACATTACCAGCATTATCTTCTTTTGCGTTGATGTCTGCTAGTCCGCCATCGTTCTTTTCGTTGCCTTCGCCGCCTTTTGCGATGTTAGCACTTGTGCCGCCCATATCATTCTTCATGTTGTCAACAACTGACTTTTTGTTGTCTGCAGATTCTGCGCCGCCTTTTTTCTCAGCACCGTGTCCACCTGCTACTTTTTCAACATACTCGCGCATAGTTGCTAACTCAGCGTCGCCTTCTGGGTCTGCAGATGCTTCAGGAGCAAAAGTTTCTTCTTCTTTTTCTGCGTCCATATCCATCTCATCGCCTTCGTCGCCGCCCTTAATTTCATCGAATTTAGCCTGTAGCTCATCAACGATTGAATCTAGGTCTTGGAATAACTCTTCTGGCTCTTTTTCGCCTTCTTCGTCATCACCTGTGATGTCTGCTTCTAGATCGTCTGTAGCGTCTCCGCCCATAGCGTCCATGTCGCCTTCATCTTCATCGTCTGCTTCTACAGCAACTTCTTCAAATTCTTCGTCAACTTCTTCATCGTTTGAAGACTCGTCAACTTCTTCATCATCTGCAGATTCATCTACTTTGTCTTCTTCTGCGTCATCGTCTTTTGATGCTTCATCAACTTCTTTGTCTTCTGCTTCTTCGTCTTTCGATGCTTCGTCAACTTCCTCATCTTTTACTTCTTCTTCGATAAGGTCTTCGTAAATTTCTCTTGATTTTGTGACCACGTACTCGTGGAATAATTCTTCTGCTTTTGCAGTGTCGTCATTTACCAAATGCTCAAGCATTTGTTCTAATGTTGTTTTGTCTGCCATTTTATTCTCCTTTATTGATGGTAAGGCTGTTTCGTAATGTATTTACATTTTACTTATAAAAATAGGGTTAAATGGTAGTTTTTTGATTCATTTTGTCTTGATATATAGTGCCCTCGAAGGTATTTTCAAAGTCTTGCTGTGAAATGTGCTTTAAATTACCATGCTGAGGACCCAATTTATCAGGTATAAATGCTCCTGATTGCACTACCCTATAGAACTGTGTATGGGGAAATTCCTTAATTACACGCTCTGTTTGGCTTAACCAATTGCCAAAAAACGTTGCGCTATCCGTTGATTTCTTATAATTGTGCGTATCTGCGTACACATTATTAAACTTTCCGTTCAATCCTTGATAGTCAAAACCGTGTATGTAGATTATTTTGTGCCCGTTTGATGCAGCAAACCACAATGCTGTAGGACCACTCGACCACCCCTTGTGCGGGTTAAAAAGATTGATTTTATCCTTGGTTTTTATTCCTTTATTAGGATTCGTCCAAACTGTTCCTTTTTGATAATAGCCAGAATCTATTAATTCGTTAACCATTTTAACATCAACTGCTACTAGATAATGTGGATCAAACTCTCTGTATTGTGCATTACATCCGTAGACTGTGCCAATGTCCAAAAGTTTTTCGCAGTTAATCGCCAAGCGACTGTTTCCGTTGCCTAAAACAAACGCTATATCTTTAAGTTTTGGGGTATTTTTATTCTTCTTGCTCAACTGGTGTTCCGTACATTTGTCTAATGAAGCCAAGTTCGGAATTTTTTTCCGCTTCGTGTGCTTCTGCTTGGAGTCGCAGTTGATTGATTTGTCTTAAGGTGAGTCGAATTTTTCTAGTATCATCATAGTTGACAACAGAAGAATCCTTGCCGTTATCATATCTACGATCTACAGCAAAGTCGTTTATGTCGTCATTGAAATATAAAAATTCTCTAAGAAGCATACTGTATTTATTACTGTGCAGGAGTTTCTGCCCCAGTCTCTCCCTCTGGTTGTTCAGCCGCTGCTGCGGCATCTGGCGATGCTTCTGCATCTTGCGTAGCGGCATCTGCTGCGATTCCACCAGGAGTAATTCCTGCTGTTCTCAATTCGCCCGCAGCGTCAGTTGTTGCAGGCATTAAGTTACCTTGGTTTTCTTCTCTCCACAGTTTTTCGTTTTCTTTGATTTCCTCTTCGGTTAGACCAAGATAACGTTTAAGTGCAAAACGTTTGGATAGATGTGGTACCTGTTGTAGTGTTCCAAAGATGTTTGCTCTTGTTGTATCAAGCTCTGCCTGTCTGTATGCGGCAAAGTTTTGTGGTGGATTGAATTTCAATTCAAATAGGCTAGAATCAATGTTGTATCCATTGCTTATTAACCATAACTTAAATTCCTTATCGAAGGATTCAACAATATTTGCCTGTAGTCTTTCGCAGTATTTGTTGAAGCGTAGTTCCTGAATGTATGCTGTTCCTACTTTTCCGTCTGCTACTGTGTTAGGCTGTTCGTCAATTGATGTTGGCAAATAAGATGCCGGAATTCTTAATGCACGGAATAATTTGTTTGTAAAATATTTTAAATCTGTGATCTCACCAAGGTTAGTTCCACCTGGTAATGTTTCAACTTTAGATCCTCTACCTTCCGCTGTTTGTGGGAAGAAGTAATCCTCGTTAGTTGATAGTGGATTGTATGAAGCATCAATTACTGATGTTCCACCACCTGTTGAACTTGGAATACATCTCTGCTGAATTTCATTCTTGACCTTTTCAACAAAAGTCATAGCCATGTGAGCAGGCATATTACCCACGTCAACATAAAAAATTCTTCTTTCAGGAGCTCTTTGAATTCTGTAAATGATGATTGCATCTTCAAGCAACTCCTTCTGTTTATAAACTTTGAATACTGATTCTAATAGTGAATTACCAAAAGGATAATTGTTATCCAAACCTTCACTTAGTGAAATGTGCATCACGTGTTCAGCATCAACGGTAATTTCGTTTTGTGCATTCTGGAATCTAGTTCCAGGTGTCTGTGCAACATTTCCAACCATGCCTCGGCCAAATCCACCGCCGCTTGTGTATGATGAAGTTCCGCTAGGTGAAGTGTGTGTAGTTCCATGTGGTGTTGTTGCCACTAGATTCTTGAAGTTAAAGTTAATGTCTTTTATAACATACTGCTCGGGAATCTTTCCTTCGGATTCGTTAACAATAATTTTGGAGACTTTTGCTTGATCCACATAAAGCAATTTCTTAGTTTCTGGATCACGGATGAAAAAACAATCGCCATATTTGAATGTGTTCCTTACTACTCTAAAAATTCTATTTTCAAATTGCTGAGTCTTGCACCATTTTTGTAGTGCATCCTTGAGCATTTTGGTTTCAACACCTGTTGGTGATTGCCTAAAGAAACAATGGAATGGAGTTGCATTTTCCTTGTCCTTGCCTGTGCAAAACTCTGCTAGGATGTCAAGTGCAGCATTGACTTCTGAATCCATGTCCATTGTGTCATACTGCATGTATCTTTCAATTCTGTTTGGAGCGCCTGCATAAACGTCTGGCAGATAGGATGAATAATTCGATCGTGCGGGACCAGGGCGTCCTCCTCCACTAATTGGACTGTAGGATCCGCTTTGGTTATCGGTGTTAACTGGTGTAAAGTATTTTTTCCAACTCATCTCTTATCCTATATATTATACACTAAACGCATCATTTGTCAACCCCGACGTAACACCAATGTGTTTCTGTGCTAATGCATTGCTCATTCTTGTTAATCCAACTAATTCTTGTATGCTACTATTTAACTCCGTCATAAGTTCTACTGGTGACTTTGTGGATTCCATGGGCGACAGTGCAGCAGTTTTCATTTCGGATTCTGTCATTGGTACTCCGGCCGTTGCTGCTGCCTTTTCTTCTGCCGTTAGCATATTTTGGACATTGCCAATAAAGGACTGCATGGTTCCTCGCACACCGCCCACGACAACTTCTGCCATCTGCGCCGGTGTAAGCACTGCTTCCATTCCGTGCAGCGTTGCAGGTGTTCCTTCTCCAAAGTTTCCAAACAGTTTGCCCAATGCGCCCAGCGTACCGCCACTAAATTGTGCTCCTGGCAATATATCATGTTCAGTGTCGGCATTTTTTGCTTCTGCTAGTTCTTTTTCTTTGAGCTCCGCAATCTTCTTTTCCATCTCGAGGATTCTCATTCTGGATTTTTGCTGTCCAAAACTTTCTCTACCGAATCCGCCATCCATTAAGCCATATTCGTCCTCGCCAGCCAAACTTCTCTCGAGCCTTGCCTTCTCCTTGGCAATCTCCGCTTCCATTTCGTCCATGGTGTTGATGCCGGCACCCGTTATGTCAACTAATTTTTTGGCTACGTTTTGTCCATCTATCAAACCAAAACTAAGGCTGTCCACAATACCGCCGATCGTTGATGATGCTCTTTCACCTGCGGTCGCTGCTTCGCCTTCTTTTAATCCCAGATATTCTTCAGCATTGAATCCTGCCGATGCTCCCTGTAGTAGTGCATCTCCGATCATGTATGCAGTTCCTAGGACCGGAACTGCTTTTAGGGCAGTCTTTCCTACACCCTTCATTATGGCGCCGGTGGTTCGTGCTGCATTGCCTGCTACGGAACCTGTGGTTCTTGCTGCCGTGTTGGCTACCGCACCTGTGGGAGGCTTAGGAACTTTGGGAGGCTTCTTGCCTCTGAATAATTTACCTACCTTGCCTACTGCTCCGGCACCCTGTGCCAATGCAGCAAGGCCTGCCGCTGCCGCAAGTGCCATTAGGGCAACTTCCGCTCCTATGGCTGCTGCTGCTACCTTCTCAAAATTGTCTCCACGTGTTGCCGTGCCAAGCACCGTTTCAGAAAATGCCTGTGCTGCCTTGGATGCAGGCTCAAACATCTTTCTAAAACCAGCAATGGCTTCAGAACCAACCTGATTCATGGTTTGGGTCATTTCGCCGGCTGCGGTGTTAATTTGTAATCTAAATGATGCTATGGTAGAGGCATCAATTAATGGTTCACCATCTGGTGTTAGTTTGATTCCCTTGGCTGCGTTCTCCGCAGCAATTCTCAATTCCTCTTCTGTTTTCTTTTGTATTTCCGCAACCGTTTTTTGACGTGCTGCCACATCGTGTGCTGCCACAACGAATGCATTCATTTCCGGACCGCCAAATAAACCTAGCGTCTGTCCAATTGCTGACTGAGCAAAATCCTTGGCTTCCTTGGAATAGATGTCATAGAACCTATCGCTGAACCCTTCCTGCAGATCACCGGCTTGAATTGCTCGGAAAATTCCCTGTGCTTCCTGACCCGATTCTTTCAGGTATGCCATTGCTCTGATACCTTCCTCGGAAGTTGCGGTACCAGTTGCTAAAATTTCCTTGAGGCCCGTTCTGTGAGCAGCAGGAATGGATTGCATTAATTTTTCCATCTCCGCCTGTTGCTTCGGATTTAGTTTAGACATCATGATACGATACTGCGCATCCGCCTGTCTAGCATCCGCCTCGGCCTGTAGTGCCTCCTTAGATTGTCCCGTTAACTTGGAAACTGCATCCAAGTTCTTCAAGTATGTTGCTGTGCCTTCTCTCAGTTCAGTGTCGGTCATTCCCTGCAGGCGACCGTTCTTCTGAAGCATCTTGCTGTAGTTTAGGAATCCTTCGTTCATCTGGGTAGAAGTATAACCCAGTCTTGATAGATCGTTAAATATCGGAGTATCTTTTAATTCCTTTCCGAATCTTGCTAGTCTCTTGGCACCTTCTTGTGTGCTTCCACCTAGATACATTAATGCTTCGCTGTTCTTGCCTACCATTCCTACGAAGTCGTCTAGGCTGATCCCCATCTTGGTTGCTGCCGCAACAGCACCATTAACGTTACCAGCAAAGTTAACACCAGCCTGTGAAGCCTTTGTGAATGCATCATATGACTTGTCCAGTGCTTTCATCTGAGCACCGTATGCGGCTTCGAATGCCTCCGCAGCCATTCCTAGGCCCTTGATTGCACCTCCTGCCGATGCCATAGCGGACACTGCGCTGGATAGGCTTCCGTCCATGGACATGAACGAAGTGGATACTTTATTGGCTGATTTGAGTAGTCCTAAACCTGCACCAGCAACTTTCTCAATGACGCTTCTGGCAAAATTTAGGAAATTTGTGCTTCGTTTTTGGGCTTCTGTATTATCATCTACAGCATCGGTATTTTCTTGCTGTGCTTTGTATGATCTTAGATTGGATTCTGTAAATTTTTTGCCTGATGCTGCTGCATCTTTGGTCTTTTTAGCCAATCCTTCAATGGCTGTGTTTAGGTCTCCGCCGCTTTTGAAGCCTTGGGCTGCATTGGCAGCAATGACCTTTTGCATTGCCAAAATCTGCTTGAGCGTGGCTTCGGTCGCGGCATTATTAAGAATAATGTCTTCTTGTCCAAATTGTCCTGTTACGTCAGCCATTTAATAAAATCCCAGAAATATACGCATATAAATACAACATAGCAATTGCTTATTAATATATTATTTATCGGAGATAAAAATGGACGAAAATATCGAGTTACCAAAGGTAGACGTATCCGGCCCGGCTCCTGTTCAAGAAAAGAAACAGAGTCCGCTTACTGCCTACTACAGACAACCTAAAATTTACATGAAGTTACCCAGTAATGGTGATTTCTACCCAGAAGATGCACTGGACAAGAGCGAGGATGGTCAGTATCCTGTCTTTTCAATGACAGCAAAAGACGAACTGATTCTTAAGACTCCTGACGCCCTGTTAAGCGGTGCTTCAACCGTGTCAGTGATCGAGAGCTGCATTCCTGCAATCAAGGATGCTTGGCAAATGCCATCAATTGATGTGGATGCTGCATTGGTTGCTGTTAGAATTGCAACCTACGGCGAAAAGATGGATCTTGATTCCAATTGTCCAAAGTGCAGCGAAGAACTAAGGCACGAATACGATCTAACAGAATTTTTAAATCAATTAGGTAGTTTTAAATACACCAAGCAAATTCCCGTTGGAGAATTGGTATTCAACATTCGTCCGTTTACATACCGAGAAACCACAAAGAAAGCAATTACTAGAATTGAACAGGAAAAAATTTATGCAATCGTCAATGACGAAAACATGAGTGATGAAGAAAAGCTCGAAAGATTTGGCACAAGTTTTGTCAAGATCACGGAACTAACCGTTGAGTTGATTGCCGATGCAGTACACAGAATTGATACTCCGAACGGTTCTGAAACTGATCGCGATGCAATTAAAGCATTCATTCTAAACTCAGAGCATAAAGTATTTGACACTATCAATACTAAATTAGTAGAAATGAAACAGACACTTGATTTAAAAGTAACTGGAGCAAAATGTGATAAATGTGAACACACATTTGACATTGCGATAGGGATGGATCAAGCGGATTTTTTCGCCGCAAGATCTTAACCCTTCCTTTGCCGGAGATCTTGCAGGAAGCCAAGAAATTAGACAAAGAGGCAAGGAGCATAAAGAAAGACATTCTCAAGATGTGTTGGTACATGAGAGGTCTTTCTTACAGTGAAGGCATGCACCTAGGTCACGAGGAGCGTGAAATAGTGGGCGAAATAATAAAAGAAAATCTGGAAACTACCAAAAAAAGCGGACTGCCTTTTTTCTAGGCGGCCAACAACTTCTTAGCGTCCTCAACAGCATCAGGACCCAATTTTTTAAGTTCAGCAGCAAGTTTATTGATATCAACAGGAGCAGCAGTTGCACCTCCTGGTGCTGCCGTATCCTGTCCTTGTCCTGAGCCTCTGTTATCAGGTGCTGGTGTTTCTCCGCTTGTAGCGTCTGGTGCTACTGATTTTCCAGTTTGTGGATCAACTATAGCATTATCATCCTGACCACCGCTTGTTGACGCTGTATTTGTGTCTGTGGCGCCATCTGTAGGTGCTCCTACTGGATTGCCTGTCTTGTCAAGATTGTCTTCGGGTGAAGCATCGGGCGATCCTGCTTTTGGTTCGGCAATTGGTTTGCCAGTTTTATCCATAAGACCCGCTTTTGGAAAATTATAAGTTTTGTTCTTTTCGTCCTTGATTGACAGGTGGGTTTCACGACCATCTTCGGACGGGCCAACAATTGTTCCTTTCATCTGTTGACCTTTACTTGTCTTGAATGTAACTTCGGTTCCTTTTTCAATGCCTTGCTTTTTCAATTCCTTGGCTGCTGTAAATTCTTTTTCTACTTGTTTTTCTTCCTGTGGAGAAAGACCTCTTCCAAGTCTTATGGCTCTCTGTTCCTTTGCTTTTCCTAGTGCTGTTTCGTCATCAGCGTCACTGGTTGATGCAGTATTGGTTGTGTCATCAGTTGGTGCTGGTTCGTCTCCGCCTGCATTGGTATCTGCTGCTCCAGTTGTTGAAGTATCTGAACCGCCATCGCCTGCTGTTGAATCCGTAGGTGCATCTGCATTTGTATCTGCATCTGCCGCTCCTGGATCTTGATCGCCATCTGGTGCGTCTGTTGCTGCCGGAACTTCAATCTTCATTGAGTCAAATGTTCCTTTGATAACATCATCTGCAACACCTAGTCCTTTGATTACATCGTAAACTGCTGCGCTGTCTGTGGGCGAACCTGCTTTTTTCCATGCTGTGTTTAATTTTTCTGCTGTTACCTTTGTGGTAACTTGTTTTGCTGCTCCGCTGATAGCGCCACCTACTGCCTTAGCACCAGTTTTAAGAGCACCGCCTACTTTACTTGCTGCACCTTTAAGTGCATCCATAGGACCTTCATTTAAATTTTGTCTGTGATAATGTGATACTGCATCAAACACACTTTCAAACATCAGTTTGTTTTCTAACATGTGTGTGTTTACTGTTTCAACTTTGTTGAACAGCATATAAATCTGTCCTTCTGAAAGTCTTTTTACTTTATAGTCTATTGATTCTTGTGCTTTTGCAGGTGCGTCTCCAGCACCAACAACCTTTTTATCTTGCATTGCTACACTCATCGCAACTGCTGTTGCTGCTGCACCAATTGATTTAGCAAGGTCCTGTTTAAATGTATCAACCACTACATCAATACCTGCTTTGGAATCAGCAGATACTCCAGTATATTCATTCATAAACTGAAATAATTTTTCAGTATCTTCGTCTGATAGATTTGCTTTATCAATGGCATCCCATACTGGGTG
>Ga0181590_10005040_pt1 | contig 10928 bp, 8 predicted proteins | sample 071ome_34_FD_132446 | JGI IMG/M metagenome (GOLD analysis project Ga0181590, IMG submission 132446) | Coastal salt marsh microbial communities from the Groves Creek Marsh, Skidaway Island, Georgia - 071411BT metaG (megahit assembly) | ecosystem: Environmental > Aquatic > Marine > Intertidal zone... | reverse complement strand
TTCCGGCAGAATTTCTCGCAAGTGACCAACCCGCCCATCGACTCATTGCGCGAACGGCATGTGATGAGTTTGCGGACCCGCCTTGGCAATCTTGGTAATATCCTTGATGAAGCCCCAGAACAATGTGACCATCTGCTTCTTGACTCGCCGGTCCTGACGGTACCGGAATGGGACGCATTGTGCCGTTATCTTGGCGACAAGGCGCATATTATCGATTGTAGCTTTGATAATGACGGTACCGATCAGGCGCTGACCGATGCGTTGAGCCGGATTCAGGCCGAGGCAGAAGAAGCGGTGCGGTCGGGCTGTGAACATGTGATGCTTAGCGACCGCAATGTGTCCGAAAACCGGACGCCAATTCCCATGATTTTGGCGACAGGTGCGGTTCACTCGCACCTTGTGCGCCAGCAATTGCGGACCTTTACATCGGTCAATGTCGCCAGCGGCGAATGTCTTGATGTGCATCATTTTGCGGTGTTGATCGGGGTGGGAGCGACCACCGTCAACGCCTATGTTGCCGAGGCGGCAATTGCCGAACGGCATGGGCGCGGCCTGTTGGCCGGACTGGAATTGGCTGATGCGGTGGCCAATTTTGTCAAAGCGGTTGAAGAAGGCCTGCTGAAAATCATGTCCAAGATGGGCATCTCGATCATCGCTTCCTATCGGGGCGGGTATAATTTCGAGGCCTTGGGTCTGTCACGGTCTTTGGTGGCGGAATATTTCCCGCCAATGTCATCGCGTATTTCCGGTTTGGGCCTGAAGGGGATTGCCAGCCGGGTGATTGCGATGCATGACAAGGCCTATGCCAGCGATGTGGTGCATCTTCCGGTGGGTGGATTCTTCCGCTTCCGCAAGTCGGGTGAGCGGCACGCGTTTGACGGGCAGATGATCCATGCGATGCAGCATGCGTGTGATACCGGATCATTTGAAAGCTGGAAAAAATATTCAGCTCTGGTGAACGCGCAAGGTCCGATCAACCTGCGCGACCTGATGGCGTTCAAACCAGCAGCTGATCCGATTGAGATCGACCGGGTTGAATCGATCACCAATATTCGCAAAAGGCTGGTCTCGCCGGGGATTTCGCTTGGTGCGCTCAGCCCTGAAGCGCATGAGACCTTGTCGATCGCGATGAACCGGATTGGTGCCAAATCGGATTCGGGCGAGGGGGGAGAAGACCCGGCGCGGTTCAGTTTGCGTGAAAATGGGGATAATCCGTCAAGTGCGATCAAGCAGATTGCGTCTGGCCGGTTTGGTGTGACCGCGGAATATCTGAACAATTGTGAAGAGATCGAGATCAAGGTGGCCCAAGGGGCCAAGCCCGGTGAAGGGGGGCAATTGCCCGGTATTAAGGTCAATAGCCTGATCGCCCGGTTGCGGCACTCGACACCGGGGGTGACGCTGATTTCACCGCCGCCGCATCACGACATCTATTCGATCGAAGATTTGGCCCAGCTGATTTATGATCTAAAGCAGATCAACCCAGATGCCAAAGTCTGTGTCAAGCTGGTTGCCTCGACCGGTATCGGCACCATTGCCGCCGGTGTGGCCAAGGCCAAGGCCGATACTATTTTGGTATCAGGTCATGGTGGTGGTACCGGTGCCAGCCCCCAATCATCGATCAAATATGCGGGCTTGCCATGGGAAATGGGCTTGTCGGAAGTGCATCAGGTGCTGTCGATGAATGACTTGCGTAACAAGGTTGTGTTGCGGACCGATGGCGGGCTGAAAACCGGCCGCGATGTGGTGATGGCCGCGATGCTGGGGGCAGATGAATATGGTATTGGCACATCGTCACTGATTGCGATGGGCTGTATCATGGTGCGCCAGTGTCATTCCAATACCTGTCCGGTTGGCGTCTGCACCCAGCGTGACGATTTGCGCGCCAAATTTGAGGGTACGCCGGAAAAGGTGGTGCAGCTTTTCACCCATCTTGCCGAGGAAGTGCGCGAGATTTTGGCAAGCCTTGGGTTTGCCTCACTGCAAGAGGTGATTGGCCGGACCGATTTGCTGACGCAGGTCAGCCGCGGTGATGCGGCGCTTGACGATCTTGATCTGAACCCGATTTTGGTACGGGCCGACGGCGAAGGCGAGCTTGTCAGCAGCCGTGACGCGGCCCGCACTGACGTGCCTGACACGCTTGACGCGCAGATCGTTGTCGATGCCAAGCTGGCCCTCGAAAACGGATCGAAAATGCAGCTGTCCTACAATATTGAAAACACCCAGCGCGCGATTGGCACCCGGCTGTCGTCGCATATTGTGCGGCGGTTTGGCATGACTGGCTTGCGCGAAGGCCATGTGTCGGTGCGGTTGCGGGGTTCAGCCGGGCAGTCATTGGGCGCGTTTGCGACCCAGGGGTTGCGCCTTGATGTGATTGGCGATGCGAATGATTATGTCGGCAAGGGGCTGTCGGGCGGTATGATTGTGGTGCGACCATCGGCAGCGGTTGGTTTTGTCGCCAGTGAAAACACCATCATCGGCAACACCGTGCTGTATGGGGCGACATCCGGCAAGCTGTTTGCCGCCGGGCAAGCGGGCGAACGCTTGTGTGTACGCAATTCAGGCGCGACCGCCGTGGTCGAGGGCAGCGGGTCAAATGCTTGTGAATATATGACCGGTGGCATGGTGGCTATTCTTGGTGAGGTAGGCAGTAATTTTGGGGCTGGCATGACCGGGGGGATGGCCTTTGTCTATGACGAGGCCGGGACCTTTATGGATCGTGTCAATCCGGAAACCCTAACCATTGCGCGCCTGCAGCACCCGCACTGGCAGCAAGTCCTTCGTGATCTGGTGGCTGAACATGCCGCCGAAACCGAAAGTCTGCTGGCGGCGCGAATCCTCAATCAATGGAACAAGGCGATGCGGAACTTTTGGCAGATTGTGCCAAATGAGATCGTGCCTATTCTGGACGTGCCATTGACCGCGGATGACGACCTGTCGAAAAGCGCATAGGACAGTCGCTGTTGCCACTTGTTTGGGGGCGTGGCGATGCGCTATTGGCTTTGCGTTGGATAAGAAGTGCGCTAAAGCCTAGACATGTTTGAAATTTTGCAGCAACAGCCGGCCGACGCGCCGGTTATCGAGGATTTGATGGCCGAGGCCTTTGGGCCAGCCCGCTACGACCGGTCGGTTTGGGCGTTGCGCCCCGGTGCGCCGGTGGCTGATCTGTGCTTGATGGGGTTTGTCGATGGGCAGCCGGTAGGTTCGTTGCGATTCTGGGAAATCCTGCTTGGCCAGCAACCGATCTTGTTGCTTGGGCCGCTGGCGGTCAGGCCTGAGATGCGGGGCCGCGGTTTTGGTCAGGCGCTGGTCAGGTCCGGCTTGGCGCGGGCCAAGGCATCTGGTTGGTCGTTGGTGCTGGTATCGGGTGAACCCGATTATTATCCAAAATTCGGCTTTGTGCCGGCGGCTGGCTATCAGCTTGACTGGCCGGGGTTTGTCGAACCGGAACGGCTTCAATTTTGTGAGTTGGTGCCCGGAACGCTGGCCAGCCTCGTCCCCACAGGATTGTCGGTACGGGCCATTGCATCGCCCAACTAATACCGTTATGAAAGTTAGGTCTGCGCGCTCGCCCTAAAAGTCAGGCCCCAAAAGTCAGGCCCCAAAAGTCAGGATTGTGTGTTACCGATGCGGGTTCTTCATCATTACCAACTGTCAGCCTCGTCGAGGTTTATTCGTTTGCTGTTGGCAGAGCGCGGGTTGGTGTTTTTGCCAAAACTCGAAATTCCGTGGGAACGCAAAGAGGATTTTCTGCGTCTTAATCCGGCGGGTGATGTGCCGGTGCTGGTGACCGAAGATGGGCTGGTGCTGAGCGGTGCAACGGTTATTGCCGAATATATCGAGGAAACCGAGGCCAGTGGTCAGGTCAATCTATTATGGGGTTTGGCACCTGAGCGGGCTGAAATCCGCCGCCTTGTGTCATGGTTCGAAATGAAATTCAGCCGCGAGGTGGGGGCGCCGTTGCTGGCGGAACGGGTGATAAAGCGTTTTTCCGGTCAAGGCACGGTATCGTCGGTGGTGATGCGGGCGGCCATGAGCAACCTGCAAATTCATCTTGATTATATCGACTGGCTTGCCGAACAGGCCAATTGGTTGGCTGGCAAGCAGATGTCATTGGCCGATTTGGCGGCGGCGGCACATTTGTCAGTGCTGGATTTTTTGGGTGATATTGACTGGTCACGGCATCCTGAAGCCAAGGCGTGGTATGCCAAAATCAAGTCGCGTCCGGCATTTCGTGAGTTGCTTGGCGACCAGCTTGTCGGGCTGTCACCGCCGCCGCATTATGCGGATCTGGATTTTTAGGCCGCGGTCAGATCATTGATCAAATCCTGAAGAACGGTCTGCAGCAATTGTAGCTGTGCCGGTTCGGAAAACCGGTGGCCGGCGGTTTTGTCGATATGTAACTGGACATCGTCCGATGCCAACACCGCGGCCAGCCTGACCGCGGTCTGCCACGGCACCTCGGTATCGGCCATCCCATGGAGCAAGCGAACCGGCTGGCTAATTGACAAGGGCCCGTCAAGCCGCAGATGCTGCTGCCCATCGGTGATCAGATGATACGGATAGATCACCGGTTCATCGGCATAAGGATTGTCGAGGGCGATTTGGCCATCGGCGATGAATTGGTCTTGTTGGGCGGCGGTCAACGGGTCCCAGATCAGGTCCTTGGTGAAATCTGGTGCCGCGGCAATGCCAACAAGGGCGGCGATACGATCAGGCCGGGCCAGTGCCGCATTCAACATCAGCCAGCCGCCCAGTGACGAGCCGACCAGAATTTGCGGGCCGCTGGTCAGCGCATCGATCACGCTGATCGTGTCCCGGGTCCAGTCCGAAATGGTGGTGTCGAGAAAATTGCCACCTGATCGGCCATGCCCGCTATAGTCAAACCGCAAAAAGGCCCGGCCTTGGGCGGTTGCCCAGCGCTCTAAAAACAGCGCTTTACTACCGTCCATGTCCGAGCCATGACCACATAAAAAGATAATGCCCGGCCCGCTGCCGGTGGTTTGATGAAAGGCAATATCCAAAGACGGGTTTATTCTGTGCAGCGAATGTGAAATCATATATATCTCGCTTTTTTCCAATCAGTGCCGAGCCATGAAAAGGCAGGTCGCATCATGACCATAACACCAAAACCAGTCCGGCTGAACCGTCGTGGCGAACCCGCACCGGTCATCGTGCAGATATTGCCGGCGTTGGTCCGTGGCGGGGTTGAACGCGGTACTGTCGAGATGACCGAAGCGATCGTCAAACAGGGGGGGCGGGCTGTGGTCATATCAAATGGCGGGCCGATGGTGCATCAGGTGCAGCGCGCCGGCGGTGTGCATCACATACTGGATGTGGGCTGCAAAAACCCGCTTCGCTGGCCGTTGATCCGCCGGCGGCTCAAGGATATTTTGCTGGCTGAAGGGGCCAGTCTTGTGCATGTGCGTTCGCGCGCCCCAGCCTGGATTGCGTTGCCTGTTGCCCAGCAGCTTGGGCTGTTGCGGGTCAGTACCGTGCATGGACGTTTCTGGACCGATTCCGCGCTGAAACGGATTTATAACCGCAAAATTCTTGAGGCTGATCACGTCATCGCCATTTCCAGCTATGTACGCGATCTGATTACCCGCCAATATGACGGGATTGAGTCGCGCCTGACAGTGATCCAACGGGGCGTCGATATCGGCTATTTCGATCAGGCCGCCGTCAACCAAACGCGTATCGTCAATTTTGCCGACAGTGTCGCGCTGCCGGAGGATGTGCCGGTCATCATGTTGCCGGCGCGGGCGACGGCGTGGAAAGGGCAGAAAATCCTGCTCGAAGCGCTGGCAAAATTGCCGACAGATAAATTCGTTTGCCTATTGGTTGGGGCGGCCAGCGGCAGCGATAAATTTATCACCGGCTTGACCCGCTATGGTGATGAATTGGGCCTTGCCGGACGGTTCCGTCTGACCCCGATGACCGATGATATGCCCGCCGCCTTGATGGTGGCCGATGTTGTGGTGATGCCGTCAACCACGCCGGAACCATTCGGCCGGGTCGCGCTTGAAGCACAGGCAATGGGGCGGCCGGTGATCGCCTTTAACCATGGCGGGGCGGCGGAATCGATCCGCCATGGTGAGACCGGTTGGCTGGTCGCGCCGGGTGATGTCGACGCGCTGGCAGCCGCGATTGAAGCGGCCCTGTCGATGACCAAGCGCCAGCGCCAAACGATGGCGGTCGCTGCCCGCCAGCATATCGAGACATTTTTTTCGACCGCAACCATGTGCCAGCAGACGCTGAAAATTTATCGTAAATTGTTTGATGCGGCGCGCCATAACGCCCGGCTTTGACCGGGGTGAGGCCGCTAGTACCGATGCCGGCAACGGCCCTAGATTACCACCGATGGTCACATTGGTATGGAAATTGCCAAAATCCCTAAATGCGAATGTGCCAAATTGCGAGGCTGGCCAAGGCTTGAGTTTCCGCCGGGTCGGGGCTATGGTCAGGGCCGCCTTTACGGCTGGCCAATCGCGAACAGAAATTGCCACCACACTCATTGTCAGAGGGTTGACAAAAGATGCCAAATATCACCTTGCCAGATGGATCGCAGCGCAATTATGACGGGCCGGTCACACCGGCGACCGTCGCAGCGGATATTGGCCCGGGGCTTGCCAAAGCGGCCTTGCTGGCGGTTGTTGATGGGGCGGAATGGGATTTGTCGCGGCCAATTGACGGCGATGCCAGCCTGTCCTTGATCACCGCCAAGGATACGGCGGCGTTGGCGTTGCTACGCCATGATTGCGCGCATGTGATGGCCGAAGCCGTGCTTGAGCTGTTTCCCGAAACACAGGTCACAATTGGCCCGGCGATCGAAAACGGCTTTTATTACGATTTTCATCGCGATACGGCCTTTTCCGAGGATGATCTGGCGGCGATTGAAGCCCGCATGCATGAAATCGTCGATCGTGACGAAGAAATTGTGCGGTCGGTCTGGACCCGGGACGAGGCGGTCGATTTTTACAAAAAGAACAATGAGCCGTTCAAGGTCGAGTTGGTCGAGGCCATCCCTGCCGATGAAACCGTCACATTCTATCGTCAGGGTGATTTTATCGACCTATGCCGGGGGCCGCATCTGCCATCAACCGGCAAGCTGGGCCATGCGTTCAAATTGATGAAAGTCGCCGGTGCCTATTGGCGGGGTGATTCAAACCGGCCCATGCTACAGCGCATTTATGGCACCGCATGGGCCACAGATAAGGATTTGACCGCCTATTTGACCATGCTGGAAGAAGCGGAAAAGCGGGATCACCGCAAGCTTGGCCGGCAGCTTGGCTTGTTCCATTTACAAGAAGAAGCCGCCGGATCGGTTTTCTGGCATGCCAAAGGATGGGTGTTGTATCGGGAGATCGAGGCCTATGTACGCCGCCGTCTTGATGCGGCCGGCTATAGCGAGGTGAAAACCCCGCAGCTGGTTGACCGCAGCCTATGGGAAGCGTCAGGCCATTGGGAAAAATTCGGTGAAAATATGTTCACCGCCCAGTCTGAAGATGAACGCACATTGGCGTTGAAACCGATGAATTGCCCGTGCCATGTGCAGATTTTCCGGCAGGGTATCAAATCCTATCGCGACCTGCCGTTGCGGATGGCTGAGTTTGGGTCGTGCCACCGCAACGAACCGTCAGGCGCCTTGCATGGCATTATGCGGGTGCGCGCCTTTACCCAAGATGACGCGCATATTTTCTGCACCGAGGATCAAATTACTGACGAGTCGGTCAAATTTTGTGCGTTGCTGCAATCGATTTATGCCGATTTTGGCTTTACCGATGTGCGGGTGAAATTTTCCGACCGGCCTGATGTACGGGCCGGTGATGACGCAACCTGGGACCGGGCTGAGGCAGCCCTGACCGCGGCCACCGAGGCCGCCGGTCTGGACACCGTTCTTAATCCGGGTGAGGGTGCCTTTTATGGGCCGAAACTTGAATTTGTGTTGCGCGATGCGATTGGCCGCGACTGGCAATGCGGCACGTTGCAGGTCGATTTTGTGCTGCCTGATCGGCTTGATGCCGAATATGTCGGCGATGATGGCAACCGGCATCGGCCGGTGATGTTGCATCGGGCAATTTTGGGCTCTATGGAGCGCTGGATTGGTATTTTGATCGAACAATATGCGGGCCGCATGCCGGGCTGGCTGGCACCGGTACAGCTGGTGGTTGCCGCGATTACCGACAATGCCAACGACTATGCCGAACAGGTGGCTGCTGCTGCTGCGGCTGCTGGATTGCGCGTCGAAACCGATTTGCGGAACGAAAAAATCAGCTACAAGGTGCGCGAACATAGCCTGATGAAAGTGCCGTTTATTCTGGCCGTCGGCGGCCGCGAAGCGGAAGCTGGGACGGTTGCGTTGCGGCGGCTGGGGTCAAATGATCAACAGGCGCTCGCGATCGATGCGGCAATCGCGCTGATCAAACAGGACTCGCTGCCGCCTGATTTGGCCGAAAAAGCGGGGTGAGGCCGAAAAACCACTGGCAGATCAGTGAAATTTTGGGTTGATCATTGAAAAAACTGGCATTATTCAGCTGTTTTTGCTAGGTCACATCCATAGCCATGCCGCCGCTGTTGGTGGGTTGTGGCTTGAGTGATAGAATATCGAATTGATAGAATATCGAAGTGATGGAATGTCGACAGGAGAGTTAGATAGCACGCTCATTCAATAACACGCCGCCGGCACTTGATGGTCCGCGCGTGAACGGGGCCATCCGCGCCCCGCAGGTACGTTGTATTGACCCGGAAGGAAATCAGCTTGGCGTGATCAGCACGTCCGATGCGTTGGCCAGAGCTGAAGATTTCGGACTCGACCTTGTCGAGGTGCAGCCGAATGTTGACCCGCCTGTTTGCAAAATTCTCGATTACGGCAAATTCAAATATGAAGCGCAAAAGCGTGCCAATGAGGCCCGCAAAAAGCAAAAGGTAATCGAGGTTAAGGAAATCAAGCTCCGCCCGAACATCGATGAGCATGACTATCAGGTCAAAATGCGGAGCGTGCAGAAGTTTCTAGGTGCCGGCGACAAGGTCAAAGTAACATTGCGTTTCCGTGGCCGTGAGATGGCGCATCAGGATTGGGGAGCCGAAGTATTAAGCCGGGTGCGGACCGAAACCGAGGACTATGCCAAGGTCGAGGCGATGCCGAAACTTGAAGGCCGCCAAATGATTATGGTGCTGGCCCCCAAGTGACGACCGGCGTTGCGCCGTAAGCAGGGCCCTATCTTAGAAGAGGCCTTGATTCTGTCGTACAGTCTCTATATAAGACGGGTCTCACATGATGTGAATTGCCGCGTCCGGGCCTGAAAAATCAGGGCATGCCCGGCCGGTCGTCAGCCCCTTTGTCATGACGCGATGAAGTGACAGCGGGGCATCCTTTAGATGAAAGAGGTTAAAATGCCCAAGATGAAGACCAAAAGCGGTGCGAAAAAGCGTTTTCGCCTGACCGCTAGCGGCAGGGTCCGTGGTTCTGCCGCGTTCCTTAGCCACAATCTGCGTCGTCGCTCTCAAAAAATGAAACGTCAGGCACGCGGCACGATGGTGCTGTGTGATGCGGATGCCCGCATTGTCAAACGTTTCTTGCCTTATGCGTAAAGGAGAGACAGATGGCACGCGTTAAAAGAGGCACCACCACCCACGCCCGGCACGCCAAGGTTATCAAGGCAGCCAAGGGCTATTATGGTCGCCGGAAAAATACCTTCAGAACCGCAACCCAAGCCGTCGATAAGGCACGTCAATATGCCTATCGTGACCGCCGTGTACGCAAGCGCGAATTCCGCGCGCTGTGGATCCAGCGGATCAATGCGGCGGCCCGTATTCACGGCATCACCTATTCACAAATGATGGGTGGCCTGAACAAGGCAGGGATCGAGGTCGATCGCAAGATGCTGGCCGATCTGGCGGTGAATGAGCCGCGGGCGTTCGAGGCACTTGTCGAACGGTCAAAAGCGGCCAGCTAGGGATTTGATCCCCTATCAACAAATATAAAAAGCCGTTGTGTTGACCGGTACCGGATCGGAAAAATGGGACCAACCATGAACCGGGACGACCAGTCTGATCACAGCGGCTTTTTCTTTTGACAGACGGCCGGCGCGATTGATAATCCGGCCGAAACCAATCAAGCGATGGTGGCCCGAATGCAAAACCTCGATGCTGTCTCATCAGACATATTGGCGGCGATAGCCGCGGCGGACAATCTTGACACATTGGACGCGATCCGCATTGACGCGCTTGGTAAAAAAGGCCGCATTTCCCTGATGATGCGCGATCTTGGCGGTATGGATGCCGAGTCGCGGAAAACCGCCGGTCAGGCCCTTAACAAGGTCAAAGAAGAGATCAGCAACGCCCTTGAATCCAAACAGGCAACGCTGGCTGATGCGGCGCTCAATGCCCGCTTGGTGGCCGAGGCGGTCGATGTCAGCTTGCCGGGCCGCCCCGAAATTGAGGCTCGCCTGCACCCGCTGTCGCGTACCATTGAAGAAGTGATTGCGATCTTTGCCGAAATGGGGTTTGCGGTCGCTGAAGGGCCGGATATCGAATCCGATTATTACAATTTTACCGCGCTGAATATTCCGCCCGAACATCCGGCACGGCAGGAACATGACACCTTTTATTTGCCCCCGGACGATGCCGGGCAACGCAAGGTCTTGCGAACCCACACCTCGCCCGTTCAAATCCGTACGATGGAAGCTGCGGCGCCGCCAATCCGGATTATTGTGCCGGGACGCACCTACCGGTCGGACCATGATGCGACCCATTCGCCGATGTTCCACCAATGCGAAGGGCTGGTCATTGGCGACAATGTGCATATGGGGCATTTGAAAGGCTGCTTGATCGATTTCTGCCGGGCCTTTTTCGGCGTTGATGATCTGCCGGTGCGGTTCAGACCAAGCTATTTTCCGTTTACCGAGCCGTCGGCCGAGGTCGATATT
>Ga0181590_10005025_pt1 | contig 10946 bp, 9 predicted proteins | sample 071ome_34_FD_132446 | JGI IMG/M metagenome (GOLD analysis project Ga0181590, IMG submission 132446) | Coastal salt marsh microbial communities from the Groves Creek Marsh, Skidaway Island, Georgia - 071411BT metaG (megahit assembly) | ecosystem: Environmental > Aquatic > Marine > Intertidal zone... | reverse complement strand
TTCAAGCAGACGAAGACACCTGGTACTTTCCCCGCGTCTGCGGCACCTTCAAGGAACGCTCCGGCTGGCATGGCTGCCAGATGCCCGAACAACTGCTTGGCCGCATCATCCGCGCCTCGAGCAATCCTGGTGACCTCATCCTCGATCCGTTTGCGGGAAGCGGCACGACCCTCGCCGTCGCCAAGAAGCTTGGGCGTTCCTTCCTCGGCTTTGAACTCTCGCCAAGTTATGCCGAACAGATCCGCAAGCGACTGGCCAGCATCCGCGTGGGCCAGGCACTCGACGGGGCGTCGGAGCCGCTGAAAAGCGTGCCCACAACCTCCCAGGGGCGCCGACTTTCCCCCCGCTCGCGGCGACCCCGAAAGCCGGCCTAATTGATCTCCTGGGTCAGGCTTGCCTTCTCCGGGCGTGCCGTGTTGAATCTTTGCTGCGAGATCATCTCACTGCTGTCCCCTCGCCTCCCCACTTCCCTTTCCTCCACTTCCCTCTCTTTTGTCACGAAAGCCCCACCCAATGAAATACGGCATCAATCTTCTGCTCTGGACCGACCGCATGCATGACGGGCTGATGCCTGTACTCGAGCAAGTGAAAGCGATGGGATACGAAGGCGTTGAGATGCCGATGTTCGAACTCAACGAACCCCTCTATGCCGACTGGGGAAAGCGGCTCGATGGACTCGCTCTCGAGCGAACCGCTGTCACGATTCGGGGCGCCGGCGACAATCCAATCAGTCCGTCAGCCGGTGTCCGCGCTGCTGCGGTAGACGCCATGAAAAAAACCATTGACTGCTGCCAGGCCGCCGGCGTTTCACTGCTGGCCGGACCAACCCATTCTGCCATCGGTGAATTTTCTGGCGCTGGCCCCACCGAAGATGAATTCAAGTGGGGCGTCGAAACCATGCAACAGGTGGCTGAATATGCTGCCACCGCCGGCGTGACCATCGTCACCGAATACCTGAACCGGTTTGAGAACTACTTCCTCACCAGCGTCGACCAAACGGTGGCATTCGTGGCGGCTGTTGATCATCCAAATGTCCGAATGATGTATGACACCTTCCACGCCAACATCGAAGAAAAGGACCTCACCGCGGCCATTACCGCCGCCATGCCGTGGACGAAGATCGTGCACATTTCGGAAAATGACCGCAGCACACCCGGGCAGGGACATGTCGCCTGGGACGAGACCTTCGACGCCATCAAAGCAAATGACTGGAATGGCTGGATGGTCGTCGAGGCCTTTGGTCTGGCTTTGCCAGCCATCGCGGCCGCTACGAAAATCTGGCGCAAGATGTACTCCACAGAAGAGCAACTGGCCCGTGATGCACTGGCATTCATGAAGGAGCATGTCGCGAAGCGTTGGTCATGACCAGCCGCGGTCAACTGCGTTTGCTGAAACAGATAGCCTCAAGCGTTGCCAGAGGGCATCCTCAGGAGCAAGCAACTGGTGAGCACTCGACCTGACTCCGACGAAGAGCCTGCCGGATTCCAGGCGGCTCCAGCCGATGGCGGCATGTCAATCGATCGATTGGCGCAGGCCTTTGCTGCAATGATGGGCGAACAGGATCCGTATCAGGCAACCACCAGCCCGGCTGCGCCGGTTGCTCAGATCGATGCATCCCCTGACCTCGATGAGGCTGCCTGTGCGGCCGACGCCTCAACTGATGCGGCCTGCCGAATCAGCCCGCGGTCGATTCTTGAGGCACTTCTGTTTGTCGGCCTGCCTGCCGCTGCCCCTCTGAGCAGCCGACGCGTTGCCAAACTCATGCGGGGGGTTCGCCCTGCCGAGATCGACCAGTTAGCAACTGATCTGGCTGGGCAGTATCGGGCCAATGGCTGCCCCTACGAAGTCGTCTCCCAGGAGAACGGCTGGGTCATGCGACTGCGGGAGGAGTACCGTCAGTTCGGCGCCGTGCTTGAGGCCCGCACCCGTCGGGTGCGGCTCGACGCGGCCGCACTCGATGCCCTTGCAGTGGTCGCCTGGAATCAGCCTGTTGCCCGTGAGTGCCTGACTCAGCTGGGCTGTGATGCCGGGCCGGCCGTCTTTCGGCAGCTGATCCGGCGGGGGCTTCTTGAACTGGTGAAGTTGCCAGTCGCTGGCAAGGACGACGCCACAGAAGTACCCCACTATCAAACGACGCCACGGTTTTTAGAAGTTTTCAGCCTGCGGTCGCTCGACGATCTGCCAGATCCACATGAGCCGCCCCGCTAGGCCTTTCTTCTCGTCAGATTTTCCCTGGCATCCCACCACAGCCTCAGCCTGAAGCAAGCCAGGCGGCAATTTTCTGCATTGCCTCTTCACGGCTAGTGACCTCATCGTCGAGTTGCAGGCTCCGAAGTTTTTTCAGCATCGCGCCGATGTCAGGCCCGGCTGGAACACCGAGTGCCAGCAAATCGTGTCCGCTGAGTAATTCAGCCGGATCAAGTTCCACCTGGGGCCGGGTAACCTGACGGCTGACCCAACTGGCCGCCTCGCTTCCTTGGCCCGTGGTGGCTGCCACCGCTCGCCTGAGATCTGCCAATTGAAACCGCCAGGCATGCCCTAGCCAGGGCTGGAGAATCGACCACGGCTGCTCAGCAAGCTCACCAGCGGCCGTTGCTTCACTCATGGCATGCTCTGCGGCGACCAGCCACTGGGTCAATTTTCGCTCATGGTTCGACAGCCGAAGCCGATGGGCAAGCCGCGTTGCTGCCGCACTATCCTGCTGACAGAGAATTGCCAGCAGCAGGGGCAGGCTAGGCTCATCGAGGGCGTCAACGGTCGCTGCTGCCCTCCTCCAAAAGGCCGCATCGTGCTGATGGAATTCATGGAACACAGGACCGGCCAAACCCGTTTCAACAAGCAGGCTGATCGCCTGGCCGCGTCCAGGCCGTGCGGCCATCGTCCGCAGTTCAGCCGCAATGCGTTCCGGGCTGACGGACTCGACCAGATGGGCCATGGCCTCAACTGCTCGACGGGTTTCATGCTCCAGTGGGAAGCCGAAGCCAGCCGAAAATCGAACAGCCCGCAACATCCGCAGATGATCTTCCCCAAATCGCATGGTGGCGACCCCAATCGCCCGAATCAGGCCCTCCTTGAGATCATCTTGGCCACCAACGTAGTCAATGACTCTGCCCTCGAGCGGGTCAAAGAACATTCCATTGATGGTGAAGTCTCGCCTGAGGGCATCCTCGCGGGCACCACAGAAAGTGACCCCGGCTGGATGCCGACCATCGGTGTACGGAGCATCCGCACGAAACGTTGCCACTTCCACCTGCCCAGCAGGCCGAGGCCCAAGCACCGTCATCACACCAAAAGCTGCACCGACAGCTAGCGTGCGTCGCTGGCCGAAGAGTTTGCGGACGTCTTCCGGCTTCGCAGAAGTGGCCACGTCATAGTCGGCCGGTGTATGTCCCAGCAGTTCATCCCGCACACAGCCGCCGGCCCAGAATGCTTCATGGCCGGCTCGTCTGAGACGGGCAACCACCTCAAAGGCAAACTCACGAGCAGCAGTCGGGTCAGCGTGGACAGCGGGCATTGAAAACGGCCTTTCGGAGACGACTCCTTATTGTCCACCCAATAACCACACAATCAATTCAGGCTCCTCGCGACGGGGCTTTCCACCCGCTATGCTCTCTCGCATGGAACTCTCAGCCGAAATCAATCCTGTCGAAGCAGCAGAACTACTCGCAGAAACAACTCCTCCTGAGTGTCTGCTTCTGGACTGCCGCACTCCGGAAGAATATGGCACTGCCCGTATTGAACGGGCGGTGCTCATTCCCATGCAAGAACTGCCGGAGCGGCTTGCCGAAATCGAAGCCTGGCGGGAGAAACGCCTGATTGTCCATTGCCATCACGGCGTCCGTAGCCTGCGAGTCACAAACTGGCTGCGGGAACGCGGTTTTTCTGCCGCTCAAAGCCTCCGGGGGGGTATTGAGGCCTGGAGCACCGAAATTGACCCGGCTATCCCGCATTACTGAGCCTTTTCTCGAGCGCCTGTCCCTCCGGGGCCCGCAGCCTTTTGGCCCGATTGCGAAAAAGCAGGTATCTTTGCGGGCAGCGATCGGACAACCGAGCGTAAGGGCGGCACTGTCTTGACATATGCTCCCGAGACCACCGAACCTCTTTCCCGAAATGCAGAAACCTCTTCAGGAGATTGCCATGACGACACCTCGCACTGACACGTTCCTCCCCTCACGTCGGAATGCCCTGAAACTGGCCGGGGTAACCGGGGGCACGCTCGCTTCGATGCGGAGTGTTCATGCTCAGTCTCCTTCCACCGAACAGATTCGCATTGGCCTGGTTGGCTGTGGTGGCCGTGGCACGGGGGCTCTCACGCAAGCCCTGAGCGTTGAGGGCTCCAACGTCAAGGTGACTGCTGTGGCCGATGCCTTTGAAAGCAATATTGACCGCACCCTGCGGGCGATTAGCAAGATGGAAGACAAGGTCGACCTGCCGAAAGAGCGGCAGTTCCATGGCCTCGATGCCTACCAAAAAGTGCTTGAGCATTGCGACCTTGTCATCCTGGCAACCCCTCCGGGCTTTCGGCCGACCCATTTCGAAGCCGCCATCAATGCGGGCAAGCATGTCTTCATGGAGAAGCCGGTCTGTGTCGACAGTGCCGGAGCCCGACTGGTCCTTGAAGTGGCGAAGAAGGCTGATGAGACCAATCGCAAGGTGGTCGTCGGGCTGCAACGCCATTACCAAAACACCTACCGCGAAACCATCAAGCGGGTCCGCGACGGCATGGCGGGTGAGATCATTGGCGGCCAGGTCTATTGGAACGGCAGTGGCATCTGGTACCGCAAACGTAATCCAGACATGAACGAAATGCAGTTTCAGGTTCACAACTGGTATCACTTCAACTGGCTGTGTGGCGACCATATCTGCGAACAGCACGTACACAACATTGACATCGCCAACTGGTTCCTCGACATGCTGCCCGAGTCAGCCTTTGGGGTGGGCGGCAAACAGAACCGTATTCCGGGCCAGCCTAGCGAGATTTACGACCACCACGCCGTCAACTTTGCCTACCCCAATGGGGTCCGCATTGCCAGCCAGTGCCGACAGTTCCCCGGTGGCAAGAACCGTGTCGATGAGGAGTTCCAGGGAACCAAGGCCTTCGTCAAGATTGGCCAGATCACTGACTATTCCGGCAAGGTTCTCTGGAAGTCCGAAGGGCCGAACCCGAACCCCTATCAGGTTGAGCATGACGAACTGCATGATGCCATTCGCAACGACAAACCGCTCAACAACGCCTACTACGGTGCCACGTCGAGTTTTTCAGCAGTCTTGGCCCGCACGGCCACCTACTCTGGAAAGCCGCAGGCCTACAGTGACCTGCTGGCTGCTGATTTTAACCTGATGCCCGAAAACCTTACCTGGGATTCAACACCACCAGTTGTCCCCGACAAGGATGGCAACTACCCGCTGCCAATGCCGGCTTCTTATAAACTGCAGCAGACGGTCGCCTAACCTGAGAAATTACTTGATCACGTTATGAAAATCGGCATTCCTAAGGAGACCAAGCGGGACGAGTATCGCGTCTCCTTGCTGCCGGTTGGTGCCGAGGAGTTGATCCGGGCAGGGCATGACGTGATTGTCCAGCAGTCAGCAGGCAGTGGTTCAGGCTTGCCTGACGAAGCCTACGCTGGCTGTGGAGCACGCCTTGTTGCCTCAGCTGAGGAAGTATTTGCCGAGGCTGAGATCATCGTCAAGGTGAAGGAACCTCAGCCACCGGAACTGTCGCTCATTCGATCGGGCCAGACGGTCTTCACATACTTCCACTTCGCAGCTGATCGGGCATTGACCGAAGGGTTCCTCGCCACCGGAGCGACGGCGGTGGCCTATGAGACCCTGCGAGATGAACGCGGACGGCTCCCGCTGCTGACGCCAATGAGCGAGGTGGCTGGCAGGATGAGTATTCAGGAGGGAGCAAAGTACCTGGAACGGCCCCAGATGGGCCGAGGCATCTTGCTGGGTGGCGTCCCCGGGGTGGCACCGGCTGACGTCCTCGTGCTTGGTGCGGGGACCGTTGGCGCCAATGCGGCCAAGGTGGCGGCTGGTTTTGGAGCGAACATCGGCCTGCTCGATACAAATCTCGAGCGACTGCGATATCTCGATGATGTCACGCCAGCAAACATTGACTGCCTCCACTCTGACCGGCACACGATTCGGGAGTGGCTCAGGCGGGCGGACCTGGTCATTGGCAGCGTACTCATTCCCGGTGCAAGGGCCCCACACCTGGTGGAGCGGAGTGACCTTGCGCTGATGAAACCCGGGGCAGTCATTATTGACGTAGCAATCGACCAGGGAGGGTGCGTCGCCACCAGCCGACCGACATCACATGCTGAACCGACTTTCATTGTTGACGACGTTGTCCACTACTGCGTGACAAACATGCCGGGAGCAGTCGGCCGCACCAGCACCTATGCTCTCTGTAATGCCACCCTGCCCTACGTGCTGCAACTTGCTGAGAGCGGGCTTGAACAGGCCGCCAGAAACAGCCCCGCCATCCGGTCAGCCGTAAATATCTACCGTGGCGACTTGGTTCAGCCGGCCGTTGCTGAAGCCTTCGGCTTACCCTGCACGGGCATGCCGTTTGCCGCCGATGCACTCCAGAGCAGTCGCTTGTGATCCTCCTGCCCCATGCTGACGCAGGCGGCTTGGGGAAATCAGCATTTGGCGTACGATTCTGAGATCTGCCGCCGCTCACCCCGTGCGTGACCGCCGGAGCCTCGCAGTGTTTTGTCCACTTCTTGATCGTTGGTGTCCCACATGGCCGACTCTTCTCCGACTATTCCGGCTGCCATTCGTTGGAATGGTGACAGTACGGGCCACCTTGAACTTCTCGATCAGACCCTGCTGCCTACCAACACCAGCCATCGGCAGTGCCGGGATGTCGCCAGTGTAATTGAGGCAATCAAGATGCTGCGGGTTCGTGGGGCCCCAGCCATTGGCATTGCCGGCGGCTACGGGATGGTCCTCGCGACCACAGAGGCCCGGCAGCAAGGCCTGGCGGCCGCGGCAGCCGTCGCCCATATTCGGAAACAGGCCGAGCTTTTGGCCACAGCGCGGCCAACGGCCGTGAATCTCCAGTGGGCAGTCGATCGGTTGCTACGACTTCTCGATGCTGCTGGTGAGGCCCCTGACCTCGCCAAGTTGGCAGATTCCCTTCTGGCTGAAGCCAGAAAGATTCATGACGAAGATCGTGAACTCTGCGCGGCTATCGGCCGTCATGGTGCCACCATTGTGCCGGACGGTGACATTCTCACCCACTGCAATACCGGCAGTCTTGCAACCGGCGGTGCTGGTACGGCGCTTGGGGTGATTGTTTCCTGCTGGGAAGCAGGGAGACGCTTTCGGGTCTTTGCAGACGAAACCCGTCCCCTTCTTCAGGGTTCGCGGCTGACTGCTTGGGAACTCATCCAGCGAGAAATTCCCGTGACCGTGCTCGTCGACTCCGCTGCGGCCCATCTGCTGAAAACAGGCACCATTGGCTGCTGCATCGTTGGTGCTGATCGGATCACCGCAAACGGCGACACGGCTAACAAAATTGGCACCTACGGCCTCGCAGTGGCCGCCCGGGCTCACGGCGTTCCTTTTTTTGTGGCGGCTCCCTCCAGCACGTTTGACCTCTCCCTGGCGACGGGTGCCGCTATTCCAATTGAGGAGCGGGCGGCCGCCGAGGTGCTCACACCGCTGGGGGTGCAGGCCGCTCCCGCCGGAGCCGAGGCCTTCAACCCAGCCTTTGATGTAACGCCAGCCAGCCTCATCACGGCAATCATCACAGAGCGGGGTATTATTCAAGAGATTTCCCCGCAGACAGTGGCTGCCGTGCTCGGGTCGTGAACCGTCACAGGCAGTCGTCCAGCCCCACTCACTCTCGTTCTCCCTCGGCTGCCGAACATGTCAAGCACCATTCCGCAGGTCGTCATTGTTGGCAGGCCAAACGTCGGCAAGTCGAGCCTCTTCAACTGGCTCTCCCAGCGTCGCATCGCAATTGAGGACCCAACTGCCGGTGTCACCCGCGACCGCCTGGTTCAGCGACTCGATCTCGATGGCCGGGTGGTCGACCTGGTCGACACTGGAGGCATGGGTTTTGACGACCCGGACGGCCTCACCGAGCAAATCGACATGCAAATTGAAGCGGGGCTAGTCACTGCTGGAACAGTGGTCTTCGTTGTCGACATCCGCGCGGGGCTCCTTCCTGCTGATGGAGAGGTGGCCAGCCGCCTGCGGCAGGCGGGGGCTCAAGTTCTGCTTGTCGCCAACAAAGCCGACGATGAAAAATTCGATGTGCTGGCTCATGAATTTGATTCTCTCGGCTTTGGTGAACCGCTGATTACAAGCACCAAGCAAAACCGTCATCGCACGGAACTCATCGAGGCTATCCTCCAACGACTGCCGGCCGCCAACGATGCCTCCGCCGAGGCCGGGCTACCTGAAATGAAGGTCGCCATCGTCGGCCGTCGCAATGTTGGCAAGAGCACCTTCGTGAACGCCCTGGCGAAAGAAGACCGGGTCATCGCCAGCCCGGTCGCAGGCACGACCCGTGACAGCATTGATGTCCGCTTTGAAGTGGACGGCCACACCTTTCTTGCCATCGACACGCCCGGATTGCGTCGGGCCAAGAGCCGAAAAAGCGACATTGATTTCTACTCAACCCATCGTGCCGAACGGAGTATTCGACGAGCCGATGTCGTCTTAATGCTCTTCGATGCGTCAGAACCAGTTGGCAAGGTCGACAAACAACTGATTGAGTCAATTGTTGAACAACAGAAGCCCGTTCTCCTCGTTGTCAACAAGTGGGACCTCTACGCCGGCGACGTCGAGCGGAGTGAGTGGGCTCAGTACCTGCGAGACACGTTCCGCTCAATGCCCTGGGCGCCAGTGATTTTTGTCACAGCTCGCACGGGCCGGAACGTCAAGGCCGCAATCGACACGGCCCAGCGACTGTTTCGACAAAGCCAGGCACGGGTTCCAACAGCGGCTCTTAACACAATCATTCATGCGGCCACCCAAGCCAACAAGCCGCCCGCTGACCGGCGAGGGCGACCGGTGCGAATCTACTTCGCGACACAAATCGCAACAGCCCCGCCAACGATCATGCTGTCAACAAGCTGCCCGAAAAGCCTGACAGCACCCTACAAACGGTACCTGCTGGCAGCACTTCGCAAGGAGGCGCCGTTCACTGAAGTACCCATCAAACTGGTCATCCGCAGTCACTCAGGAAACACCTGACAATCAAGCCTCTGCTGTAAGGCGACCACCTGCTCAAGCTGCTGAGGTGTCAGTGGCACCCCATGGGCCAGGCACTCATCATCTGGCTTCGCCTCCGGCACGAGGATGTCGACAATCCGCTGGGCGAGGGACTCAACTCCCTCTCCTGTCACGGCAGAAGTGACCACGCTCTCTTCGGCAGATGCCTCCCTTGGCCGGTCAGAGTCAGCCCAAAGATCAGCTTTCGACCAAACCAGCAACCGCTGCGGCCTTGAGACCTCAGGTTGCCTCAGGACACCTGCAGGCTGGAGACGGCATTGTGTTGCTGACCGAACCTCAAGAATCAAATCTGCTGTTTCGAGTGCTGCCTTTGCTTTTGCTATCCCAGCCTGCTCCACCCGATTGGGCACTGCTTCTTCAGGAACCTCCCGCAGGCCAGCGGTATCGGTCAGATCAATCTCCCAGCCGTCCAGCAACAGCCGAGTATCGAGGAGATCACGGGTTGTTCCAGCCAACGGAGAAACCAGGCTGCGACTGTAGCCCGCCAAGGCATTGACGAGGCTGCTCTTCCCCGCATTGACCGGCCCGACCAGAACGACTCGCCAGGGCCTGGGGAGTTGCAGACCCACCCGGGACGACCGTTGAAGCCGGCCAAGAATTGATACTGCCTCGCGAGTTGAGTCTGGCTGCTGTGATTCAAGAAGTTCGGTCGCCCTGCTGATGTCCTTCTCAAAAGCACCTGCTTGCTGCCGTGAGAGAATCTGCGCTGCCCGCCAGCCACCGGCTGCCGCCATTCGGGCCGCAAGCGACGGCTCTGAACCGTCTGCCGTCGGAAGCCAGTCTCCCCAAGGCACTTCCGTCGCTCCGGCATCGACTAAGCCAGCAATGATCGACCGCACCACGGCCTGACCACCGTGGGCATGAATCTCCCAGCGATCGGCGGCACGCCGCACAAGTACCACAGGCTCTTGCTGATCCAGGTGCGTGGGCTGCTCCTCGTCCTGCGAGTTTTTGACGCGGCAATGCCGCCAGGTGCCAGCGGCAAGCCCACCGCCCACCATTCCCGCGAGGGGGCCACCCCCTGCGGCAGAAAAATGTCGTTCCAAAATCGAGATGGTGTTGGTTCCGGCTAGGCCAATCACTGCGAGCGCCCCCACTGCACTGGGCGTTAGTTGGCTGACAAAGGCAAATCCTTCAAATCTATTAGGCTTTTTTGGCTTATTTGACATTTAGTTTTTAGCGAAGTAGAAACGGGTCGCCGGGGAGGTGCAGGTCCGTCAGATTCTCTTATTAATCTGTCGGATTTTCTGTGAGTCAGTGGGCTGGACGAGAGTGTATCTCACCTGTTCATCCGCTGAACGAACCAACCCGGTAATCGTCTCTCATCTTCCGCTGTTAATCGCCTTTTCAAGAAACCGGACAAGGGCAAGCCGATGTCAGAAAACACACCCGAATCATCCGTTGACTCGCAGGAACTCTCGCAAGCCATCGATCGTATCGAAACCCAACTCGACACCATCAATCGCACCCAAAAAACTGGACGATTAGTTGTACTTGGCGGTTCCATCCTACTGATTGTGATGATGGCTGCTTTTGGCCTCAGACTGTTCAAAAAGATTCAGACTCAAATCAACGAGCAGACGCTTCAAGCCGCGTTAACTGCCAAGGGTGAAGAACTCTGGCCACAACTCAGTGAGAAGCTGACCAAGGCCGCCATGTCTGCAGTACCTGCCTATCGAGAAGAGGCC
>Ga0181590_10005022_pt1 | contig 10952 bp, 23 predicted proteins | sample 071ome_34_FD_132446 | JGI IMG/M metagenome (GOLD analysis project Ga0181590, IMG submission 132446) | Coastal salt marsh microbial communities from the Groves Creek Marsh, Skidaway Island, Georgia - 071411BT metaG (megahit assembly) | ecosystem: Environmental > Aquatic > Marine > Intertidal... | reverse complement strand
TGTTTGTTTTAAATATTCTACTGCATCTTCTTTTGATTTGAAGTAGAAGAGTTTTCCCTTTACATCTTCATCAAAAATCTCCTCACTTACACAATCCCAAGTGGACTCTATAACTTCTCCACTATCAATAGTGAAGTAAGTGTCCCCTTCCTCGAAGGGGTACACTTTTTCTAACCTTGTTGCTTCCCATAGATCAAACCAAAAGGCATCATCTATTCTTTCTAAATAAATATCTTCCATCATAAATTAAAGTTAAAAGCCCCATCACTAAAAGCCATGATATAACAAAAGCAATTAGGTCAAAGAGCCAAATAAATATTAGCATTAGTATTTAAGCAGTTTAAGTCTTCGTTCATATTTGCGAATAAGTCTCGCACTATTTACCATATACTCTGTGGTCTTTTCTGTCCATCCCACATTAGTACTTTGCATTGTGGTGTTTATAATTTCCCAATGCATATCCCTAATGGTATCTTGAAGATACCTTATGTGTCTACGCTTCCGTAATATCCTCTTCATAAATCTCTGCTATTAATTCTACATCTTGATAATTGTCCCAATCAACATATGAAAACCAATCATCAACCTCTTTTCCTTCTTCTGTGACGAAGCGATTATTTTCTTCGTCCCAAGTTATTGGCTCATCTGTTTCGGCACATACATATTGTAGCGGATGGATATATGCATTAAAGGAAGTACCATAAAGACTACAAGACACCGCAAAATCTACACCTTCTATATCGCAAAGGAATTGAAAAGAAAGTTCTGGGTGTTGTCTAACAATCGCTACAAAAACTTTGTAAGGAGGACTCCAAGCACTATTAAAAATAATCCTAATATTATCTCCATCTTCTTCTACATGTGCATCACAAGCATTCCACTTGGTGTCCCAATTGTCGATGTTCCAATCGTACCAATTAGGTATACCTTCTTCTTTACACTTTTTCTTTTCTTCTATACCTAAATCCCCACGAAATATATTGTCGGGCTGAGGTATAAAAGAATTGAAATCTAATATTCCGTTTTCTCCTTTTGCTTTCTCAAGAAAACTTTGAATATCTTTTTTAGAGCCGTTGATTTCGGCTGTGTTAAAACTCCAATTAGGCATAGTATTAATTATTAAAGGTTATATTTTCTTACTGCTACATCATTTAAAAACTCAGATATTTGCAATGCTTGTAATTCTTTTATGGTTTGAACCATTGCTAAATCTCTAAGTATTTCATAAGACCATTGGTCAGCCATTGCTTTCGCAATACCCTCAAATGTTTTGCTTCTAAGGGTTCTTCTTTCTTCTTCATTCTTTGCCTTAGATAAGGCATCCATATACCACTTTGCTTGTCGCTTTTTCTTACCATTTTTATCCACCCATTCTATGAACTCTCCCTTGCCTACAATATCCGTAGGTTCAAGAGGGGATAAGTTTTTGAGCCATAGACAAGTACGCTTACTTGCCTCATGCCCAAACTGATATGGTTGAATTATTTGGTCGGGTTTTCTGATCGCAGTACTGATAACACTTACGGGATTTTCCAGAGCAATATAATCAATAGGTGCATCTAATAGTTTCTGCACAAAGTCTAAAGCATCCTTCTGATTTTTCCAACGCTCTTCGTTTTTGCTACCATCTTTATTATACAACCATCTCGCACCGCTAACTGCTAAATAAGTACAAGGCGGATGTGCAATCATTAAGTCCCATTGATATTCAGAATTGTATGCTACTTCTAAAGCATCTCCTTGTATGTGGTATTCGGGATTTCCACCACTACATTCTTTAATATCACACGAGTAAGCATTGTGTCCTAATGCTCTAAATTCTCGTGCTACACTTTGGCTCTCTTCACAAGCCACCAACACATTTAGTTTCATAATTTACTATCTAATAATTCGTTATATAATTTCTTGAAATGTTCCATCTGCTCCTTATAGAAGTCGTGCTTATTCTTAATCTTAATATACTCTGCTCTCGCATCATCTACTTTATCTTTAAGGACAAGTAAATCATTGCATCTTGTTTCGTGAATTGCTACAAATTTATCGAGGCTTCTAAGAAGATTAAGCATCTCTTTAGAGTCCTCAAAGAGTTTTGCTATTTCAACAAATTCTGAGAGGACTCCATAGAGTAGTTGCAAGTCTGCTTTAATAATTAGACTATCTGCTTGTCGCATTTTGTAACTCCGTTCTTAGGTAGTTAGCAAGGGAAGTATATTTAGAACCCCAACAAGATATGCTCACAATTCCTTCGGGGTTCATAGAAGTATAACGCTTCCGATTATTGTCCCAAATTGTCAGCACATTTGGGGAAGAAGTCCCCGTACCTTTTGCAAATTTACGGACTCCAAAACGTCCATTTACTTTTGTGCGAGTACCATCTTTTTTGATGTACTCTGCTCCGAAAATTTTACCACTACTTTTTAAATCTGTAATGATGTCTGAGAATGTTTGATAAGACATAATATATAAATTAAAGGATTAATAATTCTGTGTTTAACAAGCGCACCATGCGCCAACGAGCCAAACCCCATTTTCATATTCGTAGAAGTAGGCTACTCTTTTTTCTCCATCTTCTTCTACCCAATCTGTGAAGTCATTAACATCTTTAAATCTCTTTGAATAATTGTAAAACTCATCACAAGTATTAAAGTCTCCGCTATACGGATCGCTTGTATAAAAATCTCGTTGCAGTATTAAAACTGCTTCTCGGTAATCTTTTGCTTTTAATCTTTCAAATTCTAAAGTTGCTCCCATGTTATTTATTATTTAAGGGTTAATATTATCCTCGTTTCTTTTAACGAGTATTGAAATATCTAAGTAACCACGATTGCGATATAATTCTCTCGCTCTTCTTGCTTCGTGGATATTGTCGAAATGAAAAGGGGCTACTACTTCTTCGCCATCTTTTACATATGTAACTCTGAAATGATGCATACTATTTATGTGTTCTAAAAACGTGATTAAACTCAAATAAATTCTCATTAGATAACGCACCTTTTTGGTTGGCTTCTAATAGCAAATTTGCTATCTTTTCTTGAACATCAAAAAGAGTTTCTTGATCAAGCATATCCTTATACAATAGTCCGCTATCGTTGTGGATTTCTGCTAATTGTTTTGCAAATTGTTTTAGTGTCATAATTGTTTTTGTTTGATTAATGTTTATGATATAAAATGGTTTCTAAAGTCCAACAAGCCCTACAATCTTTACACTCATTTTCTTGAGAAGGAGCGGGACATTTATATCCTTGTAGTGCCTGGTTTTCATCCATAACTCCCGAAGCATAACCCGTAATTTTGTAGTTGGGTTGTGCGTCATTCATCATTGCGGATATTCTGACAATTAAGTTAGGTGCAAATTCTCCATAAACTTTCTGCCATGTTCTTACAATTTTTATCTCCCTGGTTGGTAACCAAAACTGCACATCTTCTAAATCAAGTGCTATATTATTTATTGCAGTTAAGTGGTTTATATTTTGCAAATCTCCGCTGTCGTGCCAACGGAAATAACTCTTATCGCCTTTGCGATATTTTCCAATATATGTAATCATGTTTTTCTCCCATAAATCTATATCGTGCATGAGGGAATTATAACGATGATACATAGCCTTCTCTACGTTAGGAAATACATATCTGTTTTTCAAAGCATAGCAATCACTACAAGTAGAATTTTCTACATTGACTAAGCGAGAACCAACACCACATTCTTTTGCGGGAATTGAGTAACCGCTACACGGCATTTTCGAGGGTGCGCTTAGAGAACCGACAGCCTCTTTTAATTCTTTTAGTTTCATAATTATTTGTATTAATATTCTGGGTTATAATCAAAATCTGATAACTCAATTTCGTTTTTAATTATCTCAGCATCTGACCAATTACAATCTGCTATATTGCACATTACCCATTCCTCAAACCAATAATCATCGTGGTATTGTTCTGCTGAAATTCTACCTTTTACTTTTACTTTTAAGGTTACCCAACCTTCGCCTAAAGCATCGTTATAATTTTCCATGTTCTTAATAATTTATTTTTATAATTTTCTGATATTCAGTTTGTTATCCTACTTATTAACATATGCAATATAAGAAAAAATACCGACATACACAACTTTTAATTTTCCCCATAAAAAACCCCCAGAATAATCTGAGGGTTTCTATGAGAATTATAATCATTGTGCGGATCAAATTTTTCCTCTTTTATTTTCTTCAACTTCCAACTGATATTCGTAATAATTTTCTACTACCGTTTGAAAAGCGTGTTCTTTTAGATTTGAAACAAGCCATTCAATTTCATCAAAAGGATTACTCCAATGATTTAAGATTTGATCTGCATACCATTCTGCAATTTCTGTCTCGTGTGCTAACTTTTTCATGTTCTTAAAATATACTTTCTATTACTACTCTATAAACCAAATCGCCATCTTCATTTAATTCATCTAATTCAAATTCTGTGGCTTCTCTCCATTCTGCATTATCGTAAACTTTTGCACCCATAATATATGCATCACAAAATTTAGGATAATCAAAAGTATCAACGCCCTCAATTTCAAAATCGGTGGCGATCAATCCGCTTAATAGTTGTACTTCCATGCTCTTTTAATTGTTAAGATAATATTCAAGTTCTTCGTCTAAATGATTGTCTAAAATATACTGCTGTGCTTGTACATTATCTTCGTACATTTCAAAGATAGACGGAGTAGAAAACCAACCGCAAAATATCATGCGGTCAATTTCTAATTCTAAGGCTGATAATTTTGTTTTCATTACTTACATTCTTTTTTAGTTAATACAATACCATATCCGAAAACAGATATGAAAATTATAAATACAATAATTGCTTCCATGTTCTTAAAGTTGAGTTCCGTAAATTAAATTAATCTTAGCAAGTCTATTATGTTTTCCCTTGCTCCCTTTATTGGATATTCTCCAATTACTTAAATACATTCTGTCCTCACGCTCTCTCTGTAATTCTTGAGGCGTAGATTTACGCATTTTAGGTCTGTTCTTCTGTGTTCTCTTGTTCTGTGTTCTCTTAATAATTATTACCTCATCTGTAATAAAGTCCACATCTAATTTTAAAATAGCCATGATATTTCTTTTTATAAAAATCCAGATAATTCCAGAAATAAAGCAAGGGACTATCTTTGCAGATAGCCCCTTCCTAATTTAGTCGATATACTCAACGATAGTCTTAACTTTTGCCTTGCCTACCTTTGCATACCAATCCGTAGAAAATTTGCCCATTATAGTATCAATTCTCTTTTGGACTTTTTCGTCCTTCTCGAAAGATACCCCACCAATTTCGATGGCTTCGGTCTCATTGAATTTTTCAAGTATCGGCATTACCGCCTTGAAAATTTCTGAGGTAAATACTTGCAAATTTGTTGCCTCGTTACCTTTGTTGTTTAAAATTGCTACTTTTTCCATGATATAAAAAATTTAAAAAAATGGGGGGTTAAAACGGCAACCCCCCTCAGCCGTTTATTTTTTGTATTCAATTGAGTTTTGCAAATCTGTTAACGCATCGTAAAATTTAAACTTTCCGTCTATAATTTTTTGCAAAGCATTAAAAGTTTTTTGCGTATACTCGCCATCAATCAAAATACTTTGAACCTCGCAAAGTTCGGTTAATTCTTGCAACTGAATTGCTCTAAATTCTTCGACAATTTTCAACTTGTTCATAACTGTAAATTCTTTTTTTTGTTGTTGTTTTGTTGTTTTCATTACTGCAATATAGTGATTATCTACGGACTACCAAATAAATTCTAACTTTTTTTTCTGCAAAATAAATTTTTTTTTCTGCAAAATTTTGCGTATATAATTTTTAAAAAACTGACCGAGCAAATAGAGCCTGGTTTTATTCCTAGCCACTCGGAGGGGGCGGAGGGTTTTGGGGGGATTTGCGAATGAAAGAACCCACCTCTTGAATAGTTTTGATCAGTTCCTTTTCCTTATACTATTATAATAATAGTAAAAGTTTAAAATAGTACTATTATAATAATACTTTTACTATGGAAGTAAAAGTATTATAATTAGTTTATTATAATAAGGGGGTGTTTAGTGTGATGAATTGAAAGATTCATTATATTTGTAAATTAGAACAAACGGTTTTATTTATGACAAAGAAGGAATTATTTTTACGTCTCACGGAGAATACTTTACCCAAGGGTGAGGTCAAGCAAGAGATGTTTAAGGTGCATAACTCTTTGGTGGGGAAGACGAAGTACATCGTAAGGGAGGAGAACCCTAACACTGGGTGCGGCAGTTGCATACAGAGGGTGAAGATAAACCTATGGAAGTGGTATCACTACGATGAGAAAGCACCTACCTACAAAGGGTTGATATTTACTGGACGATTGGGCATTTACAATATGCCATTATACAGAGTACACAATGGGGAGCAAGAGGAATAAAAAGGGAGAAGTGGTCAAGGGTAGCGGTAGCTCACTAACCACCCTACAGCAAGAGTTCCTTGACAGGGTTCGTGAAGAAGGTTTTGATGCTTCCGCTGCTATTGCCCGTGATTTGAACTACACTTCTTACTACCGTGATCGTAGAAACCAGGGTACAGCATTCCACCGTGAGCTGATGACCATGGCGAACTCCGAGATGAAGAGCATTGAGGCTGCAAAGGGGACTAACCTATCAGCTTTGATTAAGATTAGGGACTTGGCACTGGTTGAGGGAGATATGAAAGCGGCTATGGAGGCCATTAAGATTATCAACGATATGCAAGGCTACAAAGCACCGACCAAGGTACAGCAGACTAAGTTTGATATTAAGGCAACCATTGACCTAACAGAGCCAAGTGAAGACCAAGATTTTCTTGATATTGATATGGACTACTCTGACGAGTAACGCACAGGAGTGCAGTCCGTACCATACGATCCCGAAATATGAATACGCAAGGGATAAGTCTTTTGGGCTTGGATATGTTTCTTGCTTTCACGCACAAGGAGTAGTGGCTGAGGTAGGTTACGACAATGTGTTCATGGGTATATTAGCGATGGGCGAAGGCCATCACGGTGCTACATATTCTTTTCTACAATATGAATTTGCGAATCGAAAATCAAGAATTTATGCAGGGCCTGTATACCGACTAAACCACAACCCAAGTCTTTTGATTGGTAGAGGCGGATTTGATTTAAGGCTCATTGATAAGGTTTACTTCACTCTGAGCTTACTGCAAGTTAGGAAAGACTTAAATTACTTGCACGTTGGATTAAAGATTAATTATTGATGCAGATAAAACTATACAAACCTACTGAGCCGCAAAAGGATTTTAATCGGCTTGTTAATACTGAGCAGCCATTTATCAGTTGTTTAGTTGCTGGCCGACAAACAGGCAAGACTTTCTTTATGCAGAATGATGCTGTGATGAGGGGTCTGAACAACCCTAAGCACAGAATGTTCTGGGTGTCTCCAATACAGGATCAGGCCAATAAGGTTATGAAGGATATCGAGGCAATGTTTTCTAACCATCAAGATTTATGGAATCAAATAGTAAAGCGTTTTGACAGAAAAGCAAACGAGATGTATTTTTATAACGGGTCTTTTATTAAGTTCCGTTCTGCTGACTCAGGGGATAATCTTCGTGGGGCTACGTTGGACTACATCTATCTTGATGAAGCTGCTTATATGCGTCTTGACTTCATTAACGAAGTTTTACTCCCGATGGTTACGAGAACCAATGGTAAGGTTTGTGCGGCATCTACGTTCAATGGGCCGAACTGGTTCTTCGACTGGTACAGAGACGGACAGCTCGAAGAGAACTGGGGACAGATAAAAAGCATCAAGCGCACCTATCTTGACCTCAACGATCCAGCTGTAGACAAAACGGTACTCGGTATCAAGAAGAGCATGACTAAATCGCAGTTTGACCAGGAGTTTTTGTGTAAGCCTATCTCGGCAAATGCCTTGTTTAGTAATGTTGAGGATGCGATAGTAACGCAAGACGTTAGTAGTTACGAAAGGTTGTATATCGGTATGGACATTGGGGTAGCGCAGGATTACACGGTGCTTACGGCAATGACCGAGAATTACGAGGTAGTTGCTATCGACAGGTTTAATTTCAAAGAAGAGAATATGGATTCTGAAGAATTTAAGCAGCGGATAAAAGATTTTTATTTGCACCACGATTCTGAGGATAAACTTGCAGCTTGCTACTTCGAGGTAAACAATAACGATTTGCTGTTTGACGATCTCACCGATGATGACAGGCTCTACAAGATGTTGCCCTTTCAGACAACCTCAAAGACTAAGCCATTGATTGTCAAGAACTTAATGAAATTATTCGAGGATAAGAAGATTAAAATTCCAAATAACGAAACCTTGATTAAGGAAATTTACGACTTTAAATCTAAAAGAAATCCAATTACTGGTAACTTGCAATTTTCTAACACGGATGGCAAGCACGATGACATGGTAATGAGTTTAGCAATTTGTGCATATTGTGCAGCTGAGGAACAAGACGGAGGTGTAACACTATTCTTATGATCACATATAAAGACCATATGGAGATTTCTAAGGGCATTTCTATTGACGATGATGGTAAGGTATCACTCGGAAATAAAAACCTCTTAGAACGCATAGAATTGATTAGGGAGATAGACCAAGTGTATCCACTTAGAGACAGTAAAAGGCTAACTCCATATATTCAAGAGAAGTTTACCGTAAACGGTTCGGTAAAAAGTATGGTGCTTGGACAGTTTATTATGTCTGAGCAAATACTTACAGGGAAAGAAAAGTTCAATACCGAGGAAGAAATGGAGCTTGCACTACTGCAACTTCTGTTGCGACCTAAACACCACAAGGAGTTTGACAACACAAGCCCTAGTGACGAACAACAAAACCGGGAAGATATCCTAAACTCTCCTGTTCAAGACTTATACAACGTACTTAACAGGTATTTAGCAAACCGTGAGCAAGTACTGTTTAAAGAATTTGCTGGGGTGTTTTATGAGGTTAACGAGGAAACCGAAGAGGTAGAAGAAAAAACCGAGGTAGATGACACACAAGTGGGCAGAAATTTTTACCAGCAATGGTACTGGTACTCAATAGTAAGGACTCTCGGCAAGGAAGATATTCGTGTGTATCCCGAAATCTATATGCTTAAAATGGACGTGGTACTTCCAGAAATGAGTTACCTCGCACAGAAAAATAAGGTCGAATCCGCACAGCAAAGACAGGATGCAGCCCTAAGTAAATTGTAAATTATAAAAAATTGATATGAACAATCTCACACAATTTTACAAATTGTTGAAGGGCTTTTGCGAGGATCACAACATGATTAATGAGTTCTTCTTGCTTGGGTCTTCCGAGGATTTAGATGCTAGAGAATTTGATTACAGAACCTTTGTAATGATTCCTAGTGCGTCTAACATATCTAGAGATTTTGCAAACCCAGTGTACAGTCTTACTTTTGATTGCGTTGTTATAGACAAGTGCGTATCTCAAGATGATTTAGCCTCAATAATTTCCACCGAGGAAAATTTATTTGTTGTTGGCCAAATCCAAGACTGGTTAATCCAGCAAGATGAAAACTGCTACATTGATGAAGTTGAGGTACAGAACTACATCTCTGAAGAGTCTAACATTACGACAGCATTTTTTCAATTGACTGTTTTATTTGCAAGAAAAAATTATAAGGTTGCTATAGATAATGCTTAGTGCTGCACAACAGAGAGGACGTTTAAGGCAGCTGATATTACAAGACTTAAAAACAGCAGACCTTAAAGCGGTTTTCAAAGGCTTACTTAAAGACAATGATCAAAACGTTACTGGCTTCCTTCAAAGAAGTGTAAGCTCAAGTAAGTATACATCTTCATTAAGGGTAAGCTCTAAATTTGATAAGTCCTCTGGTTTTATAACAGATGTGTTAGTTAGAATAGATGCCCCTTGGGGTAGATACGGTAAGGAGCTTGATAGTGTAGGTGGTATAGGTGCTGTTCAAGATGCACCTTCTACAGAAACAATCCTACAATGGATTAATGCAAAGGGTGTGACAGCAAAAATTACCGTTAATAAAACACTAAAGGACGGCAGCAAAAAAGAATACACTTATACAAATACCTTGTCTGCGAAAAAGGCAATGGCATATAATATAGCGAAAAAAATAAACGAAACAAAAACGATCAAAACAAGAAACCCATACTCAGACGATATAGCAAGAGCATTTGCTGCTACAGTTAATATATCCATCAGCAAGTGGTTTGATGAAATGGGAGCAGACTTTGTGGGAGACGTTTACGGAGAAATAGCAAACTTAATATAGAATGGCAAACGTAGGAAAATTTACTGGAAATGTTGGATCACCTGGTTCAGGTGGTGGTGGTAACGGCCAAGGTCAAATTGAGGCTAGAGTAGGTCAGTTAAACGCAGCTCTACAGAGCTTGAAGATTGTAATAAACGATCTTAGACAACAAGGATTCCAAGGTGGATTAATCTTTGAAGCGTTATCAGAGAAAATTTCTGGTTTGCTGAAAACTCAGCGTGAGCTTACCGATGAACTTGAACAACAAAAGATTAAGTTCAAAGACAATAAGGATCAGCTTGCGGTATACACAAAGTTGCAAGGCCAGGTTCAAACAGCTATTGACGGAACAGTTAATGCTGTTAGAGGTCTTACAAAAGAACAAATCGCTGCAAGTAGGTTAGATCAAAAAAACTCTAATGAGGCTGCACTTGCTCGACAAGAATCTACAAAGGTCGCTCAAAAATCAGAGCTTGATCTACTAGACATTATTAAGTTACGACTTAATCGTGAGCGTCAAGTTATTGAAGCTGCTAAAGAAGCATACGAAAAAGCCGAAGCCCGTAAAAAGGAGATAGCACGACTCAATGCCGAAGAGATAGAGAAGCGTGAGCTTGATAAATTTAAAGCCATTGTTGCTGCTCAGAAACAAGAGGAAAAAGAAGCAAAGAAAGCAGCCAAAGCAAAAATTGAAACAGACCTTCAAG
>Ga0181590_10005015_pt1 | contig 10963 bp, 10 predicted proteins | sample 071ome_34_FD_132446 | JGI IMG/M metagenome (GOLD analysis project Ga0181590, IMG submission 132446) | Coastal salt marsh microbial communities from the Groves Creek Marsh, Skidaway Island, Georgia - 071411BT metaG (megahit assembly) | ecosystem: Environmental > Aquatic > Marine > Intertidal... | reverse complement strand
CCGATAAATTCAGATTTATCAACATTACGGGCCAGTAAATACATTGCAACCGGCGGCGACCATATTGAACTTAAACCGCCCAAAACGCCGGAAAACAAACCGACACCAATATGCCAGCCATAACCATCAGCGATTGGAAATTTTGCGCCAAACATTTGCGTCAATGAAAAGGCAATCATTGCCAGACCGATAGATGTTGTCAGAAGCGCTTTTGGATAAGATAAAATGAAAAATGAAGTGATAAAGATGCTCAGCACAATAGCGAGGGCAAATATCCAATATTTTCTGGCAATAGGCCGCGGGTTCTCACAACGCGTAAATTGCATAATATTGGTGAAAATAATTGGCAATGTGAGCAGTGAAATGGCAATGGTTGGGTCCATCACCAATGTCAAAAAGGCCATTGCCGCGGCTGGCAGGCCAATGCCCAGAAATCCCTTGATAATTCCCGCAAACAGAAAAATCGCCATCACCGCGAGGGTGATGGCTAGATCCTGTGACGGCAGAATGTTGCTGTTGATAAATTCTATCAAGTGGCTGCCTGCTTAACCCTGTTTTTACGATATACGATTAGATGACAACGCCTTGTAGATGCCAGTGCCAAGAGTAATTGCACCAGCTATAATGAGGATAAAACAAATTGGTCGTGACATGTAGGTCACTAAATCGTAGTGCACCATCTGCATGCCTTGCGCGAAGTTCTGTTCGCCAATTTTGCCAAGTATAATCCCGAGCACAATGCCGGCAATCGAGTAGCCAGACCGCCGCAACAAAAAGCCCAAAACGCCGGCCCCAAACATCACAAAGACATCCAAAACTAATCCTCGGCCAATGTAGGCTCCGATACTGGCTAGCATTAGTATCATCGGCGCTAAAAAATGAAATGGAATTCGGAGCAGCTGCATAATGGTTTTTGTCTCGATCAATCCTATGAATAAGATCGATACATTGGCATAAAACATGGCGGCAAACACCACCCATATTAATTCTGGAGAATTATAAAAAACTAGTGGCCCGGGTTCCATGTCATGGAACTGGAACACGGCGACCATGATAGCAGTAAGCGCGCCGCCCGGCAATCCGAGTGCAAGAAGCGGGATCATCGCCGCGCCAGTGGCCGCATTGTTCGCTGTTTCTGATGAGATCACACCTTCCAGCTTGCCAGTTCCAAATTTTTCCTTTTCTTTTGACCAGCGTACAGCTTCGCCATAACCCATAAAAGCTGCAAGAGTGGCTCCAATGCCCGGCAAAATACCACAGAAAAATCCAACCAGAATTGACCTAACAACAGCAATTTTGTGCGCCCATAATTCAGCAATTGTTGGAAAATCAACACTCAATTTTGGCGCGTTGTATTTCCCGAAGGCTTTTTTCTCTGCTTGAATGAATATCTCGGAAACCGCAAAAAACCCAAGTATTGCCGGCACAAATGCTATCCCAGCAGCTAAGTCAGATAAGCCAAAATTATATCTATTTATACCGCCAACAGGGTCCTGTCCGATTGTGGCCACCATGAGACCCAACAAAACAGAGAGCCAACCTTTCCAAATGGTGTTGCCACCTACTGATGAGGCAACCGCCAGCCCAAAGAACACTAATGCAAAAATCTCAGGTGGGCCAATATTTGAGATTGCCCATTGCGCGAGTGGTTCAGTCGCGCCCATCATAAGCAATGCAGAGGCAGTACCACCAATCGCTGAGCACAGAACAGCTGCTCCAACTGCTTTACCTGCCATGCCCTTTTTTGTCATTGGGTAGCCATCAAAAGCAGTGGGAGCATTTTCTGGCGCGCCTGGTATATTAAATAAAATTGCAGTGATCGCTCCACCATATGTACCTGTGCAGTAGATAACTGCGAACAACATCACTCCTTGGGCGGGGTCTAGACCGGCGCTAAAGGGAAGTAAAATTGCCGCCAGAGTAAGCATACTGACGCCCGGTATTGCCCCAAACAACATGCCACCAATTACACCAAATATAAAAATGGCTATCGATACCGGATCGCCAAAAAGTGCGGCTGTTCCTGCTAAAAAATTATCCACCATGAGGCATATCCATTTTTAAAAAAGGTGCTGGATTTGGTTGCTGATACGAAGCATGAATGCACTAAAATCATAAAAAGGAGAGACTGTTCCTTGCGGTAACGGCGCGTTCAAAATCAGCAAAAATAATGTGATCAAAATACCATATATTAGAGAGGTGATGCCTACGATCCACTTTGGCCGTCGTTCACCTAGAAGCATAATAATTGCTAAAATAAAAAAAGGCGTGGCTGAATAGAAACCAATCGGTTTGAGCGACCACGCATATAACAATGGTGCTGTAATGAAAGCCGAGATTGTAATCCATGACGATAGAGAGCGATCTGCCTCAGAAATATCGTCGTCAGATACGCCGACGCGCCCAGCTTGAATCTTCGATCCATGGTTGTATTGATACCAAATATTTCCAACTACAACTAGACAAAATAATGCCAATATTGAGCGTGGCCAGCCAGATGCGCCGAATTTGTATATTTCAATCTCTTTGTCAAATTCAAAAGAGAAAGCATACAAAATGGCGATAATCGCTATCCAGGAGGCAGCTTCAATAATATGAGTTTTTTGCAAATTTCCCATTTTCAACCACGAATTTTATAAAGCCCTGTGACTTTCGTCACAGGGCTAGTGTTGAGTTTGGATGTTCTTATTTCACGTCCATACCCATCGCTTTATAGACGGCTCGATACTGACTAATTGAGTCATTGATAAGCTTCACAGCACCCGCTGTGTCACGGTAGCTGTCAATTACATTCATGAACTTTGAGTCGTTGAACGCTTGGTAGCTATCCTGACAATAACCGCGCTGGAAAGCCCATTGAAGCCATTTAACCCGGTCCGCGGGGGCGTCTTTATGAACGTAAAACCCACGGAAGCGATACAGTGGTTCGAACTTCATTCCCATTTCCATGTGCGTTGGCACATCAGCAAATGCCGCTGGTCGCTCGGTATACAAAGTGAGAATTGGTTTAAATTGCTTTGCATCTAAAAATTTTCTCACGTCACCTGGCTGTTCAAACAAAGCGTCAACCTGTCCACCAAGGAGTGCTCCGTATCGAGGAGCACCTTTGTCAAACGAGATTTGTTGAATTTCCATACCACTCTCGTCAGTGATGAACTTCATCAACACGCGTTCCATCGAACCCTCTTTGGAGACGTTGGCAATAGTGGCTTTACCACCTTGCGCCTTTACCCATTTAACGAATGAGGGCCAATCTGAATACCTATCCTCATTGGTGCGGATATATATTTGAGAGAATGTAACCTGCGAGATCACAAGTGGTATCAGGTCCTCACCAGGGTGAGGTTTTGAAGAGTCTAATGCATGGGCTGACGACGCATCATCAATGTGCTCCAATACGTTATAACCGTCAGTTGGCATGGCCATGTAGGCCGTCATGCCAACTGTGCCAGATCCACCTGGTTTATGATCTCTGTTGATGTCGACGCCAGTCAATTCGGTGACGGCCTTTGCCATGCCGGCTGCAACTTGTCCGGAGCCACCGGCTGGGCCATAGGGTACGATCATAGTCAAAGGGCGATCAGGGAAGCCCCCTGGCTTGGCCATACTCGCTTCTTTGACTTTACATTCGAAAGCAAGCGCTGATGTTGATGCGCCTCCCAAAACGCCAGCCACCAACATGCTTGCCGATAAAGCTTTAATGAATTTCACGATTTCCTCCGTATGATCTGTTTATCTGGTTCAGTGTGGCAAGTTACGGCGAAAAAGCAACTCACCACGGGCGTTTTTTTTTTGAAATATTTTTGCCGCCCTTCAAAACATCTGGGGCCGGGGTTGCGCACCAATTTTTGGGTTGCGCGCCAATTTTGTAGGCCTTGCCTGATGACCAGTGCTTCTGGCCAAATCTGCATGAAAAATGGGCTAGCCCGCACCAGACCACATATCTGGGCAGGTCTAGTGGCTGGATACAGGCACTAGATCAATCAATTTCATGCGTTGCACTTTACCTGATGGCCCTTTCGGCAAATCATCCAGAAAGTGGATATGATCGGGTGTTTTATAGGCGCCAATGAGATTTTTGCAAAATTCACGTAAATCATCTTCGCTGATTTCCCGGCCTTCTTTTAATCGTACACAGGCTTCCACCCGCTGGCCATAATCTTTACATGGGCGGGCAAATGCGGCGGCCTCCAACACGGCATCATGTTCAAGAAGCGCCTCGTCAACTTCGCGTGGGGCGATGTTTTCTCCGCCCTTGATAATCAATTCCTTAATCCGGCCAGTTACAAAGACAAACCCATCTTCATCCATCCGCCCTAAATCGCCAGTGCGTAACCAGCCGTCGGCGGTAATGGTTTTTGCGGTTTCTTCGGGCCGGTCAAGATAGCCCTGCATCACATTTGAACCGCGTACTAGAATTTCGCCTTCTTGGTTTGGCGCGACCAGATTTTGATTGTCATCACCCACCATGATTTCGTTGCCATAGGCAATACCGGGCGAGCCGATTTTGCGGTTTTTTGGCGGCAGTGGATTTGACAGAATTTGCGCGCCAGTTTCAGTTAATCCCATTGTTTCGATAATTGGGATTGAAAACCGCTTTTCAAATTGGCGATGAATTTCAGGCGGAAGCGGCGCCGATGCGGACCGGGCAAACCGCAATCTATCGCGGTCAAGCACTGGTACGGCGTCGTCATTCAGCAAATATGCAAATAATGTGGGGACAGCGCTGAACCAACTGCAGTTGAATTTGTGCATTTGCGCCCAGAAATGCCGCGCTGAAAATCGCCGTGGCATCACCAGACCGCCAGATGATACCAAGCTGCCCATCACCGTAACGCAAAGGCCATTAATGTGATAAATTGGCAAAACGCACATGCCTGTATCTGTGCTAGACAATTTATGCGCAACCGCAACATTGGTGCCAGCCGCGATCAAATTGGCATGCGATAGCAAAACCCCCTTTGGCACCCCTGTTGTCCCAGATGTATACATCAACAAGCCAATGGTATCTGCAGATGGTTCAACCAAATCAGCTGGCTTGACTGGGATGATATCAGTTTCGGCCCAGCGCGGCCCGTCATCCACATCCATAGATATGACGCGGGGGGCTTGTTCACCTGTCTCAATAAGCGCGGCAATCGCCTCATCAACCAATGCGCGGCTATCATCCGCACATAAAATAACTTCTGTTTTTGAATGGCTTAATACAAAAGCAAGCGTTTTGACCCCAGCCACCAGATTCAGCGGCGTTGCGCGGAACCCACCATATACAACACCAAGAAAGGCAAAGCTGGCGGCGGCGCCATTTGGCGCGGCAATCGCCACCGATGCCCCAGCCGTAATCCCCGCCCCTTGCAAATAACAGGCGATGGTTTCAGCGCGTTTATGCGTCTGGTGCCACGAAAATGATGTTTCGGTTTCGGGCGCAACCAACCAGATGTCATCGGCTGTGGATGATGCGGCGTCGGTCAGAACTTGCCTGATCGATGCGGTCATTGGGGTGACTGTCCTGTTTCGGCAAAATAATCGGCAAAAATTTCGTCAACAGTTGGTTCAACAGGTTTGATTTGGCGGGCGATCCGGACATGGTTGACAAAATGTGTCCAATTCAAATTGTCATCAATTGAATTACCGCCCCATGATCCACACCCCATGGATAGAGAAAACGGCAACCCATTATCGAATGACCCCCCAGTGGCGAAACAATGCGCCTGATTGACAATGATGCGGCAGGCTTGCATTTCCATGGCCAGTTCATGGGCCCGCTGATCATCGCGGCTATGTAGGCCAAGTGAATGGCCGCGCCCCTGATAGTCATGAATGGCCCGGGCTTTTGCTTTGGCATCAGCAAAATCACTGGCGCGATAGAGGGCAAGGAACAGCGCCATTTTTTCACCTGACACTGGATGATCGTGGCCAATACCGCTTGCTGGTGCCACTAGAAATTTGGTGTTTTGCGGGGCTGTGTTGGTCATGCCAAGCGTGTCCAGAACCGCATCGATATCTTGGGCCAGCATATTGCGGTTGAGATGGCCATCATGCCAATGGGTGGCGATGAGATGGGCTGTTTGCGACTCATCTAAAAGCATGCCGCCAGCCCGCCGAAGCGCGGCAACACAATCATCATAGACAGAATCAACAACGATCACTGCGTTTTCTGATGAACATGATGTCGCATTGTCAAAACATTTTGATCGCTGGATTTTTTGTGCCGCATCATCCAGATCTGCGGTTTCATCAATAATGGTCACAACATTGCCCATGCCAACACCAATCGCCGGTGTACCAGATGAATAGGCAGACCGCACATTGCTTTGTGATCCGGTGACAACCAGCATGTCGGCAAGCTGCATCAAGCGCGCGGTTTTTTCCTTTGATGGGGGGCTAGGCACCATTTGCACAAGGTCATGGTCAAGCCCGATCCGGTCAAATTCAGCATAGATATAGCCAAGCAGTTTTTCCAGTGGGGCAACGCCTTTTGGCGATGGTGCCAGAATAATGGAATTGCCAGTTTTCAATGCATTCACAACATTATTAACCGGCGTTGCCAGAGGGTTGGTTGATGGCACAATTGCCGCGACAACACCTTTTGGGCGTAAAAATTCACTGACACCAGTCACCGGGTTGTCATCGACCAAACCAAAGCTTTTTTGCCCCCTGATATCACGCAACAGCCCTAATGTTTTGCGGTGATTCTTGGTGATTTTATCGGCCACATTACCAAGCCCGGTTTCGGCCACGGCAAAGGCCGCAAGTTCTGCATTACGCGCTGGTTCCATCAACGCCCACGCCGCCGCCGCGGCCGCTTTATCAAAACGTTCTTGCGAGCCTGTGGCTTCATAGCGTTGTTGTGCGACGCGCGCGCTCTCTACAAGGCTGTCAATCTCTGGCTGGGTTGTGGTCATGCGTGTCTCCGAACTGTCAATTCACCGGCAATTAGCCAGTCCGTGCCGATTTTGTCAATTCATCAGGCGCTGAATTTTTGTGGCTAGGCGGTCTCGATTGGCAGCCCGGCTGATTTCCAGCCATTAAATCCGCCATCCATATCAAAAATATTGGTCATCCCCATATCTTGAAGTGTTTTGGCAGCCAGCGCCGACCGCCAGCTGCTTGCGCAAAATAAAATCAGATTGCCAGATTGCGCAAACACATCTTTGTGATAGGGGCTTTGCGGGTCTGCCCAGAATTCGAGCATGCCGCGGGGGGCATGAAACGCCCCATCGATTCGCCCTTCACGCTGTAATTCGCGAATGTCGCGGATATCGATTAAAATGGCGGTGCCTGCCTGCAACTGATCAAATGCCTGTTGCGGCGTCACCGCTTTGGTTTCGCTTTTCGCTTTGGCGACGAGTGATTTTACTGGGGTGATTGCGGACATGAAAAAACCTTTATGGAAAATGGAGGTGGCCAATGCGCGGTGCGCTAGGTTGATGTCTTGTTAAATTGACAGGTTTTGGCCGTGCCAATCATCTGCGATCGCTGCATGCTGGAATACTTCTTTTAAATCTCGCCTGACACCAATCCAGCGCAAATGGATTGAATTGCGGACAATTTCTTCATCATCGCATTTTAATTCATCAGCAATCGGCGCCCAGCGAAACACCGCGTCAGAACTAGACTGAAACGCGGCCGGGCCAGTAGCGATCGAATCCCAATCGGCCATCGCGGCGCGTTGCTTGCCACGCGTACACATCTCAACAAACTGGCTGTTGTCGATGTCGTCTTGCGGGTAATTCGGCAAAATATCATCTAGAATGCTGGTCGCAAAATCCTGCGCTTTTTCTGCAGAAAATTCAGCATGGACAAATAGTTGCGCTGCTGAAAACAATGTTAAATCACACACGGCGGCGCCATAAATATGCCAGCGGGCTATTCTTAAAGAGGTCAGAAAATCGGCATTTTCAAATAATTTTGGATATTGCGTGCCAGCGCGTGCCTTTACGTAGGTATATAAAGTAACCTGCGAAACATAGGCGGCACGGCTATCAATAAAATCAACCAGTTCTTGACGTGTTGCGACCGGGTCTTCGCCGCGTAATCCAAGCGTTTTCATGACTGATTTGAATTTGTCAAACATAAAGATGCACCAGACTGGCAATTAAACTTGTTGTCATTTGGGGTATTTTCTTTAACATCCGCTCATTGAGTTGTCGCGGATAAAAATAATTAAGCGCGGCATATTAGTGGTTACAGGGTTGTGATCAAGTTTTGAAATAACTTGGACGTTGTAATCAAGGGGGTGCGGTTTACCGGAGAGATGAACTGCTCAATTGGAGGAAGCTTGTATGAGTAATGCTTCAGATCATTGGGAAAAAACCAAAAGCCTGCTGTTTAAGACGCTGGCCATTTGGGCTTTTTTCTCATTTGTCGTGCACTGGTTTGGCAATTCGCTAAACAGTGGTTCGTTCCCTGGCGGTTATTTTATGGCCGGCATGGGGTCTCAAATTGCCTTTGCGGTTCTCATTTTCTGGTTTGTCACCAAACAGGGACAGATCGATGATGAGCATGGCGTTTCTGAATAAAGGAGGACGTTATGCGACTCGAAGGTGGATTTATTAATAACCTCAGCAAAGTCTATGGAATTTATACTCTGGGCTTTTTGGGTTTTGTGATTTTAATGGCAATCCTCGAGCAGGTCGGCGTCAGCGCCGATGCGATTGGCTGGATGTTTGTCGGATTTACAATTGCTATTTATGCGTTGATTGGTGTGCTGTCGCGCACCATGGAATCAGGGCAGTATTATGTAGCGGGCCGCGAGGTTCCAGCCGTCTTTAACGGTATGGCCACAGCGGCTGACTGGATGTCTGGGGCCTCGTTTATTGCGATGGCTGGCGGTATTTACCTCAAAGGTTATCCGTATATGGCGTTTCTGGTTGGCTGGACTGGCGGTTATGTTCTGGTGGCAAGCTTGCTGGCACCGTATCTGCGGAAATTTGGATGCTACACAGTGCCAGATTTCATTGGTACGCGTTATGGCGGTAATTTGGCACGTTTATGCGCCGTTATCGTGCTGGTTGTGGCGTCGTTCACTTATGTGACGGCACAAATCACCGGTACTGGTATTGTTGCATCTCGTGCGTTGAACATTCCGTTTAACGTTGCGGTTTGGATTGGCCTTGCTGGCATTTTGTTCTGCTCAATGCTTGGCGGTATGCGCGCGGTGACTTGGACACAGGTGGCCCAGTATATTGTTTTGATTGTGGCCTATCTCATTCCAGTGTTTTGGATGTCAAACAAGCTTGGTTATGGCTTGATCCCGCATTTTGCGCAATTTGATGCGGTGAACCGCGTGCAAGAATTGCAACAATTGCATCAGGTGGGAACATTGATGCCAACGGCTGAAGCACAAGCGGCGGCTGGCGGTCTGGCAGCATTGAAAGTTGGTATTAATGATGCCAGCGATTCATTGATGGCCAAGTGGAAGTTCTTCACATTGGTGTTGTGTATGATGGCTGGTACAGCGTCATTGCCGCATGTGCTTATGCGGTACTTCACAACAGCTTCAGTGAAAGCTGCCCGCCAGTCTGTTGGCTGGTCATTGGTCTTTATTTGCTTGCTGTATCTGACAGCGCCAGCATTGGCGACATTCACCAAACTGTCACTTCTCGATCCGAATCTGGCAACTGGCATCATCGGCAAATCTGTAGCTGATGCACAGGCGCTTGATTGGGTGCAAAAATGGAGTTCAGTTGGCTTCTTGAAGATTGTTGATGGCAACGGCGATGGCATTTTGCAAATCAATGAATTCTTCATGAAGGGTGACATTGTTGTGTTGGCAACACCTGAAATTGCAGGTCTGCCATACGTCATCTCTGGTCTGGTCGCCGCTGGTGGCTTGGCTGCAGCGATGTCAACTGCTGATGGCTTGCTGTTGGCGATTGCAAACGCTCTGTCGCATGATCTGTACTACAAAATCATTGATCCAAAAGCAGATACCAAAACCCGTCTTGTGGTGGCGCGTATGCTTCTCTTGGTCGTTGGTGCGGCTGGTGCATGGACGGCGGCGCAAGGTCTGACCGGCATCTTGGGTGCTGTGGCTTGGGCGTTCTGCTTTGCCAATTCTGGCTTGTTCTTCCCGCTGGTGCTTGGCGTCTGGTGGAAACGAGCAAACCGGGCGGGTGCTGTTGCCGGTATGATCGGTGGCTTTGGTGCAGGTGCGTGGTATCTGTACATGGTTCAGTTCGGTGGCATGACACCATGGCTTGGGCTTGATGGTCTGCGCTTTGGTATGATTGGTATGCCAGTCAGCTTGATCCTGATGATTGTCGTCTCATTGGCGACTGAGGAGCCTGATGCCGAAACACAGAAAATGGTTGATGAAATTCGTATTCCAAAAGGCAAGGCTGTATTGGACGCGTAATATCAATCAACTCTTTTGAAAATAAAGAGACAAAAACCATTAAAAGAACGGGGTAGGGGCTTTTTCCTGCCCCGTTTTTTTTGCTAATATCTGCCTGCTACCCACCATAATGTGTGTGCTGGCAGGGCATTAGAAAGATTTAGATGATGAATGAATTTCCATTGGTTGTGATATTGCTTGATTATGTCCTTGGCGCCGCCATGTGGACCTTGATTGGTCGGTTTGGCATGTCAATTTTCGTGTCAGAGCATTCAGATTTCTTCTTTATGAGGGCCTTTGTCAAATTCACCGATCCAATGATAAAGGCGATGGCAAAATTGACCCCGCCTTTCCTGATCGACCGGTTGAAGCCGCTCTATGTGGCGTGGTTTTTGTTTATGATTAGATTTTATGTAATGCCGTTGATTTTGGGGTATGACGTGATGGGCATGCTGTCCTTTCCGCTTGAGTCAGACGCCGCTTTGATCATTTATGATTTGGGGAAAATATTCAGATAAGGGATATTATGTAGGTCGAATATAAGGGTCGACGTTAAGACAAAGGTTGGGGGACCGAATAATGCAGGACTATGCGTCACTTTATGCGCAATCTGTTGATGATGTG
>Ga0181590_10005012_pt1 | contig 10966 bp, 12 predicted proteins | sample 071ome_34_FD_132446 | JGI IMG/M metagenome (GOLD analysis project Ga0181590, IMG submission 132446) | Coastal salt marsh microbial communities from the Groves Creek Marsh, Skidaway Island, Georgia - 071411BT metaG (megahit assembly) | ecosystem: Environmental > Aquatic > Marine > Intertidal... | reverse complement strand
CCTATTATCAAACATTTAGTTATGTCTTATTTGGCTATGGATGAACTGGAAGAAGAGAAAAACGAGGAAATAGCTTTTCTTCTTGGAGAAATGTTCTGGCTAGAAAAAAGATTGCAAGAAGAGTTAAAAGAAAATCAAAGCCCTGAAATTGTTATTCATTGACAGGAGGCACAGCTTTTGCTGTGTCTTTTGGTTTTTCCTTTTTGTCAATCAGCGCATCCATAACATCAATCAGGACTCTTATATGTGCTAGTTTTGCTATTTCTGGTCGGATTGTCTCAAGGCTTCCAATAACGTGTTCTGAGCCGACTGATAACATAACGTGCTCAAGTAGTGCGAAGCCACGAGAAATAATACCCACTAACTCCCAGTTTTCATTAAAAACAGGTGAACCAGAACTACCACCAGCACCGGGAACAGTAAACACATCTAGTGCATATTCTTCTTGTGGAATAGAAATCTTACCACTGTAATAACCGTGAAAGATAAGAGCCATACCATCGCCGTGAATACCATATGGAGCAGCAATATTATACACAAAGTCACCCTGCTTAGGAGGGTTGTCAGCAATCTTAACTGCTGGGAAATCAACTTTTACTTTGGTGGTGATAAGACAGATATCGTGATCAGGAGTAGTGATTAGGACCAAGCCTTTGTACTTTTGCTCAAAGACATCTAAAATTCTGATATTTCGGTATTCAAATCCACTCTTATCTTGACAAATGTGTTTAGCAGTTGCTATGATAGTATTGTTACCATTTACGTGATCTATAATCACGCCAGAACCACTAGAAGACGGATTACCCTTTTTGTCAAATACTAAAATCTTAACAAAAGAGTTTGTAGGCGGTACAATCGAAAGGGATCTATTATCACAGCCGCAATTTTGCGTAGTAGCACAGCTTAAAAACAAAGCAACTAGCGGCAGGATACAAAGAACTTTGATCTTACGAAAGAAGTTCATATACTAACTAGTTATGAGCAGGACATAATGAAGAAAATATACGTATTAGACACTAGTGTATACTTAACAAGTGCAAACGCTATCTACTCTTACGGCAACAATGACATCGTTGTTCCCCTAAAAGTATTAGAAGAAATCGACAAACACAAAAAGCGAACTGATATGGTTGGTCAAAATGCCCGCCAAGCAATCCGTATTTTTGACGAGTTGAGGCAAAAAGGCAGTCTGAATAATGGCGTCAGGATTGCCAAGGGTAAAGGTATCCTAACTGCTGTCGAACTAAAAGAAAAGTCAATCTTAGGCAGTTTAGATCCAAAGGTTCCCGACAACCAGATAATCGGTGTAGCACTACAAGTAAAACAAGAGCACGAAAAGCGCAAGATTATTGTTGTTACTCGCGACATTCATATGCGCGTTATTTGTGACGCTGTTGGTTTACAAACCGAAACATACGACGCGCAACAGGTAGTAAATGATCGTGATGAGTTGTATTCAGGTTTCAAGGATGTGTTGGTAGATCAGGAATTCATTGACCAGTTTTATGATGGTGAAGAAGTATTTTTGGACGAGGAACAGACAAAAGATCTCAACCCAAACCAGTTTGTTATGCTGGTTTCCAACAGCACAAAAAACCAAACTGCACTTGCTCGTTTTTTAAGTTCTCACGAACCGCTACATCGAGTAAAACAGTTTAGAAGAAACTCAAACATCTTTGGCGTAGAAACAAGAAACCGTGAACAAACGTTTGCAGTTGACTTGTTGCTAGATTCTGACGTTCCGATTGTTACTCTTGTAGGTAAAGCAGGCTCAGGTAAAACACTTTGCGCTATTGCTGCTGGACTACAGCAAGTAATGGAAGGTAGGAAATATAACAAGCTTATTGTTTCACGCCCAGTACAACCAATGGGCAGGGATATTGGTTATCTTCCGGGTACAATGGAAGAAAAGATGATGCCTTGGCTTGCTCCTATTCAGGATAATCTGCAAAACTTACTAGGAGACAAAGCAACGTTACAAGATTATATGGATCGTGGCGACATTGAAATCGAAGCAATCACTTATATTCGTGGTCGTTCAATTGCTAATGCTTATATGATCATCGATGAGGCACAAAACCTTTCAGTACATGAACTAAAAACCATTATCACAAGAGTTGGTGAAGGAACAAAAATTGTCTTAACAGGAGATATTGAACAAATCGATAACTCATACGTCAATGACACATCAAACGGTTTGGCGTATGCAGTAGAAAAATTTAAAACAGCAGAACTAGCAGGGCACGTTACTCTACAAAAAGGTGAGCGTTCACCAGTAGCAAGTTTGGCTGCTAAGATCTTGTAGGAGATAGTATGAATCTAAAAGAAACTATTGTACAATACGTTGGTGAACTAAAAGACCCTGAAAACGGAGAAGTAACTCCTGAAATGATTGCAGGTGTGCTTATCGATGAGTTCCCAGATATGATGTTACTAGTAGCACAAGAAAACTATTTGAGAGGATACACACAGGCTCTTGATGATGTTGAGGCAATGGAAGCAGAACGCCTCAAAGAACAAGTGAAACCAGAAGCAGAGGAAGCAAATAGTGGGACTGCGTGAGGGTAGAGAAATAAATCTAGGTGAATATCTAGTATTTGGACGAACTCAGGTATTTGAACACGAACCGCTTCCACCACACGTTAATCTACGAAACCTGTTAGTCCGCTTAGAAGACTCGCTTCCGCAACATTTTGTTGGCGAGTTAGACGTTATTTACATCGGCAACTATGACTTTCTAACAAAGCGTGACTTAAACGCTATGTATGAAAACGGAGCCATTTATATACTTCCAGATCAAGATGACGAAGATGACTTGTATGATGATGTGATACACGAAATAGCACACTGCGTAGAAGACACATACGGAGATTATATTTATGGTGACGGTGAGATTGAGAGAGAATTTCTTGTAAAACGAAAAAAACTACTTGACATCTTGAAAAGAGAGGGGTATGATTGTAGTCTAGGAGATTTTCTCAATGTCGATTATTCAAAGGAGTTCGATGAGTTTCTTTATATCGAGGTTGGATATCCAAAACTCCAAGGCTTGACTATGAATCTTTTTGTTTCACCATATGGAGCAACTTCACTGAGGGAATACTTTGCAAACTGTTTTGAAGAGGTATATGCTCGTGAAAACCTGCAACTGGTCAAGAGTTTGTCACCAGCAGTTTACAAGACAATATCTAAAATAAGTTAGGAGAATAATATGGTAGAACCAAAAACAAAAACAGCAAAAGTACAGGGAGATACTGTTGTAGTTAATGTAGAATTTGCTCCTCGTACTGCAAAAGTAAGGCGGCAACGTTTCTATACTCACAGTGCCCTAGAATTAGCTAAAGAAGCTTTTCCAAAACTAAAAATTGGTAAGTTGATTAGTGAAGCAGTCACTGTGAATAACGAAAGCAACCTAAAAGGTGAGTGGGTTTTCCAGCTAGTCAAAGAAGACGTTAAAAAACCTGTTGCACCAGAAGTCTTAGCTGATGCAAGACAGGAACCTGTCCACAAAGACAAGGGCGTTCTAAAAGATGTAGCAGAACCACCCAAGAAAAAAACAACAAAGAAAAAAACACGCAAAACCCTAAAATCCGTAAAAGAAGAAAGCAAAGAGGTTACGGGTGACTAAACTTGTAGAGCACGTTTCGTATTCTTCAGTCAAAAAATTTGTTCCTAGTTGGGGTGGTTGTCCATACTACTTTAAACTAGCTTGGGTTGATAAGATTCGTCTTAGTGAACCCAACATCTTTACTGAGTTTGGCAAAGCAGTCCACGATACACTGGAAGCTGCTATGCTCGGTAAAATTGAGCAGTCAGATAGTGTTTTAACTAAACACTTTGAGCAATCATTTGATACACTAATGAAAGGTGTAACACTTGATGAGTCTCGTTTTCCAGAAAAGGAAGTAAACAAGTTCTATGACCAAGGACGAAAACTTGTAGTAGCAGCTATTCCTGCACTCAAAGAATACTTTGGCGAGTTCGAAGTAGTGAGTGCAGAGGAACAGCTATTTCAAGAGTTTCGTGAGTATACTAAAAACGACTACATCTTCAAAGGTTTTATTGATCTTGTGCTAAAAACACCAGATGGCAAATACCATATCATTGACTGGAAAACAACCAGTTGGGGTTGGAAAGCACAAAAGAAAGGTAGCCCAGAAACCACCTATCAGCTAACATTTTACAAAAAGTTCTTTGCTGAGAAGCACGGTATTGATCCTGATTTGATCGAGACGCACTTTGGTCTTCTCAAAAGAACTGCAAAAACTAACGCAGTAGAGATTTTCCGTGTAACAAGCGGACCAAGAAAAACAAGCAGTGCCCTTAAATTGCTGACTGATTGTGTGTATAATATCGACCACGGTCGGTTTATCAAAAACAGAATGGCTTGCGAGCGTTGTGAATACAACAGAACGGAGCATTGTTCAGGAGCATAAATGAGTGAAGAAAAGAAACTAAAAATCCTTACAATAAGTGACCATCCACTGTCACCATCTGGTGTTGGCACACAAACAAGATATATGATTGAGCACCTATTAGGAACTGGCAAGTACCAGTTTATTTCACTAGGTGGTGCAGTCAAACACAAAGAATATCGTCCACAACGTACAGATGTGTGGGGAGATGACTGGACTATCTTTCCAGTTGATGGTTATGGAAATCAAGAAATAGTACGCTCAATGTTACAGGTTCATAAACCAGATATCCTGTGGTTTATGACCGACCCGCGTTTCTATGGTTGGCTTTGGGAAATCGAAGATGAGATTCGTGCTCAGGTTCCAATGGTTTATCACCACGTTTGGGATAACTATCCCTATCCTAAATTCAACAAACCGTTTTACGACAGCAATGATGTCATTGCTACTATTTCAAAAGTAACGGACGATATTGTAAGAACAGTTTCTCCTGATGTGCAGTGTGAATACTTGCCACACAGCGTGAACATGAACATCTTTCAAAAGTTTGATGATAGCAAGCGAGAAGAGTATCGCAAAAAAGCTTTTCCAAACGACAAAGAAAGAAAAGTTCTTTTCTTTTGGAATTCACGTAATGCAAGACGTAAACAAACCGGCTCAATTGTATGGTGGTTTAAAGAGTTTCTAGACGAAGTAGGACACGATAAAGCTAGATTACTGATGCACACGGATCCAAAAGACCAACACGGTCCTGACTTGGAAGCAATCATTTCAGAACTGGGACTTACTAATGGTGAGATTATGTTCTCAACCAACAAGTTACCACCTGATGAACTAGCTGCTCTTTATAATATAGCAGACTGTACACTGTGTGCTTCGGATGCAGAAGGTTTTGGTTTATCAACAACTGAATCATTAGCCTGTGAGACGCCTATCATTGTAACAATGACTGGCGGCTTGCAAGAACAAGTTACTGACGGAGAAAACTGGTTTGGTTTTGGTATTGAACCATCCTCAAAAGCAGTTATTGGTAGTCAACAAGTTCCATACATCTACGAAGACAGAATCAGTAAGGAAGACTTTATTAGTGCTCTAAAAAAGATGTTTCAGTTGACTCAGGATGAACGCGAAGCACTTGGTCGTGCTGGCAGAGAACACCTACTGAAAAACTACAATCCTGAGACGCTGATGAACCGCTGGGACCAAATATTCACTGAGACACACGAGAAGTTTGGTTCTTGGGAAACCAGAAAGGGCTATGACCGCTGGGTTTGTAAGGAGATTCGATAATGGTAAAAAGAATTCTAGTAAGAGGTCCAGCACTAAGTGCTAGTGGCTATGGTGAACAAACGCGATTTGCTCTGAGAGCACTAAAAGCACACGAAGAGCACTTTGACATTTTTGTCCAAAACATCAAGTGGGGTAATACTGGTTGGATTTCTGCAAACCACCCAGAACGGGAAGATCTTGACAAGTTACTGGGAAAAACCCAAGCTTATATTGCTCAGGGTGGACAGTTTGATATTTCCCTACAGGTTACTATCCCAAATGAGTTTGAAAAACTAGCCCCTGTAAACATCGGTTATACTGCTGGTATCGAAACAACTAAAATTGCTCCACAGTGGGTTGACAAAAGTAGACTGATGGATAAAATCATTGTTGTTTCTAATCACGCAAAGTATGGTTTCGATAACACAGTTTACAATGCAAAGAATCAACAAACCGGTGAAGAGTTCCCTTTCCGTAACGAAACTCCGGTAGAAGTTGTTAACTATTGTCACCGCGCAGAAACCGCTGTTGCAGAACTAGACCTAGATTTTGAAACCGACTTCAACTTTCTTACTGTTGCTCAATGGGGCGCTCGCAAAAACCTCGAAGCGACCATTCTTGGTTTCTTAGAAGAGTTCCGAAACGAAGAAGTGGGTTTGGTACTTAAGATATCAACAGCACGCAATAACATTCACGACCGAAGAGTTTGCGAGAACAGGTTGAAATCAATACTTGCAAACTACGAAGACAGAAAGTGTAAGATTTATTTGTTGCACGGTAATATGACTGAATCTGAGATGTTTGGTTTATACAATCATCCAAAAGTCAAAGCGATTGTTTCTACTTCACACGGCGAGGGTTTTGGTTTGCCACTATTTGAAGCTGCATACAACGGACTTCCTGTTGTTGCTCCAAACTGGTCTGGACAAACAGACTTTCTTTACGCACCCAAGAAAGACAAAAAGGGCAAAGTAAAGAACCGTTCGCATTTCACCAAAATTGATTACGACATTCGTCCAGTACAACAGCAGGCAGTATGGGATGGTGTTATTCAGGCAGACTCAAAATGGTGTTTTGTAAAACCAAACAGTGTAAGAAGTGCTCTGAGAGAAGTTTATAAAAATCACGGTCCTGCACTGGCTGCTGCAAAACGTTTGAAAAAACACTTGCTAAGTGAATTCACACCAGAAGCCAAATATGCTGAGTTTGTAAGTAATGTTTCTCCCTTGCTTCAAGAAGATGAATGGTATCAAAAAATAGGTGAGATTAGTGAAGAAGCATAAAAAGATTATTTTTGTTGCTGATTTTTTTAGAAACGATCTGTTAGGTGGTGCTGAAAGTAATGATTCTGTTCTCATTACCCATCTTGAAAAAGTGGGTTTTGAAGTAAATAAAGTTTATTCTAGACAGCTTCATGTATCTGATTTGGTTTCAAATGACTTTCTTTTTATCATCAGCAATTTTATTGGATTAAGTGAAGAAGTAAAAAATGCAATGATCAATGGCCGTGTTGAATATATTATTTATGAACACGATCACAAATATCTAAAAACAAGAGACCCTTCACTATTTTCAGATTTTAAAGTTCCTAGCGATCAAATAATTAATCGTTCATTTTATGAAAATGCAAGAGCGGTTGTTGTACTTAGTGAAATCTGCAAAGAGATTTTGCAAAAGAATCTGAATATAAAAAACTTATATAGTATTGGTACTAGTCTTTGGTCGAATTCGGAATTTGATATTTTAGAAGATATTTGTAATGATGATAGAAAAAAGACTGTTCAATACGGAGTCCTCAAATCAAATAATCAAATAAAGGGAACAAGACAGGCTGTTGATTGGTGTGAGCGAAACGGCAAAGACTATACTTTCATTGGGAATCAAGATGAAGTCACTTTTCTAAATGAACTTCGTGATTGTGAAAAGCTTGTTTTCATGCCACAGGTTTTGGAAACATTCTGTAGGTTAACGGCTGAAGCGAAGATGCTAAATTGTAAACTAGTAACAGCTAGGAATAAGATTGGCTTTGCGAGTGAGGAATGTTATGAACTTTCTGGATTGGATTTAATTGCAGAAATGAGAGAGCGAGTCGAGCGCGCTCTTCTCTTATTTGAAGGTTTGGTAGATGGCGTTCTGCCTACTCGCGAAATCAAGAAGATTGCTTTTATTGGAAAATTTCGTAGAGTTTATGATGAACAAGGCAAGGCTCTGTCACTAGAAAGAAATGGTTTTGAAGTTAGAAGATTTGACGAAAATACTTTTAATAGAGTAACACCAAATAACGAGGATACTCTATTAAATTACAGACCTGATGCTTTATTTTTTACAAAACTTCGTGTCCCTGATTCTAAGAAACTAATCGATAAGTGTAAGGAAAAGGGAATCAAAACAGTGTCTTGGATGCCGGATCTTTATTTTGGATTAAATAGAGAGAAAGAGGTGTTGAATAAAACCCCTATGTTCCAAGCTGATTTTGTTTTTTCTCCTGATGGTGGAAACCAGGATAAGTTTCAAAAAAACAATATTAATCATTTTTTAGTAAGACAGGCAATTTATGATAAATCTTGTGAGATACGAAACACAGATAAAAAGCATGATTTATTGTTTGTTGGAACTTTGGGTCCAGAACACGGAAGCAGCCGCGCTCAATTATTGTCTTTTTTAGAAAAAGAATACGAAAAAAGATTTTACTGGGCTGGGAGAACCGGACCTCATGAAATAAGAAATGAAGCACTTACTAATCTTATTTCAGAATCAAAAATTGTAATTGGTGATTGCGTATTTTCCGATAAATATTGGTCTAATAGGGTTTACGAAACTTTGGGTCGGGGAGGTTTCCTTATACACCCCAGAATTCCAGGTATAGAAGATGAATTTCAAGATGGTGAACACCTTGTTATGTTTGAATATGGCAATTTCAAAGACCTTTCTGAAAAAATAGATTATTATTTGAATTCCGAAAAAGAACGTGAAAAAATTCGTCAACAGGGTTTCGAATATGTAAGAAAGAGACATACTCTAATGAATAGGGTACAACAAATAATGGAGATACTTCAAAATGAGCAGACCAATTGATAAACTTGAATTTTGGAAATCAAGAATTGATTCGTCTGGAGAAAACAATAAACATCACAGTGTTTATCGGTGCGACAATCAATTGTGGACTATGCTAGAGAATCACCACGTCAGACAGATCAAAAAATTTGTTTCCCCTACAGATAAAGTTCTTGACGCCGCGTGTGGGTATGGTAGAATGGCAAAGTATTTCAATCGTGAAAATTATACCGGTATAGATTTCTCCCCAGATTTTATTGATCTAGCTTCAAAGCAGTTTTCTGATTACAAATTTATTGTCGCAGACTTAAAAAATCTTCCTTTTGAAGATAAACAATTTGATTGGTGTTTCGGAGTCTCAATTAAGGCAATGATCATTCGTGAACTTGGAAATGACCAATGGTTAAAAATGGAGCAAGAAATTAGGCGCGTTTCTAAAAAGATTATCTTTTTAGAATATTCGGACGGAAGAGGCAATCATCTTAAGGACAATTACGAGGTAATAGAATGAAAATACTCGTCATTAAACCAAGATCAGTAAACATAGATCCTTGGATTCCCGAGTTAAGAAGTCGTGGCCACACTGTTGTAGAAAATGATCTAAAGTCTATAACTCCAGATGTGATCATCGGTGCGAGCATTTCTGTGATCAATAAAATTCGACATGCACAAAAGACTTTTCCTAACGTGCCTATGATTAACTATAATTGGGATGTTTATGAATGGGTCTGGAAGCATCCTCGCGGTTATGATTGGAAGGGATACGGAGAACTCTTGAAGAATAGTCACGAAGTTTGGTGTCCGTCAGAATCAGTTGTAAAAAGAAATTTTGATTGGTTCAAAATTGGTCAAGATAAATCTATAATTATAAAAACATTTGCTAGATTGTTTGATTATGAAGGAGAAGTAAAAGATCAGAGGTTTATTTATAATCCTCTTCGCTCTATTCCTGATAGAAATCTAGGTTGGCTAAAAAAAGCTTGTACAAATCTAAACATACCTTTAGTCCAAAGTGGACATCGCTTGACAGAATCTGAATTTCAGAAAACAATTTTAAATTGTAGTTTTATGGTATGTGAATATTATGAAGCATCAACAGGTGGCTTAACATTAATTGAAGGTCATAAATATGGAAAGCCTGTACTTGTGAGCGATTCTCCATACATGGGCGCCAAAGATTATTTTGGCGACAGAGCAGAATATTTTAAGCACAATGATTATGCGTCGTTTGAGAAAAAAATAAAACATCTTTGGGAAAATACACCTGTTTTGAAGCGTGACGAATGTGAAAAATTCGTTCAACAGTATACCATAGAGTCTATGATAGATAAAATGGAAGAGAGGTTAGCTAAATTGTGAAAAAAAGTAATGTAGAAGATTATCTAACAATTGCTGATTGTGAACTTGGTAAGAGAGTAAAAATTATGGAACCTGTAAACGTCTATGGATGTTTAATAGGAGACTACTCTTTTGTTGGTCCATTTGTAGAAATACAAAAAGGAGTTAACATTGGAAAAAATACAAGAATTAGTAGTCACACTTTTGTATGTGAAGGAGTCCATATCGGGAATGATGTGTTTGTAGGGCACGGAGTTATGTTTGTGAATGATAAGTTTGTTGACAATAACAAGATGAGAAAAACAATCATAGAAGATAACGTAAAAATAGGTTCAGGAGCCGTAATACTTCCAGTAAAAGTTGGCAAAGGGGCAGTGATAGGCGGGGGTTCGGTAGTAACAAAGGATGTTCCTGCTAACGCAGTCGTAAGCGGAAATCCTGCTACAATTAAATATATGAAGGAGAGTAAATGAGTAGAATAGAACTTTCAAATTATGTTAGGGTTTTAAAAGAAAAAACAAACATTGAACCAAAAATTCTTTTTGAGGCTGGCTCTAAAACTGGTGATGATGCTCTATGGTTGTCAAAAAACTTATCTATACCGAGCGAAGGTGTTTATGTTGTAGAGCCGCATTCTAAATTTTTTGCAGATATAAATGAAAAATATCCACAGTTTACGGTTTTAAACTTGGCTATTTTTAATAAAGATGGGAAAATGGATTTCCATGAAGCAGACAACTTGGATGATGGTCGCTCTTCTTTGATGGATAGACAGATTTATGAAAAAGATTTTACCAAGAAAGAAGTCAGAACAATTAGAATGGATACTCTGATGAGTGAACTCAATATCGATACCGTGGATGTATTCAAGCTAGATGTAGAGGGGGCTT
>Ga0181590_10005009_pt1 | contig 10968 bp, 2 predicted proteins | sample 071ome_34_FD_132446 | JGI IMG/M metagenome (GOLD analysis project Ga0181590, IMG submission 132446) | Coastal salt marsh microbial communities from the Groves Creek Marsh, Skidaway Island, Georgia - 071411BT metaG (megahit assembly) | ecosystem: Environmental > Aquatic > Marine > Intertidal zone... | reverse complement strand
TTGATCGCCACTCAATGTTTGTTTGGAGCGGTCTCTCCCTGGTTGGAAGGACTGCCAGTCCTCACTGAGGCCGAAGCCCTCTTTGCCCAGGGCGCTTACCAGCGCTCCCTCGAAGCCTATGAGGGCATCGATGTGAAGGATGAGACCCTCACGGCCCCACAGCAGCGATGGATTCTTTTCCGCCGATTGGACAGCCAATGGCGTTCCTTGAATGCGACACAGCAACCCGATCAAGGGCCCTTGATGGAGGTGGGCAGGTCGCTGCAGCGCATGGTGGACGATCGCGATGCTTCTCAGGGAGTCGATGCCTTGGAGGCCGCGTTGCTTGAATCTCTGGGAGACTTCTGGTGGACTTCCCGCAATCGCCGTCAATGGGCTCAGGCTTGGTCGGCTTATCAGCGAGCCTTGGATTACTGGGCTGGTTCGTCGGACCTGGAGGTCGCGCGGGATCGGTTTCTGAACATCCTTTGGAAAGCTTCTGCGGTGCCGCAGGCCAGGCCCTATGAAATTTACGGCAGTGCCGGAAACTATCTTCCGGTGGATGTCCTTGAGCAGGCCACCCGCATTGCCCTGACTCCGGAGGATCGTTCGCATGCCTACTACCTGCTGGCTCGGTCTCTGCAACAGCGCTGGGGGGTGCAGGCACGCTCTTACGAACGCATCCTGCGAGCCTTCGAGAGGGCAACCGACACCACGACCAAGCATGCCTGGCTGGATGACGCGCTGGCTCAGCAGGCCCAGTGGCTGGGGTCGCAGGGGCGGGCTGAGCAGCGAGAGGACGGTCAGTGGTCCTTCCTGCCTGATTACCCGGCCGCGCTCAAGGTGTGGCGTCGGCTGCTGGAACTCTACGATGAAGCACAGACGCGCTATCATGCTCAGGCCAGTCGTAGCGTGGAGGACATCCTTCAAGTACGAGCGGACTTGGCCGTGGATCATGCTTTCAAGCCCGAATCCAGGATTCGACTGCATGTGCACTGGCGCAACCTCGAATCCTTTGAACTCAAGGTCTATCCCATGGATCTGGTGAAGGATCTCGCCCTGGGTGATCGAGGTGAATTGGGCTCCTATCAGTGGCTTCAGTCCGTGGCGGTGCTGGATCAGGAACCAGTCTTCAAAGAAGCAGTTCAGACCAAAGACTTGGGACGCCATGATCCCGGCCACAAGGAGTGGGTGCTCAAGGAATCCTTGCCCGAGGGGGCCTACCTGGCCATTGCTTCCAGCGGAGGCAAGGAGCTGAGCCGCGAGTGGATTCTGGTGAGCAATCTTATGGTCACCGCCAGGGCCTCCTCCAATCGCATGCTCATTTGGGTGTGCGATGCGCGTAACGGTCGACCGCTTCCCGATGCATCGGTTCGCCTCTGGCAGCAGACTCGCCGGGGGCGTGAACAGCAATGGACATCCTTTGATCGTCGAAGCGATGCCCAGGGCCTGGTGGTGATGGAATCCGAGCAGGCCGATGGCTCTTCCTGGCTGGTTACCGCCGCCAAGGGTGACGGGCAAAACCTGACCTTGCTGCACCATCCAGGCAATCGCCGCGCCCAGCAAGATCAATGGACAGTGTACGCCTTCTCTGATCGTCCTGCCTATCGTCCCAAGGAAACGGTGTATTGGAAGGCCATCGTGCGACAACGCGATGAGAGTGGCTACATCACGCCGGCTCAGGCTGATCTCAAGTGCCGTATCGTGGATCCTCGTGGAGCCACGGTATCTGAGTCGGCAGTAACCCTCAATGCTTTCGGTTCGCTGCACGGAGAGTGGGAGATTCCCGGCGATACTCCTCTGGGAATGTATCGGCTCGAACTTAAAGGGCAGGACGATCAATGGGTTGCCAACCACACCCTTTTTCGCGTTGAAGAGTACAAGCTCCCTGAAATGAAACTCTCCCTGGATTGGCCAAAAGCCCAAGAGGGAGAGATACCCGAAGTGCCGCGCCCAGGGGATGCTGTGAGCCTGGATCTCCAGGCCTCCTACTATTTTGGTGGCCCCGTGACCGATGCTCAAGCCCAGGTCAGGGTGTATCGTCGGCCCTACCAGATGGTGTTTCCCTCGCCGCGTCCCTATCCTTGGATGAAGGGGCAGGAGGCAGCGGGACGCATGAGGCTTGGGCACCAGCCTGAGATCCTGGAAAAGGAATGGTCGATTCAGACCGATGCGCAGGGGCATGCGCTCATTACCTTTGATTCCAGTGATGACCTGTCGACCGACATGAGCTATCGGGTGGAGGTGCGTGTGAGCGATGCCTCCCGTCGAGAGGTGGTCACCCAAAAGGAAGTGCGGGTTTCACGGCAGGGACACTTTGCTCAGATTGTGGGCGATCATCGTGTGATTGAGCCCTCTCAGAAGGCCGTGTTCGATATTCACATTCAGGATATTCAGGAGCGTCCTTTGGCTCGCCAAGGACAGATCAAGGTGCTTCGCAAGCGCTGGCGTGAAATCTGGATCTCTCCTGAAGGTCTGGAAGTCGAGCGCAAGGGAGATGGTTCGGATGCCCTTCAGAGCCCCAGCTTCCCGCCTGCACCCAGTCGCCCGGATCAGCGCCCTTGGCAATTCAAGGAAAGAGGCTATGAGATCGAGTTGGTAGGTGAAGCGGTGTTGAGTAGCGATGCTGCGGGTGAGGCACTCTATGTCTTCACTCCGACTGAACGCGGTTATTATACCATTGTGTGGACCAGTCAGGACCAACGCCCAGGCGGCATGCCTGGTCCGGGTTCGGAGGTAAGGGCCGAATGCGACCTCTGGGTGGGAGGACCTGAGGATCAGGACCTTGGCTATCATTCCCAAGGCGTCGAGATCATCCTCGACAAGGAGACCTTTCAGGTTGGCCAGACGGCACCCATGATGTTGAGCGTTCCAGTGAGTGATCGCTGGGTGCTGCTGACCCTGGGCGCCGAGCAAATGCTTGAGCATCGGGTGGTTCATGTGGCTGGCGGGGTGCGCATGGTGCCTCTGGAGATCACCGCTGCGCACGTGCCCAATATCTATGTGCAGGCCCTCAGCGTCAGTGATCACAATGTGACTCAGGACCAGGAGTCGGTCATCGTGCCCCCGACCCACGCCTTTCTGGAGGTGACTGTGGATACCGACAAGGATGCCTACAGCCCTCGGCAGGAAGCGGCCGTCACGATCCAGGTGCGCGATCAGGCCGGTCAGGCGGTGCAAGGTGAGTTGGCTTTGGCGGTTTACGATGAATCGGTAACGGCTATTCAGTCAGACCTTGCCGGCGATCCCAGAGAAACCTTCTATGGGCAAATGCGTTCCCTGATCGCTTCGCAGGGAGGGCTGACTCGGTCCTTTGTGAAGTGGATGGAGGTGCAAGGCAAGGGCCTGATGAGCGAGGCTCAATGGCAAAGGTATCTTGAGCTGGGCATGACGGTGCCTTCGAGTGAATCCTTTGAGCCTGGGTCCAACCTGGCTAGGACCCAATCCTATCAATGGGGCTTTGCTGGGGGCGGTGCTGCCATGCCGGAAGCCTTGATGGCTCAAGCCGATGGTGCCCCCATGGCTTCGCGTATGATGAAAGGAGCTGCGATGGCCGACATGGCCATGGATGGGGCCATGCCCGCTGCAGCCCCTGTGGGCGGTCCTGCAGAAGTCGAGATGATCGTCCGTCAGGACATGCGGGCTACAGCCTTTTGGGAACCAGCCCTCCGGACCGACCAGAACGGGGAAGCTCGCTTGACAGTGTCCTTACCCGATACCCTGACTACTTGGAAGTTCGATGCCCGTTGTCATGATCAAGATACGCGCGTGGGGCGAGCGGAGGCCACAGCCCTGACCCGTCAGCCATTGATGGTTCGCTTGCAAACCCCACGGTTTCTGGTGGTGGGCGATCGAGTGACTCTTTCGGCGGTGGTGCATAACCAAACCGATGAGGCGGTGGAAACCTCGGTGGCGCTTGAGGTGCTTGAAGGCAAGCTGTCGGGATGGGATCAAGAGGTCGCACGGCGGGTTCAGATCCCGGGTCAGGGCAAGGTGCGAGTCGATTGGGTCGAGGTGTCGGCCGATCAACCAGGCAATCTACGTCTGCAGGTCTCGGCGAGGAATCGTGCTCATGCCGATGCGATGGTGGTGGATCTGGTGGCCCATGAACACGGGCTGGAGCAACGCCTTGCTGCTTCTGCCCAAGGCAAGGCCTCTTCACTGGAGCTTTCCTTGAGCCTGCCGGAGCAGCGCAAGGCTGGAAGCACTGCCCTGGAGGTTCAGGTGACACCAAGCCTAGCGGTATCCATGTTGGATGCCCTGCCTTATCTGGTCGACTACCCTTATGGATGCACCGAGCAGACCCTGAGCCGTTTCGTGCCAGCCATGATGGTAAGGCGCACCCTGGAAGGCCTGGGCATTCAAGCTGCGGACCTGGCAGCAAGATCCTTTGGAGGTGTCGACCCCCAAAATGTGGAAAAGACTCACCCTCATCGTCATGTGGGGTGGGATGAGTTGGATGCGGTCACTCAAGCTTCACTGGAACGATTGGCTGAATTCCAGCATGCCGATGGGGGATGGGCATGGTGGAAGGAGGGGGCTTCAGATTTGTTCATGACTGCCTACGTGGTCTGGGGCCTGGGACTGGCACAGGATGCCAAGGTCAAGTTACCAGAAAACATGCTGCGGCGTGGGAGAGAGTTCCTAGCTCTCCGCTTGGTTCAGGCAGAAAATCAACCCGATCTGCAGGTGTGGATGCTTCACGCCATCCATGCCACAGGCCCGGCTGATCTTTCCCTTAAAGCCGAGCAGGCCACCTCAAGGGCTTGGGGTGAGCGCTGGCAGCAGCAAAATGATCTCAATGCCTACGCCCGCGCTTTGCTCACCCTGGTGGCGCATCGCACAGGGCGAACCCAGGAGGCAAGGCAGCTGGTAAGGCAATTGGAAAATGGTGTGATCAGGCGAGAACAGGGAACAGGATCATTACTCTCAGGCGATGGGCGCTCTGGAAGTTCTGAACCCACAGCGCACTGGGGGGAAGATGGGGTTTTTAGGCGCTGGTCCGATGGGGGGGTCGAGGCCACGGCCGTGGCCCTGAGGGCCTTGTTGGCCGTGGATCCAGAGAATGATCTGGTGGCTCCTGTGGTGCGATGGTTGATTCAAAACCGCCGTGGGGCGCATTGGTCCAACACGCGCGATACGACCATGGTTCTGTATGCCCTGAGCGATTACCTCAGACAAAGTGGGGAACTCAAGGCCACGATGCGTTACGAACTGCATGTGAATGATGTGCTCCTGGCAACCGAATCACTGGGGCCAGACAATTGGCTCAAGGCACCGAGTCGATTCCTGGTGCCTGAGGCATTACTCAATGATGACAATGTGATCCAGGTGGTGCGTGCTGAAGGTGCCGGGATGCTCTACCTCAGTGCCGAGGCTTCCTGGTTCAGTGTTGAAGAGCCAGTCGCAGCTGTGGGGAATGAATTGTTTGTCCGCCGAGATTATGCGCGCCTGAGAGAGATCCCTACCTTGCTTAAGGGAAAGGTCCTCGCACGCGAACCCCTGGCCGACGGGGCATCGCTGACCAGTGGGGAACGGGTGGAGGTCATCCTGACTGTGGATGCTTCAAACCATCAGCAATACCTGATGATCGAAGATCTCAAGCCCGCTGGTCTGGAATCGGTGGAGGTTCAAAGCGGTTCGCCTATACGGGCACGCAGACTTTCGCAAAAGGCTGTGGATCGATTGAACCAGGAAGGCTTTCCTTCTGATAGGGTTGAAGCAGCCTGGCGTTGGTCGGGGCAGCAGCAGGGTTTGCACCAGGAGTGGCGTGATCGTCAGGTAGCCCTTTTTGTTGACGATCTGCCCGAGGGGGTCTGGGAAATTCGCTACACCCTGAGAGCGGAAGTGCCTGGAGTTTTTCATGCGATGCCTGCGGTTGGGCAGGCCATGTATGTCCCGCAGATTCGAGGCAACAGCCGAGAACTACGACTCCAGGTCAGCGAGGCCGAGGAATGATCCAACTCTACCTCCAGGGGAGGCGGTCGGAGAAACAGGAGTGATTCGCGTGAGACTCCAAGCTTCCTCTGAGTCGATCAGCTGACACCTTCGCCCACCGAAATAATCTGGGTGCGGCGCCGCATCCAAATACGTATGCCTGCACCTGCCAGGATCAAGACCGCGATCAGCAGGAGGCCAGGAACCAGCAGAGACAGGAGGGAGGCGCCCACTGCTCCGCCCAGTTCGGCCGTGGCGATCACGGGATTACCCAGGCCACCGGTGGTGGCTGTGCTCCCACCCCTGATCAAGGCCATGGATGCGTGCACGATACCTGCTACACCTCCCCCGGCAATCAAGGCCAAAGACCACTTCATGACCGGGCTCATGTCGGTGAATACCGAGGCACTGACGATGGACCCTGCGATGATGGCCGCGGGTGCGGCCACGGTATCCAGCAGGTTGTCCACCAGGGGCAGGTAATAGGCTGCCACCTCCAAGACGAGGGCGGTGCCTAAGGCCATGACCGCTGGCAGGGTGGCCATCCAGACAAACGGTTCGGATAATTCAAGATGCCCGCCCAGGGCAGCCAGGCTGATGATGAAGGGAGGCACGAAGACACGAAAACCACATGAGGCACTCAGGCCAAGCCCGATCAATAAACTGATGAGAGTGGAGGAAGTGGGTTCAATCCATTGCATGAGATCTGTTCCTTTCTCATGGCATCCTATCATCCTTTAGTCTCCAGGCAGTGATAAAATGCCACTTTTTTTGGAATCATCGAAAAACCCTGCTGCGAGTTCGGAGGCAAGCCTCGCATGACACTTGGTAGAAGTGTGAGCCGGCCTGGGGCTCTTTCTGTTGCCACCCCACCTGCCTTGACTGCATGATTAAGCGTTGATGTCGTTCAAATCCCACTCATGGTTCAAGGGCTTGGTTGAGGCTGGTTACCCTGTTTGGAGGGGTTCGGTCTTGGCCGTGTTGTGGCTCAGTCTGGGGTGTGACTCTCTGCAGGGTGAGATCCTCTCTTCCCGCGCGTTTGCCAGCAAGTCACCGGATTCAGCCCAGTCTCAAGGGTTTTTACGTGTCATGCCTGAGGCCTGCGGGATAGGTTTTAGGAATGACTTGGATCCCCTCAAGGGAGCCGCTAACCGAGTGCTTTTCAACGGGTCGGGTCTTGCTTTGGGGGACTTAAATGGTGACCAGCGACCGGATGTTTTTTTCTGTGCGATCGATGGCTCCAATGAGCTCTACATCAATCAGGGTGACTGGCAATTCACCAAGCACTCACTCAAGCCTTCCCTGGCTGATCCAGGAATACCGAGTCGAGGCGTTGTGTTCGCTGACATCAATGGAGATGCTCGCCTGGACATCCTTCTAGCCACAGTGGGCCGCGGCGTATTGACTTTTCTTAACCGCGGTGATCTGGAGTTTGAGGATATTAGCGCCACTGCAGGCCTGGAAACATCCTACAGTGCTTCTGGACTGGCTCTGGCTGATGTCGATGGCAATGGCACGCTGGACCTTTACGTGGCCAACAATCGCGTCGATGACATCCGCGACAAGGCCCGGGTTCCCATTCGTAGGGTCGGCAATCAAATCCTGCCTCCCGAACAATGGGAGGATCGTCTGTTTGTGCATCGCTCCCAACTGCATGAGTATGGTGAGGCGGATCAACTCTACCTCAATGACGGCCAGGGTGTCTTCACTCCAGTTTCGTGGACAGGCGGTGCTTTTCGCTATGAAGGCAAGACACTTGAGGCTCCCCCTCGAGATTGGGGACTCAGTGCTATGTTTGGTGATTGGAATGGAGATGGTGCCTCGGACCTGTACGTTTGCAACGATTTCTGGACCCCGGATCGCCTTTGGCTGGGTGATGGTAAAGGGGGTTTTGATGCCCTCAATCCAGCTGCCCTGGCTGTCACATCCGCCAGCTCCATGGGCGTGGACATGGCGGATGTGGATCAGGATGGTGACTGGGATCTCATGGTGGTTGACATGCTTGACCGAGATCCCAGGCGTCGCAAGGGACAGCTGCCTGCTGTCAATCTGGTGGCTGATTTGCCTGAGCTCAATGGCCCTTGGATGCAGGTCAATCGCAATACCCTGCTGCTTCAACAAGTGGGTCATCACTTTGTGGAGGGCGCTCACATGGCGGGAGTTGAAGCTTCGGGGTGGTCCTGGTGCCCTATCTTTATGGATGTGGATCTGGATGGCCTGGACGATCTGCTGGTTTCGGCAGGATACCCTCACGACATGCAGGACATGGATACCCTCGAAAAGATTCAAAGCCTGCAACATCCATGGCAAGGCTACTCGGATGAAGCCGCCCTGCAGGCGGCTTTCACACAGGAGATGCTGGAACACATTGACCTCTATCCTTCCCTCCACCAGCCGGTCGCAGCTTTCAGAAACCTGGGGGGTGGCGCATTTCAAGATGTGACCGATCTTTGGGGGACGAGTCATCCCGCCGTGCATCAGGGTTTTGCTACGGCCGATCTGGATGGGGATGGGGACCTGGACTTGGTGCTCAACTGCCTGAATGCAGCCCCAATCCTCTACCGTAACCAGGCTGCTGCCGATCGCCTAGCCATCACTCTGGTGGGTTCGGGGTCGAATACCAGCGCGGTGGGAGCGAGTTTGATCCTGGAGGCGGAGGGAAGAGCCCCCATTCGGCGGACCGTGATGGCGGGGGGGCGCTACCTCTCACATGGTGATGCCACCCAGATTCTGGCCCTCTCGGCAGAGCAGGCTAGCTCTGCCCTGCATGTGCAATGGCCAGATGGGCATCAGACCACTTATCGAGATTTGGTTACAAATCATCACTACCAGCTTGCCGAAGGCTCGAGGGATCATCAGGTCAAGCAGGTTGCCAATCCAGACCCTGCATCGGCTCGGCTGCCTATGTTCCGGGACGCGTCGCATTTGCTGGGGCATGCCTTAAAACGCACAGGTTCAAGCGACTTGCTTGCCCAGCCTGGGTTGCCGCTGTCACAGAGCCAGGGAGCTTCCAGCCTGTCGTGTGTTGATGTGAATGGAGATGGACTTTCAGATATCATCCTTGGAGGTGTGCGAGGTGAGCAGATTACCCTATTTGAATCGGTTGGTCAGGGAGCATCCCTCTCCTTTCAACGCAGGCAGCTGGCCTATCGATTAACCAATGACAGCACGGGTATGTTGGTTATGGGGCTTCCAGACGGAGGGTTTCACCTGCTGGTAGGTCAGGATGGTTATCAGGCATCGGGTCAAGCATCTCTGGTCGAGTTCAATTTGAAAGGTCAATGGAGGACTCTTTTTTCCAAGGCGATGCCAGGTATCCATTCTCTGGCAGCGGGTCCATGGTTGGGCTCAGGTAATTTGGGTGTCTTGGGCACAGGTCACACTATCGCCCGGGCTTACCCTCAATGTTACCCCTCGGCAATGATTCATACCGATGCGGGATCCAATACGGGGTGGCGCATGGATCCTGGTCTGACAGTGCTCTTGAAAACAGTTGAAAGACCTCGAGCTGTTTTGTGGTGTGACCTCAGGGGGGATGGCTACCCTGAACTGGTGCTTGCCTCCCATGGAGGGAGCCTGCGTTTGTTTGAAAACCAGCAGGGGAAGTTCAATGAGGCCACGGCCGAATGGGGCCTGGATCGATGGGCGGGGTTGTGGACATCGCTGGCAGCCGCTGACCTCGATGGCAATGGCAGCATGGATCTGGTGGCGGGCAATCTTGGAACCAATACCCCATGGGAGGCTTCCCTTGAAAGGCCGCTGAGTTGGTATGTTGGAGACCCTTTTGCCCAAGGGCGACAGGTCGTCCTGGAGACTGTCTATCATCAGGATGGTAAGCTTGCCCCCAGTCTGCCGCGTGATGCCATGGCCAATCTTCTGCCATCGATCAGAGGTCAGGGGCTGTCACATCGAGCCTACCAAGACATGGCCATGCAGGATCTGCTCAAGGACCACCCTGAAGGCTGGAGCCGCCTGCAGGCCTCAACCTTGGAATCAATGGTGTTTTTCAATGATGGGCAAGGACGATTGGACGCGAAGCCCTTGCCTCGTTGCGTTCAGCAGGCACCAGTGTTAGGCCTTCAGGCAAGTGATGTGAATGGGGATGGTTGGTTGGATCTGCTCGTGGGGCAAGGGAGTATGAAGCGTGGTGATGGCGCCTCAGCCTCTTATCCAGGAGGCTTGATTCTCTTGCTGGGTTCGGGTGATGGCGGTTTCAAAGAAGTCGATACACATTTAACGGGGCTGCCCTTCAACCAAAGCGTTGGCTCGCTGGCTCTAGGTGATTTCAATGGGGACCATCGTATGGATTTTGTGGCCACCATGCCAGGTGGTACCACGCGCTTGTTTCTCAATCAGCAAACCTCAGCAGCAGGCATGCCCCTCAGAGCTCGGGGCAGGGGAAACAATCCCATGGGAATAGGGTTGCGCTTGCAGGGGCTTGACAGCGATGGCCAAGTGATGCTCACCCGCGACATGCCTGGGGGTGGGGCTGGATGGCACAGCCAGAACGATGCGCTTATCATCATACCGACTGAGACAGCGAATAAGCGCTGGCGTGTTCGCTGGCCCGGGGGTGATTGGCAACCCCTGGCAATGGACCAAGGTTCCACCGCTGAACTGTTCCTAAAGGAATGAATTCAGCTCGGGTGGAAGCATGCTGCTTGCAAGCCTTGTAGCAAGGAAACTCCCCTCGCCGCACGAGTTCATTGAAGCTCCTGATCAGATCCCAGTGCTCCTGGCCTGACTGAAGCTCCTGACCCACCTGGACCTTGGGCCCGATACCATGATGGCCGACTTCCTTGCGAGGGTAAGGCTTGTCGATTTTCAGATGTCCTGAATCTGATATCGCAGAGTGAGGTAGCAAGATTCTGATGAAGCTAGGCTCAAGGGCCGGGTGGTCACACCCGGCCTTTTTCTGTCCCAACCTAACCACTACTGAGCGGGTCGTCCTCGGTTTCGCCATGGACTGGTGCTGCGGAAGTCGTGAGAGATTAACTTCATTCAATCAACTGGTTACTTTTAGGGCCAAAATGACTGTTTTATCCCAGCCTG
>Ga0181590_10005001_pt1 | contig 10978 bp, 6 predicted proteins | sample 071ome_34_FD_132446 | JGI IMG/M metagenome (GOLD analysis project Ga0181590, IMG submission 132446) | Coastal salt marsh microbial communities from the Groves Creek Marsh, Skidaway Island, Georgia - 071411BT metaG (megahit assembly) | ecosystem: Environmental > Aquatic > Marine > Intertidal zone... | reverse complement strand
GCTTTCGATACCTGCCCCGAAATTTGTTGACCCGGCCGTGCCAAAACACCCAAAGGCACACGCTGCACAATATCTTGCCAGTTTTGCCAGCGGTGCAGCTGTGCCAGATTATCGGCCCCCATCAGCCACAAGAAATGAACGCCCGGATACAGGCGCTGCATATGGCGCAGCGTATCGGCGGTAAAGCGCGCCTGCAGATGCCGCTCGATGTCGCATATTTTGACCCGTGGGTGGCGCATCACCTGACGGGCCTGTGCCATGCGCTGGGCCAAAGGGGCAGGGCCATGCGCCTTCAGTGGGTTGCCCGGGGTCACCAGCCACCACACCGCATCCAGCCCAAACCGGCGCAGCGCCTCGCGGGTGATATGGGCATGCCCGGCATGGGCCGGATCGAACGAGCCACCCAACAGGCCAATGCGTTGGCCTCTTTGGGCAAAGGGCAGGTTGTGGCGGGCAATGGGGCGCATAGCGGGGGGCTGTCCAATGTGGCGTTTATTCGCGCCGGACCCTGCCAGAAGGTGCGGGTGATGCAAACCTTTGTTTTCATCTGCCTGACATCTGCACCTGCCAAATTTGCCCCAGATGACAATGCCAACTTTTCGCGCTATGGCTGCATTGCGGTCAAGAAAGGGCTGAAATGGAACTGGAAAATCAGCTTTTTGATGAATTGCAGCTGGGGGATACGCGCGAAATTCGCCGTTTGTGCACCCAAGACGATTTGTTGGCTTTTGCCAATATCTCGGGCAATCACAACCCCTTGCACCTATGGAACCGTGATGGCGATGGCGATGGCACCCCCGAGGCGCAGGTGCCTGGCATGTTTTTGGGCGCGCTGATCTCGGCTGTCTTGGACAATTTGCTGCCCGGTGCGGGCACCGTGTATCGTGCGCAAGCGCTGCGCTTTCACCAGCCCGCGCATGCCGGCGACGAGCTGATCTCGCGGGTGACGGTGACGGCGAAATCGGCCGCTGAACGGGCGGTGACCTTGCAAACCGAAATCCGCCGCCCCTTGGATGATGCGCTTATCGTGTCTGGCCAAGCGGTTGTTGAACCGCCCGCGCAAAAGCTGAGCTATTCCAGCCACGATGTGCCGGGCCTTGTGGTTCAGCGCCATCGGCATTTCGAAAAACTTCTGGCGCGGGCAGAAACCTTGGCGCCCTTGGCCACAGCAGTGATTTGCCCGCACCAACCGCATGCGCTGAACGGGGCATTGCTGGCGCAGCGCCATGGTTTGATTGCGCCCGTTCTGGTGGGCGATCCGCAGCTGATTGCCCAAACCGCGCAGGCGCTGAGCGCGGATCTGGGCGAGATACCCATTGTCGCCGCCACTGATGATTTGGCCGCCGCCCGTGCGGGCGTGGGCTTGGTGCACCAAGGGCGTGCCGATGCGCTGATGAAAGGGCATATGCACACAGACACCTTGCTGCGCGTGCTGTTGGACAAACAAGATGGCCTGCGCACCGGCGCGCGGTTGACCCATGTCTTTGTGATGGATGTGCCAGGCCTGTCGCACCCGCTGTTGGTCACAGATGCCGCCATCAACATTGCCCCGGACCTGAAAACCGAGGTGGATATCGTGCAAAATGCCATCGATCTGGCCCGCGCCATTGGCTTTGATCAGCCCAAGGTGGGGGTGCTATCGGCGGTGGAAACGGTCAACCCCGATATCCCCTCGTCGATTGATGCGGCGCTTTTGTCCAAGATGGCCGAGCGTGGGCAAATCCGCGGTGGGTTTGTTGATGGGCCTTTGGCCATGGACAATGCCGTTGATCTGGCGGCTGCGCGCACCAAGGGGCTGGCAGGCGCGGTTGCCGGGCGGGCCGAGGTATTGGTGGTGCCCAATTTGGATGCCGGAAACATGCTGGCCAAGCAGTTGACATATATCAGCCATGCCGAAGGCGCCGGGTTGGTATTGGGTGCCAAGGTGCCGGTGATTTTGAATTCACGCGCCGATGACGATATGGCGCGGCTGGCGTCTTGCGCCGTGGCCGTGCTGTATCGGGCCGCGCAGAAAGGGCACTAGCATGGCGCATATTTTGGTGTTGAACGCGGGCAGCTCCTCGTTGAAATTTGGGCTGTTTAGCGCTGAAAAGACGCCGCAACCCTTGGCCACCGGGCTGGTCGAGCGTATTGGCGGGCCCGCGCATATGCGGCTGCGCCGCGCAGATGGCGGCAGTTTATCCGATGCCGCCTTGCCCGCGGCGCAAGGCGCCGATCATGCTGGCGCCTTGGCTGCGGCCTTTGCGCAGGTCATCCAGCATTTCCCGCAGGCCCAGATCGTGGCTGTGGGCCATCGCATCGTGCATGGCGGGCGCGACTTTGTGGCGCCTGTTGTGCTGAGGGAACGGGAAATGCAGGCGCTGGCCGCCTTGGTGCCCTTTGCGCCCCTGCACCAGCCCCATAATCTGGCAGGTGTGCGTGCCGCCATGGCCTTGTTGCCCGAGGCGCTGCAAATTGGCTGTTTTGACACGGCCTTTCACCGGCACCACCCGTTTGTGAACGATACCTTTGCCTTGCCGCGCGAATATTACGAAAAGGGCGTGCGCCGCTATGGCTTTCACGGGCTTAGCTACGACTACATCGCCGGGGCCTTGGCCCAAATGGCGCCCACATTGCATGCAGGCCGGGTGGTGGTGGCACATTTGGGCAATGGGGCCTCGATGTGCGCGCTGCTGGCGGGGCGGTCTGTGGCCTCGTCTATGGGGTTTTCAGCGCTTGATGGCCTGCCAATGGGCACCCGATCGGGGCAATTGGACCCGGGTGTTTTGCTTTATCTGATGGAGCAAGAACAGATGAGCGCCGCCCAGATATCTGATCTGCTTTATCGGCGCTCGGGCTTGTTGGGGCTGTCAGGTATCAGCCACGACATGCGCAGCCTTTTGGCATCGGACGCCCCGCAGGCGCGCGAGGCGGTGGATTATTTTTGCTTTCGCATTCGCCGCGAATTGGGTGGCTTGGCTGCTGCGCTTGAGGGGCTGGATGCGGTTGTCTTTACCGGGGGCATTGGCGAGAACGCGGCCGAAATTCGCGCGCGCACCTGTGCTGGCATGGGCTGGATTGGGATCGAGCTGGACGCCGCCGCTAACCAAGCCGACGCAACGGTTATTAGCACCCCGCTCAGCCGGGTGCGGGTCTTGCGTATTCCAACCAACGAAGAATTGGTGATCGCCCGCGCCGCTGTGGCCCTTGGTGGGGCGGCTTAAGGGCTATTTTAACTTAGTAATCTTTTTCAAAATGCAGGCCAATGCCGGTATCCCCGCGCGAATCCACCCGCCCCCGCAAGGTAACATCGGGGCTAAGTTGCAGGTTTAGCTGCACCTCGGTTTCACCCGCGCCCCGCAAGATAACATCGGAATATAGCTGATCAGACAGATATTTGCCTGCGCGTGCCTCGACTTGGCCATCGGTTGTTGTGCTGACGTCGAAATCATCCAGCGCCAATTCCCGCCGCAGATTGCCGGCCAAGCCATCGCCGCCCCCCGACAGGGTGCGCAAAGCTGCCGCCAGCCGCACCGCCTGAAGGGGCGAGATTTGCGCCACGTTTCGCCCAAATAGCAGGCGGGCCAAAATCTCGTCTTGGGGCAGTTCTGGGGCGGCGCTAAGCTGCAGTTCCGGTTTTGTGGCCACCCCCTGCAAGGCCAGCGTGATGCTGGTATCTTCGGTTTGGCTGGTGGCGGCAAAGCGGATAGTGGGGTCGAAACTGCCCTGCAGGTTCAAACTGCCCTCGGTCAGTGTCAGCCGTCGGCCCAGCACATCCAGCCGCCCGCGGATCAGCTGAAAGCTGCCCTGTGGCACGATCGCATCGCTTTGCCCCTGCAGCCGCACTTGGCCACCCAGCTCGGCATCTAGGCCACGGCCGCGCACGAAAATGCGGGCTGGCGCGCTAATTTGCATGTCAACGCGGTAAATGGGGCCAACTGTATCGGCGCGCGCGGCGTTGCTCAGCCCCGCCCAATTGCGGGTGCGGGCAACCTCGGATGGGGTGTTTACATGCACCAGCCCGGGCAGGCTGCCAAAGCTGGGGCCGCTATTGGCTGCGATAAACACATCTGTTTGCCCCAATTCCAGCTGGCCGCCCAGCACAGCGCCGCCCGCCAAGGGCCCACGCAGCGCCAGCGTGCCATCCACCACCGTTTGGTAAAGCGCAGGGTCACGGAACACCGCTTGCGCCAAGCTCAGCCGCAGATCTGCATCATAGGGTGCCACCATGTCCAGCTGCCCGCCAAGCGCCAGCGTGCCGCCATTGCCCAAAGCCCCCTGCACCGCCAGCTGTGCCTGCCCGCGCTGCAAGGTGATCTGGGCATCGATATCGCCCAGCGGTTGGCCCAGTTGCGGCAAGGACAGGCGCGCGCCCGTGGTGCGCACCGTTCCCGCAACCGAGCTCAGGCGCACCGGCCCCTCGAGGCGCAGATCATATTGCGCCATGCCAGTTATGCTGCGGGGGCGGATACGTGCATTGACCAGCCCCAGCGGCGCTTGGCCCTGCAGCTGCAAGCTGGCGGTGCTGAAATCTGCAGCGATGCGGCCTTGCATCTGCGCGGCTGTGCCTGCGCGGGCGCGGGCGTTGGCGGTGATGGTCCATTGGCCCAAGGGGTGTGGTGTTGCGCTGCCGGTCACGGCAAGCGCGCCCGCCAATTCTGGGGCCAAAAAGCTGCCGTCTTTCAGCTCTAGCCGGGCTTGCACCGTGTCCGCGCTTTGGGGGGTGGTTATTTCGGCCTGCATCTGCGCGGTCTTCACGCGCAAGGTGCCCAGCCGCGCTTGGCCGGCGGGGGTGATGCTGGCATTTAGCGCCACGCTGCCTTGGCCGGTCAATTGGCTGTCGATCATTGGCAGCCCCACCGCCAGATCCAGGGTATCCGCGTTCAGCTGCAGGGCCAGCGCGCCGCTGGCGAAACTGCCGATCAGCTGGGCCGTGCCATGGGCCGCGCCGCGCAGCGGGCGGCCCGCCAGCGCCGCAAAGACGGCCAGATCGGGGGCGCTAAGCTGTGCTGTGGTATCGGTGGTCAGGCTGCCGCGGGGCTGGGCAAGCTGGCCGCGCAGGCGCAGGCTTGTATCGCCTGCCAGCGTGGCCTGCCCGCTAAAGCCCCAAATCTCGGCGTTGCCATCTGCGCTTAGCGTCAGGCGTGCAGGCCCGCCAAGGCGCGGGTCGATGCGCCCGAAATCGGCGACATCTGCGGCGAGCTGTAAGCGGCCAGCGCCATCGGGGGCCAGCGCACCGCTGGCCTGCATTTGGCCAGTGCTGCTGCGCAGGCTTAGCCCGCGCAGATCGGTGCCGCCCGTATCGCGGGCCACATCCAGCCGCAGCGTGGCGGGGCCATCGGCCAGCAAGCCATCCAGCTGCGCTTGGCCGGTTTGCAGCGCCTGCGTTTGGCCATCTAGGATGATTTCGCCTGCCCCGGTCAGCGGGTTTAGCTGGCCCTTGATGGCCAGCTCTGCAGCCCCGGCCAAGGGGCGAGCCAGCAGGGTGGCAAAACGCGACAGATCGCCCAGCACGGACTGACCCGAAAAGCCAATATCGGTGCCCGCACTGGCGCTAAGGGGCGCAATATTGGCCTGCCCGCGCAGGTTGGCATCACCTGCCTGCATCATGATATTGCGCAGCGCCAGCCCACCGTCTGACTGGGTGAAAAAGACCAGCCGCGCCGATAGATCAGCCCCCAAGGCCTGTGCCAGCCCCGGGTCTGGGGCGTGCAGCCCATCGGCGGTCAGGGCCAAAGTACCGCCCAGCTTGCCGCGGCCCAAGCGGCCATTGGCCCGCAGCTGCACCGTATCGACACCCCATTTGGGCCGTTGCAGGGCGCGCAGCTGCGCATCGGCGCGCCAGCTGTCAGCGGTGGCGCGGTCATAGTCCAGCGTCAGGCTTGCGCGGCCCAACTGTGTGTCTGGCTGCGCGAATGGCAACGCGATCGGGGCCTCTTCGGGTGCCATAACTTGGGCGTCGAGCGACAGGCGTTCGGGCCAAAATGCCCCATCCAGCTGCCCCGTGGCCTGCAACGAAAGGGCGCGCGCCGATAGATCAAGCTGTTGCAGATCAAACCCGCCCTCTGCCCGGCGCTGTGCCTTGGCCTGCAGCTGGGCATTGCTGCCAAAAAACCCATGCAGGCGCGGGGCAAAAAACGGGCGCAAATCGCCGCTCACATCGGCGGCAATGCTGCGGTTGCCGGCGCTGTCTGTGTGCAAGTGCAAAGCCCCGCCAAACCGGGTGGTGCCATCGGTGCGCACGCCAAGATCGGCGCGAAAGCTGTCAATCGGCCCCTCGCCCTGTAGCGACAGCTGCAGGCTGGGGGCATCGGGCAGGGCCAGCGCGGTGGTGGCCAGCCCGCCTGCGGCCTCGTCCAGCGCCAGATCCACCAGCAAACGCCGGGTTTCGTTGCTATAGTCTGCTTTGATAACAAACTGGCCCCTCGGCCCCACCAGCCGGGTCAGCGATAGGCGGCTTTGCCCGGCGCCCGCGGCCAATTGCGCAGCGCCCTCTACGGCCAACAGCACCTCTTGGCCTGCCAGATCTGCGCCCAGTGCCAATGCATCAATCTTGAGCTGTGCGATTTGCAGCGCAACAGGCAGTTTTGGCAGGGCAAAGGGAGCGCGGGCGGCGGTATTGTCCAGCGCATGGCCCGTTTGCGGCGCCCGGCTAAGCGCCACGCTTTGCGCCGAAAACTCGGCTATGTCCAACCGCCCCGCGATCAGCGCGGCGCGGTTCCAATCCAGCACGACGCCTTGCATTTGCAACCATGGACCCGCAGCATCGCTGATGCGCAGCAGGTCGATTTCGGCGCGCCCGCTAAGCGCACCGCGAAACCCCTCGATTTCCACCTGCCGCCCGGCATCTGACAGGCGATCTTCGATGAAAGCTTGTAAAATCCCGCGCTCGCGGGTGGTGGTGGCGGTGGCGGTGTTGGTGCTTTGGGTTGTTTGTGCGGTCAGATCCACCGGCAGCGCAGTTGCCAGCGCAACACTGCAGGCCAAGGCGGTATGGGTCAGGGCGCGACGCATCAAAATGCCTGCCCTATGCCGATGTAAAACTGCAGCCCATCGCCGGTGGTGCCACGAACCGGGCCTGCCAGATCCAGCCGAATGGGCCCAAGCGAGGTGTCATAGCGCAGCCCCAGCCCTGCGCCGGCATGCCATTGCCCGCCACCTGCGCCCCATTCGCCCGCCCCGACAAAGCCTGCATCCCAAAAGCCCACCACGCTGAAATTGCCGCGCAGGGTTTGGCGCAGCTCTAGCGAAGTTGCCATAAAACTGCGTCCGCCGCTTTGGCCCAAATTGCCCTGCGTCACCCCCAATGATTGGTAGGGATGCCCGCGCACGGTGCCGCCGCCACCCGAATAATACAAAAAGTTTGGGGGAATGTCGGCCAGCGCCTCGCCCATAAGGGTGCCAAGCTGCGCCCGCCCGGCCAATACGGTGCCAGCCCCCCCCAAGGGCCAGTATCGGCGTGCATCCAGCCCTGCCCGCAGGCCACCGCCGCTGGTGCCCAGCTTGGCATAAGGTTCCAGCGTGGCTGACAGGTAGCTGCCCGCGCTGGGCGATAGCAGGTTGTTGCGAAACTCCCATGTCATGGACATTGGCAGCGCGCCCAAACTGAAACTGCGCTGGCCAAAAACATCGCGGCTGCGCTGGGTGGAAAAGGCCAGCCCGATTTCGGCGGTGCGGTTGTCGGTGATCACCCGTTGCATGCCGATGGCCAATTCGGCGCTGTCGCTGCTGTAATCTGGCTCGTCCAGCTGGGCAATATCGCCGGTAATCCACAAATGCGTGTCTGGCCCAAAGCTGGCGGGGCGGTCATAGCGGGCATGCAACTTGGCATCGGTGCCGCCGCTTTGCCCGCCGATGCCGGCAATCTCGCCCTCGATCCGCAGCCTTTCGGCGCCGCCCAACAGGTTGCGATGCATCCAAAACCCACCCAGCCGCAGGCCCTCCATACTGCTAAGCTCGGCCCCTAGGCCAAAGCGGCGGGGTTTTTGATCGACCAGATCAATCGCAATATCGAGCTGGTTTTCCGGGCCCAGCCTTTCGGCCTCGTGCAGCCGTACCGATTGAAAAGCGCCGCTGCGGCGCAGTCGGCTTGCGGCTTTGTCCAGCGCTTGGGGGGAAAAGGCCTCGTTTTGGTAAAGGCCGGAAATTTTCAGCACCCTTCGGGCGCTGACGGCGCTGTCGGGGTCGGGGGTAATGGTGCCCAGCCGCACCGGCGGGCCGCTATCAAAGCGCAGCTTCAGGGCCAATTGCGCCGTGGCATGATTGGCGGTGATCTGTTGGGCGCTGACATCAGCCTTGGCAAAACCCGCCTGCCGCCAGGCTGTGCGAATTTCAGCAATGCCTTGCTGCAAACTGGCCGCCCCTGCTGTGGCACCGGGGCGAAAGGCTGCGGGCAGGGCGGTGCCGGGGGGCAGGGGGCCGATATCTGCGGTGCCAATCTGAAAGGCAGGGCCGGGCTGAACCGCGATCACCACCTCTTTGATCGTGCGCGGCGTGGCAAAGGGATCGATCAGCGCGGCCTCGGCCCCATCGATCTTGATCGATACAGCGGCGCTGTAGCGTGCTTGGGCGTAAAGCGCGTCCAGCAGGTTTGCATAATCTTGCAAGGCCAGTGACAGCACGTCTTGGGGCGCGCTGACCCCATCCGCCTGCGCGCGGTTCAGCTGCGCTGCTGCCTCAAGCCCCGGTTGCAGCATGGCGGCATCGGGGCCGGTGATCTGCAAGCTTACGCGCTCGAATGCGCGCAGATCTTGGGGAAATGCCAGAACCAAAACCGCCGCGAACAGCAAGAAAAAGCGACGTAAGGGCCAAAGATGGGGCATCATAGGCAATGAAAAGATCCGGGGCAGGTGGTCATTGGTGGTCAGTATATAAGAATGGGCGCTTGGGGGCCACAAAGCGCGGGGTGCCTGCGGCGGGGATCCGCCGGCCCTAGGGCAACACGTGCAGCCACATCCAAATGGTGACGATCGAGAGCGAGGTTGCAAACAAAACCGAGCTGGCCGCCACCCGCCGTGCCTTGCCATACATCGAGGCAAAAACATAGGTGTTGATGCCCGGCGCCATCGACGCGGTTAAAATGGCCGAGCGCATGCCAGCGGTGCCCAAATCCAGCACCCGTGACATCGCGTATGTAATGGCCGGGTGCAGCACCAGCGCCACTGCGCAGACAAAGCCGATCACTTTCAAATCGCCTTCGGGGCGGTATTGCACCAACACCCCGCCCATCCCGAACAATGCCGCAGGCAGGGCAGAGCGCACGATCAAATCAAGCGCCCCGGTAATGGGCGTGGGCAAGGGTAGGCCGCTGAAATTCACAATAAACCCCAGCGTAATGCCAATAACGAGCGAGTTGCGAAACATCGCCTTTAGCACCTTGGCGGGCAGGGCGGCCACCGAACTGCCCCGTGCGCGCACAATTTCCATCACGGTGATGCCCAGCCCATAGCAAAAGGGCGAATGCACGGCGACAATGGCGTAATTTCCGCTCAGGGCTTCGGGGCCATAGGCGCGTTCGGTCAGGGGCAGGCCCAACATAAGCGAATTGGAAAACAGGCAGCAAAAGCCGATGGCCACGCTTTCCTCCCAATCGCGGCCAAACACAAACCGCGCCCCAAATAGCCCTGCGGCAAACCCGCAGGCGGCGCCGGTGTAAAACGATACCAGCAGCGGCCAATTGAACGCGTCGCCCAGATCCATGTTGGCAATGGCGCTAAAAAGCAAACAGGGCATGGCAAAATGCTGGGTGTAGCGCATCAAGCCATCAACGCCGCTTTCGGGGAAATATTTGCGCCAAACCGCCAAATAGCCAAAGCCGATCAACACAAAGACCGGCAAGATGACATCGATCAGGGCCTGCATCAGAGGGGGTAGCTTATGGTCATGCCGTCATAGGCAGGGGTGATATGGCTGGGTGTTTCCGCCTCAAGCGTGGCGTAATCCAGATCGATATGCATATTGGTCAGCACCGCCCGGCGCGGGGCCACCTGTGCAATCCAGTCCAGCGTTTGCGCCAGATGCGAATGGGTGGGGTGGGGCGTGCGGCGCAGCGCATCGACAATCCAGCAATCCAGCCCTTGCAGCACGGGCCATGCATCATCATAGATTTTGGCCACATCTGGCAAATAGGCCAGATCGCCCACGCGAAACCCCAGCGCGTCGATCGAGCCATGGTTTACCTTGAACGGGGTCAGGGTGATATCGCCGCCCGCACCCGAAATCGTCACATCGCCCGCTATGGTGTGCATGTTCAAAATGGGCGGGTAGGGGCTGTTGTCTGGTTGGATAAACGCGTAGCCAAACCGCGAAAGCAGGTCATTTTGTGTATCGCCATCGGCCCAAACATGCAGGCGCTGGCGCATGTTGAAAACGATCATGCGCAGGTCATCGATACCATGCACATGGTCTGCGTGCGAATGCGTCCAGACCACACCATCCAGCGTGCCCACATTGGCATCCAGCAACTGGCTGCGCAGGTCTGGCGTGGTGTCGATCAGCACTCGGGTGGTGCCCTCTTGGGTCATCCGTTCAACCAGCATCGAGCAGCGCCGGCGCTGGTTTTTGGGATTGTCTGGGTCGCATTCGCCCCAATGCCCGCCCAACCTTGGCACCCCACCGGACGAGCCGCAGCCCAAAATTGTAAAACGCATCTCTGGCATCATGCGGCGGCCTTCTTCCATGCAGCGGCTTTGGCAAACAGTGTGTTGAAATTATGCTCAGTTTGGGCCGCAAAAGCGGCGAAAGCCATACCGTATAGTTCCGCAGCCAGCTGCGCGGTGTGCACGCTGTAGGCAGGCTCGTTGCGTTTGCCGCGATAGGGCTTGGGCGCCAGATAGGGGGCATCGGTTTCCACCAGCACGCGCTGGGGGGGGGCGGCGGCAAAAATATCGCGCACCTCGGTCGATTTTGGAAGGTGGCGATGCCCGACATCGACAGGTAAAAACCCAGATCCAACGCGGTGCGCGCCAGTTCGGGCCCAGAGGAATAACAATGCATCACG
>Ga0181590_10004983_pt1 | contig 11009 bp, 9 predicted proteins | sample 071ome_34_FD_132446 | JGI IMG/M metagenome (GOLD analysis project Ga0181590, IMG submission 132446) | Coastal salt marsh microbial communities from the Groves Creek Marsh, Skidaway Island, Georgia - 071411BT metaG (megahit assembly) | ecosystem: Environmental > Aquatic > Marine > Intertidal zone... | reverse complement strand
TATTTTTTGGATCGGTCATGCTCTAAGTGCTTGATAAGATTTTCTTGTCTTTCTAGGTTGGTTTGTAGATTTTTTACAAAACTTTGAATTGATTCTTTTCTAAGATCAAGATCTTTATTTGCTTTGGAACTTAAATTTTCAAACTTACTTTCGGCAAGATTTAAAAAAGTTTCTTGTGAGTTCTTAAGGGTTTGTTGTGCTAGATCGTTAAACAAATTTTGAAGTTTATCAGATTGATTCTCAAGATTTTTCTTTAAATACTGATTAACAAAGTGCATAGCTACTAGGCCTGTAACAACTCCAAAAATAAAACTTAAAATGTAATACATAAAATAATTTAAACAAGATTATTATAGATTAAATTTTAAAAAAAATTAAGCAATTATTTTTAAAACTTCGGGATTTAACCAAGATTGATTTTCGGAAAGTTTATAAGAGATACTTTCTACATCTAAAATTAAAATCTCTGATCCTGGGTAGGTATCTTCCAAAACCTGTAAATAAATTTGTTCAAAGTTAAACGATAAATTTTGAATTCTTACTTTAATAGTTTGTTTCCCATCAAAATAATGAGCCTGCTTACCAATAATTCTTTCATCAATTATCGCATAATTTAATTTCCTTACACTATCTGATGTTTCATCAATACTATCGTACTCTGAGGCATTTAAAATTGGAACTTCAATTCTGCTTGGGTTTGTTTGGTCTTCTAAATCTGGGTTATGGTGAGTTGATTTTATCTGAGACATTCTTATAAGTTCCGGGTTAAACTGTTGGAATGAAGTCCGGTCAACTTGCTGAGTATGATTTAACATTCCAGGGGTGAAGTTAATAGATAAGCTCTCTTCTCTTGATACAAACATATCTGAGTCTAAGCGAACAGATTTTATTTTTTCTAAATAAACTTGAGCATTTAAAGCCCATAATTGAATTGGATCAAGCTGTTTAGTTTTAAAACTTGCTTTTCCTTTGTCATCTACGTAATTGGGTGCAAAAGCATTTACAGATGTAATATTTGTAATATTTTGAAAAAACCAGTTTGCATTCAAGTCGTTACCTGTATAAGAATATGTAATTATTTGGTCGTAGGAAGTAAATGCGGATCTAATGATATTCATCATTAAGGTTTGATTGTATTTAAAAAACCTAATTAAGAATGAATCGTCTATTAAAATTTGATCAGGAACATAAGCTAAAACATCGGGAGTTATGTGTGAAAATTGCTGGATAATTCCTGGGGAAGACAAAACCCTAAACCACTCAGATGATTCTTTTAATGTACCTTGTAAAAATTTTTCTCTAAATATAGGAAACATTGAGTTACTACAAGGATGATCTGGGAGTTGATTAATGTAAGCTTGTGAGTTTAAAATAAAATTTATTTTTTGAGTTATCAAATCTTCAATTCTTTTAACTTTACGCTTTTCTAGAACATTAAAAAAACCTGGTTGTATTTCACCATTCAAATAGGACTTTACGTCAAACATAGTTACATCATTCATTAGGAAATGGGTTATTTTTTTTAAAAATTTTTATTATTATATACATGTAGTAACCAAATTTTATGGCAATTTTACTTCCAAAAAAACCTGATTATGATATTAACAGGATATTTCCAAATCGAGTTTTACAAGAAAGCTATGAGATTATCTTAGACGAAGCCTTCAAACAAACTAGAAAACTTGTGAATGGAATTACAATTGATGGAGAAACATCCAAAGATTTAGATGATGCAATCGACTTTACAAAAATTCAAAATGGTTACAGACTTGATGTTTCTATTGCTGATCCAAGTTCGATAATACAAATGTCTTCTGAAATAGATAGAGAAGCTTTAAAAAGAGTTTTTTCTTTATATAGAAATACATTCAATAATCCAATGCTACCTAGCCTTATATCAGAGGATTTAATGACCCTTAAAGAAAATTCACAAAGGCCTAGTATTACCGTGAGGTCTTTTTTTGATTCAAACTTAAGCTTTCAAAATTTTGATATTTTTCAATCTTGTGTTCAATTAAAAAAACGTTTGACTTACTCAACTTGTACTCAGATCTTAGGAAATTTAATTGATAAACAAATTTTAAACTTCGAATATGGATTTGATGTAAGTAGTTTTTTATTTGATATCGCAAACCTATCTGCAAATTTAAAATCCAAACGAGTTGGAAAAAGTTATTCAATTGAAAGTTTATCTGCAGAAGAAATTGTTTCGGAAATAATGGTTTTTACTAATCATCTTGTTTCAAATTATATAATTTCAAATAAATTACCTGGTCTTTATAGATCTCATGGATTTAAAAGTATGAATAACAATGAAAGAGCTGAATATTCCAATACTAATTTTGGACATTTGGGCTTAAGCCTTGAATCATATACTCACTTTACCTCACCGTTAAGAAGATACCCTGATTTAGCAATCGGAAGAATACTAAATAGCCATTTTGAAGAAAGGCAATTACCCTACACAGAATCAGACCTACAAGAAATGTGTGATTATTTTAATCAGTCAGCTTTGGATACCATTGATGAAGCTTGCGATGAAGAATTTGATATCATTGAAGAATCAGAGCCAGAAAATTTAAGTGACAGAAACTTTCTAGAAGATGCAGTATACATTTATAACCTTAGCTTACTTCAAGAAACTAGATTAATGAATTTACTAGAGAAGAATTTGATACCTAATAAATTTTTCACTAAAATTTTATTTGATGATAACAAAGTCACCAACGGGTGGATTCGCTTTAAAAATAGCGTTAAAGATAAAATAAATACTCAACCTGGATTAGCGTTGGGCATTCTTTTAGAGGGATGTAATCTTCATTTAGCCAACATTGCAAAAGTTGATTTTGAAATTTTCCCAGTGGAAAACGGTTATCACTCAAGAATTCTTTTAACAATCAATGGAAAATATTACGGAAATCCGAATGGAGTTGTTGCAGCAACTGTAAAAAGAGCCAAAGCACTTTCGGCTAAATTTTGCTTGTTTGCACTATTAAATAAAAGTTTAAATGAAACTCAATTTAATTGGCAATTTTAAAATCAATGGAGCGAGTAAGGGGAATCGAACCCCTGTTTACGCCATGGCAAGGCGTCGTAATAGCCACTATACCATACTCGCTTTTGAATCTATACTAAGTATATTTTCTTTAAAATTTAAATCAAGATAATTTAAAAATCTTCTTAGTTTTTGCAGTAATTTTACCAAACAAATCAGAAAATAATTCCTTCCGAATTTCTTGAATCATACTTTTAGGAATTTGAGGGGTAGCATTTTCATTAATAAATTTTTCTAAATAAGAAATTGTAGAAGTTTCTGTTAAAAGCTGTCTTTCCAGTACTAACTTTGCAAAACCTACTTTATTTTCAACCGGTGCATTTACAGACTGAAACATAATTAAAACGCTGTGATCAGCAATCACCAAGTCCCCTTCTAAAAAAGCATTTAAACTAGGAATAAAATCATTTAAAACTTGCCTTTCAGGATTTTGAATACTATTCATTTTTAATATTAATTGTGAAATGTAAATAATCTATTTTTATTAAAAAATCAAATTAATTGTTAAATTTAAACAACATCACATCTCCATCCTGAACAATGTATTCCTTACCTTCTAGTCTAACTTTACCTTTATCTTTTGCTACATTCCAACCTTGGCAATCAACAAAATCTTGATAAGCTACTACATCGGCTTTAATAAATCCTTTTTCAAAATCTGTGTGAATTACTCCGGCTGCATTTGGAGCTGTAGCTCCTTTTTTTACAGTCCAAGCTCTAACTTCTTTTACACCAGCTGTAAAATAAGTTTGAAGACCTAAAATATTGTAAGCTTCTCTAATTAAGCTATTTAGTGTTGGCTCGGTTAAACCCATTTCTGTTAAGAAATCTTTAGCTTCCTCTTCTGAAAAAGATAATAAATCAGCTTCTAATTTAGCTGAAACCGGTACTAATGTATCATTTTCTTCTAAATCTAACTGAGTTCGAATTGCAGCTAAGTCTAAATTTGCAACTTCGTCTTCTTTACTATTTACAACATATATAAAAGGTTTATCAGTTAATAAATGTAAATCGTGAAGTTGATCATGTTCTGATTCAGTACATTCAAAAGAATTAACCTTGTGTCCATCGGCTAAATGCTGATAAAGTCTTTCAATAATGTTAGCATAAGCTACTTTTTCTTTGTTTCCACTTTTAGTTTCAGATTTAGCTTTAGCTAATCTTTTTTCTACTGTTTGAAGATCCGCTAGAATAAGTTCTGTTTCAATAATTTCCTTGTCTCTTTTTGGATCAATAGATCCACTTACATGGTGAATATCATCGTCTTCAAAAACTCTTACTACGTGAGCTATTGCATCTACCTGTCTGATGTGACTTAAAAATTGATTTCCAAGCCCCTCCCCTTTTGAGGCCCCTTCAACTAATCCGGCAATATCAACAAATTCAATGATAGCTGGAACTTCTTTTTCAGGCTTAATAAATTCAGAAATTGCTTGCAGCCGAAAGTCAGGAACTTCAACAATTCCAACATTTGGATCAATTGTACAAAAAGGATAATTTGCACTTTCTGCGGAGTGAGATTTAGTTAATGCGTTAAACAAAGTAGATTTTCCAACATTAGGAAGTCCTACAATTCCAATTTGAAGACTCATATTAAATATATTATTTTGGCTTATTCTATGAGATTTTTATTTAAAAAACAATACTTTAAATTGCGGCTTTAAATATTATTTGTAATAATGAAGCAAAATAATTTTTTATATGTTTCAAATCAAAGTTTATACAGACGGAAGTTGCCTAAAAAACCCTGGAAATGGAGGATACTGTGCACTACTTCAAAAATTTAAAGATGGAAAAAAAATCTCAGAAGTTTCATTGGTAGGAAACCAACCCGATACAACAAATAACAGAATGGAAATGATGGCTATTTTAAAAGCGGTCATTTTTCTAAATCTAAAAGAAATAAGTAATTCGGATATCGAATTTTATAGCGACTCAAATTTAGTGATTAGCACACTCACTAAAGGCTGGAAAAGAAAAGCCAACTTGGATATTTGGCAAGAGATTGATTTGGCTATAATGAATTGTAAAAAAAATGCCAACAATTTAAGTTGGCATTGGGTGAAGGCCCACAATAATCATCCAGAAAATGAATACTGTGATACCGAAGCTCGTAAAAAAGCTATGGAATTAGAGTGATTCTAATTTAGCTAAGATTGCATCTTTTGATTGGAATCCAGCCATTCTATCTGCAACTTCACCATTTTTGTAAGTGATTAAAGTTGGGATCGAAGTAATTCCAAGTTCAGTTGCGATATCTTCTGATTCGTCGATATCAACTTTAACGATGTCATATTTCCCATCTACTTCTTGAGCTAATTGCTCTAAAACTGGACTTAACATTTGGCATGGTCCACACCAATCAGCAAAGAAATCTACTAAAACTGGTACTTTTGAGTTTTGGATGTAATCTTTAAACTCGTTTGAACTTAATACTTTCATACAATTTAAATTAAGTAATAATTAGATACAAATTAACTAATTTTGTTTGTTTTAGCAATTAAATTTTAACAATCACCTTCAAAAAGTTGACTTAGACCTAAATGAAAATTATATAACTCTAAATACTCTAAAGGAAGAACTGGAATATTAAGATTAAAATTTGCAATTAAGTTTTGAGTTTCATCTATTTTTTTAAAGGGCACCTGTATATGACTCAATTTATCAGGGAGGATAGGTTGAGTTGTTCTTGATTCAAAAATTTTAAAATGAGGTTTATCATCTAAATTTAATGTCTGAATTTGATTTTTTTTAATACCTAATACAACCGGATAATTTTCCGAAATAGTAGAATTACCTTCAAGTAACAACCTAAGGCTTTTGTCTTTATATTTACAGTCATTTCTAAATGTACTTGACCATAAATTTACATCAAAAGATTTAGGATTATTTTTAGCTTCTAATCTTTTAAAATAACTATCTTTAAGAATCTTTTTTGATGTCTTGAATAATATTTGCTTTGAAATTAAAAACAAAAATACAAACCAAAGAAATTTCTGACTCAAAAACTGAAAGTCCAGCCTTTGATTTTGATCCATAAATAACATTGCATAAAGCTTTGCGTAGGTTCTATTTTTACTAAGTGAAATTGTGCTTTTACTAGAGTCAGAAAATAAATCTTCATTAAATAAATCCTTATTGGGGTTTATTCCTACTTTTAAGATATTTTCTAAAACATCTGATGTTTGATTTGAAGTTCCTTCATACTTAGACTCATTTACAGTTTTGTAAGCATACCTTCCTGTACCATGATAAAATTCTGTATCCCCCAAGATTGTTTCAATACGAGCAAATACTTCATTTTTGGTTTGAGTAATAAAACACTGGCTTGAATATTCGCTCACAATATTACCGTATTTGAAGCTTGTGTATTTATCTAAAAAAAATGTTATCATAAATAATTCTTATTTTTTAAAGCGTCTAAAATATAACTTAAGATCTAAGTATAATTGAAAAGCAAAGCCTGTCAATCTGTAACTTTCGATTAATCTTTAGAAATCGATTTTTATTAGTTTTAGACCTAGATTTTGATATAATATAAAAAAAAGCCTATGAAAAAATTTATATTTATTTTTGCCCTCATGGTGATGAACTTAAGTCATGCAGACTTAAAAGATTTGAAAATATCTTCTTCTGATTTAGAAATTGGAAAAGATGTGACTTTTAACATTGAGAGTTCTGGGATGCTTATCAAATCAAACCATGCTGATCTTCATGATCTTGAAATAACAGTAGTAAATAAAAATAACTACAAAGAACATCTTCATTTAGAAATGGATCATGATTTTGATTCCGTAAATGACTACAATTATTACCTGATAAACACTTTTGATACTAAAAAAATTATATTCAATAAATCTTCCGATTTAGATTTTGAAATAAGTTTTTTTGATGATTCCAAGAAATCTAACAATGAAAATATTGTAAGCTTAATAGGTACTAACTTAAACAATGAAGATATTATCAAAAGAAGTGCTTGGCTTGAAAATAGCTCTCCATTTAGATCATCAACCAAACTTGGAAATTTAAATAACCTGTCTCATGTTTCAAAATGGAAACTTAAAGATATTTCAGCTATCGATTTTAAAGAAGATGGAAAATGGTTCAATTGGCCTGTTAACTATCTGGAATCTGTTGACTCTATTGTGATTCATCATACTGCATCCACAAAACTCTTAAATAATCCTAAGCAAGCTTTGAATAATATTTATACTTACCATACAAAAGTAAGAGGCTGGGGCGATATTGGGTATCATTATTTAATGGATCAGAATGGGAATGTTTACGAAGGTAAATTTGGAGGTGATGTTGTTATGGGAGGTCATTCTGTGCCCTTAAACAGACATTCGATTGGTATAGCGGTAATGGGAAACTTTGAAGAAAGTAGTCCGAGTTTATCTTTAATAAATTCTTTATCGGATTTAATTGCATTGAAAACGCAAAAATTTAATTTAGATCCAAATGGAAAATTTAACGTTGATGGTAAAACTTACGATGTGATTCAAGGACATAGAGATAACGACAAAACATTGTGCCCTGGAAAATATTTGTATGAAAAAATTCCTAATATAAAACAAAAAGTATTGGCAAGACTTGGTAAATTAAACAATGAATATACAAAGAATATATCTAGTTTAGATTTAAATAAAAAAGGCGAAATTTTGAATTTAGAAGTGGGTAAAAATTACATTAAAACATATGAGATAACACACAATAATCAAAAAAAAGATTTACAAAAACCAAGTGTAAAAAATCTTAAAAATTTAAAAAGTTCAATTTCTAGTTTTAGAAAAAAATCTAAAAATAAGTATGAACTAAAAGTAAAACTCAGAGCTTTAAAAAACTTCCAAGATGAATCAATTATATTAGAATTCAATCAAAACTTAGATTTGCAATTACCTGTAAATGCATTTGATGCAAAGCCTGAAATTAAATTCTCTAAACAAAGTCTTAATTGTAAAACTAAAAAGTGTAGTTTAGAACTAGAAGTCACCAACACCAGTAAAAATTCAATTACGGATTTGGAATTAGCAATTATGAATTACAATACAAAAAATAATTTTCCTGATTTTAAAGTTACACCAAGTAGGTTTGCACTGAAGAAAAATCAAAAAAAGAAAATTAAAATAGAAGTTAATAATTACAAAAAATATAAGGGTAACGTATTTTTAAATGTATTCAATGAACAAGGTTCCTTAAATAAAAAAGGCTTGCAAATAAAATTTCCTGCAGTAAAAACCACAAGTACGAAAACTAAAACGAAGGACTTTAGTATTAAAAAAGGTAAAAGTTCTTACCTGAGTGTGAATTTAGATTTCCCAATTTCTAGTCTTAAAAATGCAAAATTTGAAGTTGATCAAAAAGATGTTTTATTAAGAGCGGCACGAATTAAAAAGATTGGAAAAAAATATCATGTTTTTTTTAGAGTTAAATACAATAAACTTCAAAAAAGCACTTTGAATTATAAATTAAAATCCGGTTCTAAAGTAATTTATCAAGGTGAAATCAACTTTAATGAAAATTCGAAAGTAAAAAAAAGCAATAATAATCTTGCTAAAGATTCTAACTTTGGAAAACTTAAAAAGGATCAAATAAGTATTCTTTTATCTAGAGCGAATATGCCAAATCTGGAATTTAAAACTTCGAAAGATGTTGATTTAAAAATTAATTCCAGAATTCAAAAGCTTAAAGCTAATCAAATTGTAAAAGTTAGAGCATTAAACAAAGGAATGATTCTTACAATTAACGGGAAAAGATCTCCAGCTAACCGTCTTGAAGTCATTGGATCCGATGAAAATATTATTACTCTTTTAAATTATGAAAACAGACCTGCTTTTAATTTGTCTTTAAATGATAATCAGTTTAGGGGTGGAATAAAATTAACCGCTAATAAACAAAAACTTGAAGTGGTTAATAAATTAGGCCTGGAAAGTTATCTTAAAGGTCTAGCTGAAATTTCAGACTATGAACATCCAGAAAAAATTAAAACTATTGTAGTTGCAGCTCGAAGTTATGCATACCACTACATTACAGATGGGACTAAGTTTCCTGGAAAATCCTATAATTTAGATGATGATCCGAATGTTTCTCAAAAATATTTAGGGTATGGATTTGAAAAAAGAGCTCCAAATGTAATCAAAGAAGTTATCAACACAAAAGGTCAAATGGTAACTTATAAAGATAAAGTTATTAAAGTCCCCTATTTTAGTCAATCAGATGGATATACTAAATCGGCTAAAGAGGTTTGGGGATGGACTGATACTCCTTATTTAAAATCAGTAAAAGATGATTGTGAAAAAACTGAATTTAAAGGACATGGGGTTGGAATATCTGGATGTGGATCTAAAAATATGGCCTTGAAAAATTATAAGTTTCAAGACATAATAAAATACTACCTGCCAGGTACTGATATTAAAACTTTCAAATGATTCTTGGAATAAATACTTGCACTCAAAAGATCGAATTAACTGTATTAGCAGATAATAATATCTACTATAAATTTTCTTCTCATCAAAAAAATGACTCTGAATTTATATTAAATTCACTTAATGAAATTTTAGCTGAGATTGGGAAAACAGTATTTGATATTGAAAAGATTGTTTGTGTAAAGGGGCCTGGAAGTTTTACGGCTGTGAGAATTGGTGTGATAATTGCAAATACTTTAAAATCTCAAACAGATTGTGAGCTTTTTGAAATTGATACTCTTAATTATCTTAACTTTTTCTGCAAATCAGAAGACAAACTACTGCTTTCGGCAGGTGGCAGTGAGTTTTATAGATTGATAAATGGTGAAATAAAACTCCTTAATTTTAGAGACATTCCAAATCAAAAATACTTAGCGGAGGTATCTGCAAAACAAGTTGAAAAGCTTGATCTGAATTTTGAATTTAAGCCTATTGAGTTTACTATGGAAGCATTTTTAAAAGCTTTTAAAGACGGAAAAGTTGAATTACTAAAAATTGAACAAATTACCCCTAATTACATTAAAGAAGCCAACATTGATTTAAGTGGTTTTTCAAAAAAAACTAAACAAAAAGAGGGATATTTTATGGTTTTAATGTCTTTTATTTTATGTTTTTTAATGACTCCATTAATTATAAGTTTATACGAGACTGAAGTTGGTCAAATTCAGACATACGCTTCTAAAAAAGAATTTTTAGAACGTAAATTAGTTAAGAAAAACTTATCTACACTGATTTTTGACAACAAGAACTGGCACGGTAAAAATTTTCCGACTAATCTAACCCTAGATGATAATTTTAATCAACAAATTGTAAATCAAACCGTGCAAACTTTAAAGTCTGATGGTTTAATTGAAAATGAGTTGCAGCAGTGTGATAATTTTGATTTTTTAAATATAAATGAATGTGAAGAGCAAGGTAACTTTGCTTATACAGTTCCGCTTTTCAATCATGGATCTAGTCAAACTAATTGTAGTAAATTTGACCTAAGCAACGATGAAAATTCAATCAATAGTGATTGTGCCTTTAACAAGTTAAGTCTTTCAGAGAGTGATTTTATTCCTCTGTTTACTGATATCCCAATGGTTATTGAAGGACAATCAGACTTAAACTTAAGATTAAAACTAAGCTCTTTAAACCAAAGTTATTATTTAGCTTTTATTACCGATTTTGATGAAAGTGCAATTATTGCTGAATTGAATTTAATAAGAGGAAATGAAATTTATGCACCAAATTTCACTCTTCAAAATATTGAAGATGGTAGAAATAATTATATCAACAAAGAAATTACCTCATCAAAGCTTTTGAATCATAGGTTTTTTGATTTTATTCAATTTAATAATGATATTTTTAATATAGATTTAAAAGAGTTAGATTTTCGAAATATAAAGGACTTAAATGAAAACTTTAATTGGAATAACTTAGAAAACGTATATTTGAAGGTGAATTTTCCTAATTCAATTTTTATAGACGACCAAGATCAAACTATAAAC
>Ga0181590_10004982_pt1 | contig 11010 bp, 7 predicted proteins | sample 071ome_34_FD_132446 | JGI IMG/M metagenome (GOLD analysis project Ga0181590, IMG submission 132446) | Coastal salt marsh microbial communities from the Groves Creek Marsh, Skidaway Island, Georgia - 071411BT metaG (megahit assembly) | ecosystem: Environmental > Aquatic > Marine > Intertidal zone... | reverse complement strand
GACAAACTTCGTGCTATAATAATGGATACTTGGCCAAATCTTTACTACTTGAAAAGAGATGATCGGAAACCTGGAACCAGAGGAGAATGTGATGAAAGAGAGATTCCCGAGTGCTGATATGCTAGGACAACTAGCAATTGCTCTTGGAAAGATGGACTGGAGTCCAGATGATGAACTTCGTGTTAAGATTGGTGGTGTCGCTAATAGTGGTATCCATCAGACCGAAGGTGCTAACCCCAAGTGGGCAAAACCTTATGGTACGGTAAGTTATCAGAGCGATGCCTTCATTGTGATTGAGAATGTGACTCGCAACCCAGTTGTTCCTTCACAACCAAACCCTGAGTTAAAGCAGGCACATCCCTATGAATGAATATTGGGAAGTAGTATTGTATTGGTCTGGTAAAGTCATTGCTCAGTGTGGGCAAGAAAGTGACGCCAGAATGCTTTGTGAGTTAGCACCAAAAGAAAGAATCTACAGAAGAGCGAAGTTTTTAGTTGACCAGGTTATTGATGTTACTTCAACAACTGATAAACAACTCCCTGGTCAACAGGGTCTTCCTGCTGCTAAGATTCGACTAGAAGACGCTCAGCAACAAGTACAACTTAGAGGAAGCGATGCCGAAGTTTTCGTACCCTAATGACCCTAAGGATGCTAAATGTCCTTATTGTGGAGAGCAGGGGAAACCTTGCTCCCATGTGGATAGTCTAGCAAGGGCATATGCTAGGGGTGCGTGTAAAAAGAAAAATAAATAATAGCAAACGGCACATACTTTATGCCCTTATACAACTCCCCTCAAGCCTATGTCTTCAATCTCCAGACAACGAGTTCAGCAGAAGCGAAAAGATTGTGGAGGAGGAAGATAAAGGAAGAATGGGATTTAAAGTGTGCTTATTGTGGGTCTGAAGAAGAACTCACAATAGACCATGTAGTTCCTCGCTCAAAAGGAGGAGCAGACTTCACTAAAAATGTTGTGTGTGCTTGCCACGAATGCAACCAAGATAAGGGTCATACTCCTTGGGAAGACTGGTACTTCTCACAGGAGTTTTTTAGTATGCAGAGATATGATAAGATTAAAGAGTGGATGAAACCAGACCCTCCAGCAAATCTGTATCGCTATGGGTCAAGGAGAAATAACGCATTATAAATAAATCAAAAGGGCAGTATATACTGCTTCGTCTGGTAAATACCGAATAAAATATGGCAACTCCGATTAGGATTAAACGGTCTGCCGTGCCTGGAAAAGCACCCCAGGTTGGCGACTTACAAACAGGAGAATTAGCTCTTAATACATATGATGTTGAACTTTATACTAAGCGTGTAAGAGCTGGTATAGGTACAGACATTGTAAGAATCGGTGCTGGTGCAACAGTAACAAATGTATTATATGTCACAAGAGACGGAAACGACTCCAACACAGGAAAAAGACTTGGAGACGCAAAAGCAACAATTGGAGCAGCACTCTCAGAATCAACAACAGGGACAGTTATTAGGGTTAGTGCTGGATCTTATGTAGAGAATAATCCATTAACTATACCAGCACAGGTATCGATTGTTGGTGATAGTTTAAGAGAAGTATCAGTAAGTCCTCAAAATTCTGATGAGGACTTATTTTATGTTTCAAATGGTAATTATATAGCAGAAATGTCCTATACTGGAACACTGGATTCTGGTAAGGCAGTATTTGCATTTAATCCAACTAATGTTGGATATTTTGACCAATCACCTTATATTCAGAATTGTACAAACTTTATTCCGAATAGTATTGGTCTTAAGATTGATGGATCGAAAGCAATTGGTCCAACTAAATCAATGGTTCTTGATTCTTACACACAGTATAATCAGGGTGGTATTGGAGCATCGATTACTAATGAGGGTTATGCCCAATTAGTGTCGATGTTTACTATTTGTAACGATACTGCAATTTCTTGTAGTAGTGGTGCTGCCTGTGATTTAACAAATTCTAACTCATCTTTTGGTAATTATGGCTTGGTTTCTGATGGTGTAGGACCAAAAAAATATACAGGAATTGTAACAGAGTCAGCAGCAGCAAATTCTTTTGTTTATACACTTGATCTTAGCACTCCAACATTAAATGTTACTAACGCCGTTTATGATAATGTAACTGGTTTAACGACAATTACAGTTGATTCTGCTCATAACTTCAATGTTGGGATGGGAGTTACTATTGCTGGACTTGGATTTACATGTCCATCTGGTCCAGGAATTGTAACATTCCCATCAGGAAATTATGGGTATATTTTTGAAGTTGTGGATACTCCATCACCAACTTCTTTCTCTGCATATGTTGGTGTTTCTACACTAGCACATACCTATGACTCTGGTGGAACTGTAAGTATTAATGCAGTTAGACCTTTTGATGGTCAAGCAATTTACTTAGATGCTCTTTATTATACAGTTGATAGTATAACTATTGGATCTGGTGGAACTGGGTATACTGGAAATGCTACTGTTACTATTGGAAATCCATCAGAAGATTGGGGTGTGCCTGCAACTGCGGTTGCAGAAGTTGTGAATGGTAAGGTTACAAATGTTGAGATGGTTTCAAATGGTCGGGGATACACAACAACTCCGACTGTAACATTCAGCTCTCCGAATGTTGGGATAAATACAGCAACTGGAACGGCAAATATTTTGCCAACTTATTATATTGTTGAAAGTTCTACTCCTATTGTTGCTGGAATATGTACTGTTACTTTAACAGAAAATGTTCCTTATGCAGTTGGTGTTGGAAGCACGGTTCCATTCTTTAAACAGAGTAGAATTCTTGCATCTGGACACTCATTTGAATATATTGGATCTGGAGTAACAATTGCTACTGCACTTCCACAAAATGGTGGTGTGCCTATTCAAGCAAATGAAACGGTATCAAGTAATGGTGGATTAGTCATTTATACAAGCACAGACCAAACTGGTAATTTTAGAATTGGTGACGGTGTGCAAATTAATCAGCAAACGGGAACAATCAGTGGAACATTTTATTCAAAGAGTTTGTTTTCCACAATGACGCCATTTATTCTTGCACTTAGTTAATAGGAGGAAAATAAACTAATGGCACTCGCACTTAATGTCTTTAGGACTATTACACACGAAGCAACAACAGGAAATGTTGGAATATACACGGCTCCAGTAGGATATAGTGGAGTTGTTCTCTTAGCACAAGCAACAAATATTGATTCCACTTCTCATACTATTTCTTTTTCTCATGAGAGAACTACTGCTGGTGTTGCTGTAACCACTGAAATTTTAAAAGACTTTGTGATTCCAGCAAATGATAGTGCAAATCTTCTTGCTGGAAAATTGGTTGTTGAGCAGCAAGATGTCCTTCTCTTCTCAGCAGACACCAGTAGTGGTGTTAAATTTATTGGAAGTATCTTAGAAACACTTAACTAATATTCTAAAATGGAACAGTTTCTCAGCGCCAAGTATTTAAGTGGTAGAAATGCTAATCAAAAGATTGGTATTACGGGTAGTACTGAAAATGAAAAGGTATTAGAGGTTGTTGGTAATGTTGGTATTGGAACCACAGTTTTCGAACCATCAGAATCTTTAGATGTTCGTGGTTCTGTAAGTGTTGCTGATACTATAACTGCATCAACAATTAATGCAACTACAATTACTATTACTGGCGCTGGGTCCAGTGTTTCTCTTGATAATATTACTGTATCTGGTGTTTCAACCTTTTCTGGAAACATCGATGCTAATGCTGACTTAGATGTAGATGGGCATACTGAATTAGACGATGTTAATATTTCTGGCGTATCAACTTTTGCTTCAGATGTTGATATTAATGCTGGGCTGGATGTAGATGGTCATACTGAATTAGATGATGTAAACATCAGTGGAGTTACAACTTTTGTTGGTGCTGCCGACTTTAATGGTGATATTGATGTAGACGGTCATACTGAGTTAGATAATGTTAATATTTCAGGTGTAACCACATTCGTTGGATCTATCGATGCTAACGGTGATCTTGATGTTGATGGTGTCACTGAACTTGATATTACAAACATTTCAGAAACATTGAATGTTGTTGGTATATCAACTTTTGCTTCAGATGTTGATATCAACGCAGGACTGGATGTAGATGGTCATACTGAGTTAGATAATCTCAATGTCTCTGGAGTAAGCACATTTGCTTCTAATATCGATATCAATGCTTCTATTGATGTAGATGGTCACGCTGAACTTGACCAATTAAATGTCTCTGGAGTTTCTACATTTGCTGATGATGTAAGAATTTTAACTTCTGTTAAAGTTGGTTCAACAACAACTATTACTACTTTTGGTATTAGTGCTGGTATTATTACTGGTAATCTTGATAATAACTTATATCTTGTAACTACAGGACCTGGACTAACTGGTATAGCGACCTATAATAATTCTGGTGTTACTACTTTTACTGTTGAAAGTAATGCCACTGAAAATAATGTTTCTGGAACATTAGTATACAGAAATGGTTCTGGAAACTTTAGTGCAGGCACTATTACTGCTAATCTTACTGGTACTGCTACAAGTGCAACAAAACTTGAGACGCCAAGATATTTTTCTATATCTGGTGGAATTGTAACTGCTTCTCCAGTTTCATTTGATGGTAGTGGTGATGCTGTACTTTCAGCATCTATTGTACCAAATTCTATTGTTCTTGATACTGATACTACAGGTGATTATGTCCGAACTATTAGTGGAACAGCGGGTGAAATACAAGTTACAGGAGGAACTGGAGAAGGGTCTGAACCCGTAATTGGACTTACAACTGATGTAACAATTGCTCAAGATTTAACAGTTTCTAGAGATGTTGAAGTTCTTCGTAATTTAAATGTAATTGGAAATTTAACTATTGGTGGTACTACAGCAGCAATTACTGTACAAGAGTTTTTGGTAGCAGATAAAGAAATAGTTCTTGGATTTACAACAGATGCCAGTAATAATGAGGTATCAAACGATGATACTGCAAATGGTGGTGGTATTTCTATTGCTTCTACAGTAGGAAATCCACTAGTTGACTTTAATATTGCTGGTATTCATACTCACGAAAATACTTACAAAGATATAATTTGGATTAAAGAAGGAACTTTAGGTGCTGGAACTACCGATGCATGGCACTTTAATTATGCGGTTGGTATTGGATCTACTCAAGTTCCAAACGGTATAGTATTTGCTGCAGGTAGCGTTCAATTTTCTAATCAAGACTTATCTCATGTAAGAGATATTAATTCCATTGGTATTATTACTGGTACTTTTTCGGAATCTTTTACAGTCAATACTTCTGGTAATGGTATAAGTGGATCTGCAGCATACGATAACTCATCTTCAACCACCGCCACTATTACAAGTAACGCTACAAGTGATAATAGTGGAGATACAATTGTTTTTAGAGATGGATCTGGTGGATTTAGTGCTGGTATTATTACTGCAACCTTAAGTGGTACTGCTACCACAGCAACCAATCTTGCTGATGGTGCTAATATTACAACAGGAACTATTAGTGACGCTAGATTACCTGACTTAATTACATCTAATCTCAATATCGCATCTGGTGTATCTTCTGTTGCTACATTAGATGCTACAAATGCAACAATTGATAATTTAACTTTTACCAGTGGTACTGCAATTACATCAGTTGATACTGATTTATCTTCTGTATCTACATCCGATGATACTTTAGCTTCTGCTAAAGCAATTAAATCATATATTGATACTGAGGTTGGAAATGTTGGATTAGCAATTACTGCTGATACTGGATCTACTAATATTGATCTTGATACTGAAACTCTTACGGTATCTGGATATGTAAATGAGATTGAAACATCTATAAGTGGTGAAACGATTACTGTTAAATTGCCTACTGATGTAGCAATTACAACTTCACTGACTGTCGGTACAGCAACAACAATTACTGGTAGTAGTATTATTGTTGATACTGTTATTGGTACTCTCGATAATGACTTAACACTTGCTACTTCTGGTACTGGACTGAGTGGATCGGCAACTTATAATAATTCAGGTGCTGCTACATTTACTGTTACAAGTAATGCAACATCTACCAACACTCCTTCAACAATAGTTGCTAGAAATGCTGGAGGGAATTTCAGTGCAGGCACTATTACTGCTAATCTCACTGGTACTGCTACAAGTGCAGTAAGTTTGAATAGTGGTGCTAATATTCTCACTGGAACGATTAGTGACGATAGATTACCTGATCTAATTACTTCAAATATCAATGTTGTATCTGGAGTATCAACTGTATCGCAAGTTATTGTTGGATCTGCAGTAACAATCGATTCATCTGGTATAGATGTTGGTTCTGGTGTAACAATTAGTTCATCTGGCATTATAAATGTTGGTTCCGATGTAACGATTAATTCATCAGGTATTAACGCTGCTGCTGGAATTATAACCGCACTTCAGTTTGTTGGTACTGCAACTACAGCATCATTTGCAACTACAGCATTTACATTGAATGGTGTAGTTGAGGAAAATCTGAGTGTTGCTATTGCTGTTACTGCTACTAATATTAATGGTGGTGATGCTGGAGATATTCCTTATCAGTCTGCAGCAAACACTACTACATTCTTAGATGCATCTAGTGCATCTGAAAATCAAGTTATTAGATGGAGTGGTAGTGCACCAGTATGGGATTATCATGGAATTAGTGTAAAAAATGAGGGTAGTGTTGTAGGATTTGCTACTCAGATATTATCAATTGATTTTACTGGAAATAATATAGTAGCAACTGGATCTGGATATGGTGCTACAGTTACATTATCAGATTCTCCATCGTTTGATCAACTTAATGTTACTGGTGTTTCAACTTTTGGAACCAATGTATTTGTTGGCGGTGCAACAACAGACCTTGTGGTAAATGGTGATGTTAGAATTACTGGTATTCTAACTCTTGGTACAGGATCTATTACACTTGACGGTAGTTCAAACTTCCTTGGATTGGGTACTGGAGCTCCAACAGGAGATGAGAATTCACTCTCACTCTTCAGTAGAGCAAGTGATCCCCCAGGAGCAGGCAGTTTTAGAATTGCTGGACCACTTCAAAAAATTGTCTATAATGGTTTAGATGTTGGTCTTTTAAGTGGTGCATATTCTGGCGGTGTATATGGTCTTCAAAGCACCCAATCAAACAGTTTAGTAAGTGTAGGTGTTATAACAGCATTATCATCATTAACTGTTGGTACAGCAACAACAATTACTACTAGTGGTATTGTTGCTGGTATTATTACTGGTACTCTTGATAACACTCTTACACTTGCTACTTCTGGTACTGGATTGAGTGGGTCGGCAACTTATGATAACTCTGGTGCTGCTACATTTACTGTTACAAGTAATGCGACAGACGCTAATACTAATTCAACAATAGTTGCTAGAGATGGATCTGGAAACTTTAGTGCTGGTACAATTACTGCTGATTTGAGTGGTAATGCATCTACTGCTACTTATGCTCCAACTGCTGGAGTTGCTACGGCACTTCAAACAGCAAGAGATTTTTCAATCACTGGTGATTTTGTAACTGCTACTGCAGTATCTTTTGATGGAACTGGTAATGTAGCACTTGCAGCAACAATCACAGCGGACTCGATTGAACTTGGAACTTATACAAGTGGTAATTATGTCCAATCTATTAGTGGGACGACGAATCAAGTAACAGTTACAGGAGGCACTGGAGAAGGGTCTACACCTGTAATTGGACTTCCAAATGATGTAACAATATCAAATGATTTGACCGTCTTAGGAGATGTTCAAATCAGTCAAAATCTGAATGTATCTGGTAATATCACAATTGGAGGTACATCAGCCACAATTACTGCTGAAACACTCCAAGTTTCTGACGCAGACCTTGTACTTGGCGTTAGAACTGATGCATTTGGTAATGATATTGCTACAGATACAACTGCAAATCATGGTGGTATTGCGATTGCTTCTACGGAAGGAAGTCCACTGGTTGACCTTACAGTTGTTGGTATTGAAACACTAGCTAACACATATAAGAAGATTATGTGGTTTAAGGCTGGAACTTTTACTGGTCTTGGAACTGATGCTTGGTTAAGCAACTATGCGGTTGGTATTGGGTCCACGCAATTCCCATCTGGTACTAGACTTGCTGCTGGTAGCGTTCAAGTTTCTGAATATGATTTATCTGTCGTAAGAAATGTAAATGCATCAGGTATTATTACAGGTACTCTTGATAATACTCTTACACTTGCTACCTCTGGTACAGGTATAAGTGGATCGGCAACTTATAATAACTCTGGTGCTGCTACCTTTACGGTAACTTCTAATGCTACAGATGCTAATACTAATTCGACTGTAGTTGCTAGAGATGGATCTGGAAACTTTAGTGCTGGTACAATTACCGCCAACCTAACTGGAACTGCTACAACTTCAACTAATATTGCTGGTGGTGATGCTGGAGATATTCCTTATCAGTCTGCAGCAAACACTACTACATTCTTAGATGCATCTACTGCTGGTACTGGTCAAGTACTTCTTTGGTCTGGAGCTGCTCCAATTTGGGCTAATGTAAATTCTGCAACTGGTGCTTATGGTGGACTAACGGTTCAAGACGAAGGAGTAATTATAGGAACTGCTACTAGTATTGCTGCTCTTAATTTTGTTGGCGGCAATATTCAGGCAATATCCGCTGGTGGTACTGCTGGTGTTGCTACAGTTACTTTCTCAGATACTCCAACATTTGATAATCTCAGTGTTACTGGTATTTCTACATTCTCAAGTATTAGTAGTCTGAATGTTACTGGTATTTCTACATTTGCATCTGACCTTGATATTAACGCTTCTATTGATGTTTCTGGTATTGTAACTGCAACTGGTGGTTTCAATATTGGTATTCAGTCTGGCGGAATTGAAGTAGCAACTGGAGTTATTACTGCTCTTAACTTCATTGGTGCTGGTAATACATTCCTCTATAATGCTGCTACTAAAACCATTGATATTAGTATTCAAGGTGGAGGTGGTGGAGCTGGTGGAGCAGCAAGAGATGTTACTTCATACACCGCTACCGCTGGAGTAAGTACTTATAATGTAACTTATACTACTGGAAACCTTGAAGTCTTCTTGAATGGTTCTCGTTTAAATTCAAGTGAGTTTACCGCTACAAATGGAACTTCTGTAACTTTAACAGATGGTCCATCGGAAGGTGATGTCCTTGATTTAATTCATTATACATTGGGTATTGGCGATACTGGACCTAGTGCTGGTGCTGGTGGAACATGGACTACTTACACTGCTGGTATTGCGACTTCTAAGTCAGTCGGTATAAATACTTCAACAATAGATAATACAAATCTCACTGGTGTTGGTAATTCTTTCCAAGGACTTTATGTTAGTAATGGTTTGATTATTATGGATAATGCTCTGAATGGAAATCACTATATTGGAACTGCTTATAATGGTCTGATGGCTGGACCTGTTACAGTCAACGGAACATTGACTGTTGACGGCAATTATGTGGTTGTATAAGGAGAAATAGAATGACTGTTATTCGCCCCAATAGTATCACAGGTATTACAAGCATTACTGCTTTAAATGATACGATTAGTGTTTATAAGTCTGATGGAACTACTGCTGGACTTCAACTAGATGGTGTTAATTTTAATACCACTGGTGTTTCTACGGTAGGTCAATTAAATGCTACCACTTTAACAGTAAACAGTAACAACTATCCTTCTGCTGGACCGCTTAGCAATCGCAACATTTTGATTAATGGAGGCATGACGGTATGTCAACGTTTTGCGATTAACACCACCAACAATATTAGCAACGCCACTCATACTTATCACGTTGACCGTTTTAAGGCATACAACGATAACGATGGGGTTCTTCAAGGTGAATGGGTTAATACAGAATTTCCTGAAGGATTTCGATACTCATTAAAATATACTCCCGCAACAGCTGACACCAGCATGGGAACATCTCAACAGTCTTTTATCAGTTATGTTATTGAAGAAAAAGACTTTGAACGTTTTAGATGGGGGACATCTGACGCTCAACAACTTACGTTGAGTTTCAAGGTAAAAACAAACAAGGCGGGTACGTATTGTGTTGCATTTTTTAATGCAAATACCTTTGATCGATATTACATTACTGAAGTTTCTATTACAGATACAACTAATTGGAATGATGTAACAATCACAGTTCCAGGTGATACAACAGGAACTTGGTCAATGATGCGTATTAACTGGACTTTAGCTGCTGCTAGTAATCTTCAAGGTAGTGCTGATACTTGGGGCAGTGGTAACTTGTATGGTACTAGTAATCAAGTAAACTTTATGGACAGTACGTCCAATGAGTTTTACATTACCGGCGTCCAACTAGAAGTCGGCACAGTCGCCACCCCGTTTGAGCACAGAAGTTATGGTGATGAACTGGCATTGTGTCAGAGGTATTATTGGCAAACTGATGGTATTGTTTATATGTGTGGATATGGAAATGCCCCCCAGTCTAATGCTATTATGAACCTTGCCTGTCCAAGCACTATGAGAGCAACTCCACAGGTTACGATTACTAATACTAGTAATGGAATAAATTTTGGTGCTGGTGCCAATTCCCCACAAGCAGTTTATGCATATGCCGAGATCTCTGGCGCCGGCGCTCCAAGAGGAAATCTACAAGCAACTGCGGAGTTATAAAAATGTATAAAATACAAATTAATCCTTTTGGCAATACTTTTATAAAAAAAGAAAACTCTTTTATTCCAACAGACTCAGCAAACTCTGACTACCAACAATTCATCCAAGATGTTGCCGAACAAGGTATTGAAATCGTAGAAGGTCCAGACATCATTGAACCTGACTATGCTACTCTTCGCCAACAAGAATACCCATCCCGTGACGAACAAATAGATATGATGTACTGGGATAAGGTCAATGGAACCACAGTCTGGGAAGATACTATCCAAGCAATCAAAGATAAGTATCCAAAGACCATCACAGGTGGTACAACGATTGGTGAAGTTCCTGCTT
>Ga0181590_10004979_pt1 | contig 11012 bp, 9 predicted proteins | sample 071ome_34_FD_132446 | JGI IMG/M metagenome (GOLD analysis project Ga0181590, IMG submission 132446) | Coastal salt marsh microbial communities from the Groves Creek Marsh, Skidaway Island, Georgia - 071411BT metaG (megahit assembly) | ecosystem: Environmental > Aquatic > Marine > Intertidal zone... | reverse complement strand
CCATCGCGGCATTGAAACCATTACCTATGTCCTGAAAGGTCAGGTCGAACACGCAGATTCGCTGGGCAATCGCGGTGTCCTCTCGGACGGGGATGTGCAATGGATGACAGCAGGTTCCGGCATTATCCATCAGGAAATGCCCGAGGGGAATGCAGCCGGGGAAATGCATGGTTTCCAGCTTTGGGCAAATTTGCCGCGGGATCAGAAAATGTGCACCCCTCGATATCAGGATATCAAATCAAAGGATATAAACAGCCTGACAGATGATGATGGCACCCATATTCGGGTGATTGCCGGCGATTATCGTGGCTATCGCGGGCCTGTGGACGGGATTGATACCGACCCGTGCTATCTGGATGTTACGATGATGGCAAACACCACCAAACGCTTTCCCTTTGATACAAGACGCCAGGGATTTGCCTATATTTTTGAAGGGTCAGCCAATTTTGGCAATGCCTCTGCGCCTTTTGGGGTCAATGTGGAAAAGGAATTTCAAGGAGAAGAGCTGAAAATCCGCGATCAGTCGGGTAATCGTACGCTGGTTGTATTTGGTGCCGGGGACGAGGTAGAGGTTCAGGCAGGCGAGTTTGGTGTTCGGTTTTTGCTGGTTTCAGGTGCGCCTTTGCGCGAACCTGTTGCCTGGCACGGGCCGATTGTGATGAATACGCGCGAGGAATTGCAAACCGCGTTTCGTGAATTAAACGCCGGCGCATTTGTCAAAACAGGCGCAGAAGGCTGGGTTGGCAAGCCGCGCAGGGGCTAAAAGGCCTGCTTGCCCAATATCAAAAGCTCGCCTAAGCTGACAGGGTCAAGAGGGGGCTTTGGGTCTGGCTATGAGGCAAAAAACATCTATTGCAACAGTATGTCTTTCGGGCGATCTGGAAGAAAAGCTGGTGGCCATTCAGCGTGCCGGATTTGATGGTATTGAAATCTTTGAACAGGATTTTATAGGCTCGCATCTACGCCCCGAAGATGTCCGGCAAATGGTAGCCGATCACGGGCTAGAAATAACGCTATTTCAGCCTTTTCGGGATTTTGAAGGCTTGCCAAAAGGTGAGCTGAGAGACCGGGCATTTTCCAGAGCAAAATACAAGTTTGAAGTGATGCAAAGGCTGGGAACAGACCTTATGTTAATCTGTTCTTCCACCCACCCGGAGGCATTGGGCGGCATTGCCCGCATGGCAGATGATTTTGCCGAATTGGGCGAGGTGGCCAGAAAGGCAGGGGTAAGGGTTGGATTTGAAGCGCTGGCATGGGGGCGCTTTATTTATGACCACCGCGATGCCTGGGAAGTGGTAAGGCGTGCAAACCACCCAAATATAGGTTTGATACTGGACAGTTTTCACAGCCTTGTCAGAAAGATTGAGACAGACAGTATTCGCAATATTCCGCCGGAAAAAATCTTCTTTGTGCAGCTGGCAGATGCCCCCGCCATCGAGATGGATTATCTGTATCATTCGCGCCATTTCAGGAATATGCCCGGGGAAGGGGATCTGGACATTCCGTGCTTTATGCAGGCCATACAGCAAACAGGCTATCAAGGGCCCTTATCGCTGGAGATATTTAATGACCAGTTCCGGCGCAGTGATACTGAATTGGTGGCCAGGGACGGCCATCGTGCGCTTGTCCATCTGATGGATGAGGTAAACCGGCTGGAAGACGCACCAGAAGCCAGCCTGTTACCTGAAAAAGTGCAGATAGGCCATTTGGAATATATAGAATGTGTCATTCGCGCCTCCGACCTTGCCTATTATCTAGAATTTTTTGAACAGATCGGGTTTGGCTATCTTGGCCGGCATAAAACCAAAAATGTACACATTCTGGGGCAGGCAGGCCTGAATCTGCTGTTAAATTACGAGCCGAGTTATCTATTGGCTGAAGAAGGGCAGGAATTTGGCCTGATGGTCAGTGAAATCGCCTTTCATGTGCCGGACGCCAGTGCTGCGCTGAAGCGGGCGATAATGCTGGGCGCAAGCGAGGCGCATTTGCAAAAATCTGATGCAGAGGCAGGCTTTCCAGCCCTGAACGGAGCAGGGAAATCTATCTTGCGTCTGATAGATGCCAATATGGATATCTGGGCAACAGATTTTGACCTAACAAAAAGCGATGACATCCAGAATGAGACAGCTGTTTTAAGCAAAATAGATCATATTGCCCAGACAATGAGCTATGATGAAATGCTTAGCTGGACATTATTTTATACCACCTTGTTTGAGATGAAAAAAACCCCATTGGTGGATGTAATTGACCCGGATGGTATTATCAAAAGTCAGGTGGTGCATAGCCCGGATAACGGCGTCTGTTTAACCCTGAATGGCAGTGATGCAAGGCATACCCGTGCCAGTGATTTTATTACCACCTCGCCGGGGGCAACGGTTCAGCATATTGCCTTTGCCACAGAAAATATCTTTAAAATAGCCGGACATTTAAGCGGGCTTGACGGGGCGATTTTGCCACAAACCGCTAATTATTATGAAGATATTCAGGCCAGATTTGGCCTTGCCAGCGAGGTTCTGGAACGCCTTAAAGCCGGAAATATCCTGTATGATGAGGATGAAAAGGGGCAGTTTTATCATTTTTATTGCCATCTAGAACAGACAAATATGTTTTTTGAATTTGTTCAGCGGATAGAGGGGTATAAAGGCTTCGGGGCAGCAAATGCCCCCTTCAGGCTGGCTGCCCAAAGACGGCTTGCACGGCGCAGAAATTTGTCAAAGCCTCTTGAACAAGGGGGCTGGTAAAAGCAAATGACAATCAGCGTCTGGTCTTACAATTATTAGAGGTGATGTAATGAACTCCCCCCGCAAAGCACTGGACAAGCGGTAATATTACTGTCCAGAATAAGCATCAGATAATCCTTTTACAGGTGTTTTGATGCAGATACATCTTGTTCAGGCGAGGCCGGATGAAGCCGTTTGTCCGCGGTGCCACAGCCCCTTGCAAACCATCAGGGTGCATGGCCATGAACAATGCGCCATCTGTAAATCAAATATCTTTGAATGCTGTTCAGGTGAACAATGCCAGCCAGAGGCGCGCACAGCCACACTTTCAACAAAAAAGGCAAAAAGCTGAATTTTTGACAAGGGAAAGACAAAAAATGAAAAAAGGCTATATTTTATCCATTTATCGCAACAGCCCGGAAGCGGACAAGCTGGCCGCCTATGCCCCTGCGGCACAGGCCGCCTTGCAAGGGGCAGGGGGGCGGTTTATTGCCCGTGGCACGCCGGTAAAAACCTTTGAAAATGGTTTGGTGGAGCGCAGTGTCGTTATTGAATTTGATTCTGTCGAGGCGGCTATCGCTGCGTTTGAAAGCCCGGAATATAAGGCTGCTTTTGCCTTGCTGGGCGATGTAGACAGGGATGTCAGGGTAATTGAAGGGGCGTGATAGTCCCTTCTTAACTGTTTTTCATCAGGCCTGATTGCTGATCTGTTTTGGCAGGCCAAAATGGCGCTGGCATATTTCTGCCAGCTTTTTCACGCCATCTTTGATGACCGCCTCATCCGGATAGCCAAAACATAGCCGCATCTGATAGCCTGCCTCATCGCCGATAGACCATTCAGGCCCGGCATTAATCGCCACACCTTCCCTGGCTGCCTCTGTAGTCAGGATATTGATATCAATGGATTTATCCAGAGTTACCCAAATAAAGATACCGCCCTTTGGGCGGCGATAGCTGGCCGTTGTGCCAAAATTGCTATCAAGGGCTTCGCAAATCACATCGCATTTTGTCTTTAGCCGGGCATTTAACGCTTCGACATGCTGATCAAACAGGGGTGGGCAGAAATCAGCCAGGATCAGCTGTTCGATAGCCCCGGAACCGGCATCTGTCTTATAGCTGGCCGCACGTGATAAAAAGGGCCAATCCGCGATCAGATAGCCAACCCTGAGGGCAGGGGCGATGGTTTTTGAAAAAGACCCGCAATAAATCACGCACCCGCTATCATCCAGAGAGCGTATAGTCGGGGGGCGGTCTTCATCAAAAATCAGGTCAGCATAACAATCATCTTCGAAAATCGGCACATTATATTTGGCCGCGATGGCCAGTAATTGGCGGCGTCTTTCTATTGGCATGATTGTGCCGGTCGGATTATGGATGGTCGGGATAGTATAGATATAGCGCGGTGTTTTGCCCTTTGTTTTAAGCGCTTCCAGCTCTGTTTGCAGATGGTCAAGATCCATCCCGTCATCTTCTACCCGAATGCCGATAATATCCACTTTCAGGGCTTTAAACCGGCCGATAACCCCGCCATAGGTGGATTCTTCCATCACAATCACATCACCCGGGCGCAACAGGGTCGCATTTACCAGATCCAGTGCCTGAAGAGAGCCGGAAACCATCAAAATATTATCCGGGTCGGTTGGCATACCGGCGCGCTTTTCCAGCGCATCGGCAATAAACTCGCGCAGAGAGCGTATACCAAGCGGGCCATCGCCCAGGCCATAGGTGGCCAGTTTTGCCCCGTGTTTTTGCATCACCCTATCGGCAGAGGCGCGCAAGGCTTCTACCGGCATCATGCTGGCATCATTATGGCCGCCAATGAAATTATAGGCCGGAAAGCCTTTCCATTTGCCTATGCCGGATTTGGTATCGGCATGAAAAAACTGGTCGAAATTAAACATGATAATCCTATATTTACCAAAGTCATACTTTTTTAAATTCCTGGATAAGGATGCCTGTGATGTTCTGGCAAAATCAATTAAAAAAATGATTTATTGTCTTTTCAAATTAGATATTTATCTATTTGATTATATGTATGCGCCATAACTAATTATCCGAATATGTAAAATAATTCAGGGGGAATAAAATGTCCGATAATGCGCCCGCTCATGCATCTAGCAACCGTCCACGTGTTTTATATCTCAGCCACGCCCCTGAAGATATTTATGATGTGGTGCGCCGCATGGCAGGCGAGGATATCGACCTTGTCCTGTTGCCTGATAATGACGAGGCGACCAGATGTGCTGCACTGACAGATTGCGATGCGGTCGTGGTTGCCTCCTATCGTCTGACAGCCGAGCATCTGGCAGCCGCCAAAAAGCTGCAGCTGGTGCATCACCAGGGAGTAGGCTGGCATGATACAACTGACTGGAAAACCATTCGTGATAGAGATATCAAACTGGCCATCACCCTGTCTGGCTCTACCATCAGTGTGGCAGAACATACATTGATGTTGATGCTGGCTGCCTGTCGGCATCTGACATATGCCGATGCAGAATTGCGAAAGGGCAAATGGCTGGTCAATGCGTTGCGTACGCGCAGCCGTGAAATTATGGGACGCACTATCGGCATTGTCGGGATGGGCCGGATTGGCCTGCAAGTGGCAGAAAGGCTTGTTCCCTTTGGTATTAAAGGGATGTATTGCGATCCGAATGTGACACTGGACGCCGCGACAGAACAGCGTTTAAATATGGAAAAAACCGATTTTGACACACTGATTGCCCGCTCTGATATTGTAACCCTGCACCTGCCAATGATGGCCAGCACCCGAAATATTATCAGCGCAGATGTTATTTCGCGAATGCAGCCGGGCAGTATATTTATTAATGCCGCACGCGGCGGGCTGGTCGATGAGGTGGCACTTGATAAAGCCCTGAGAGAGGGACATTTATTAAGTGCAGCGCTGGATGTGTTTGAAGGTGAGCCACCAGCAGAGAATAATCCGCTTCTGACTAACCCTGCCTGTATTCTAACCCCCCATATTGCAGCTGGTACAAGAGATGCGCTTGAACAAAAATTAGGGGCTGTTTTTACCAATATTAAAGGGTTTTTTGAGGGGCAGCCGCTGGAAAATGAGGTGGACTTGCACAATCATCAAGACTAGAAATTTTTAGGGCAGGGGATTTATTTTTTCTGCCTTTAATTTTCTTCTTGCAATTGCGAATAATTCTCATTATCAAAAAAGATGGATTGTTCAAAACACCTTTAAATTTCTTCAACCACCCCTATTTACAGCCCTATGAAAGGCATTTGCGAGGCTCTATCATGCGCTATCTTTTATTTCTGCTTTTTGGACTGGGGATATTTCAGACTGCCCCGGTCATCGCGGCCGATACCATAAAGATTTTCACCTATCGCCAGCCGGCCTTGTTGGCGCCACTTCTGGATGGTTATACAAAATCAACAGGTGTTGAGTTTCAAACAGTCTATGCCCCAAAAGGGCTGGTCGCCAGATTGCAAGCCGAAGGGGAGAGCGCACAAGCCGATTTGGTTATCACAGCAGATATAAGCCGGGTAAAGGAGTTGGCCGATTCAGGCCTGCTTGCGCCGATAGCCTCGCCGGTAATCGCCCGAAATGTTCCGGCACATTTACGCGCCTCGGATAATAGCTGGACAGCTTTATCCTTGCGGGCGCGGATTTTGGCGGTATCAAAGGCACGGGTAAAAAAAGGCGAAATTACCGAAATTGAACAGCTGGCAGAACCGCAATGGCAGGGACGAATATGCAGCCGTCCTGGCAGCCATGTCTATAACCGTGCCTTGCTGGCTTCGCTGATAGCCCATCATGGCCAGGCAGCGGCAACCAAATGGACAGAAGGGCTGGTGGCCAACCTTGCCCGCCGTCCGCAAGGCAATGACAGAGCCCAGGCCAAGGCGATATTTGCCGGCGAATGTGATATCGCGCTGATGAATACCTATTATTACGGGCAGATGAAATTTAACAAGACAGAAGCTGAACAGCGTAAATGGGCAGATAGTATCGAGCTGGTCTTTTTTAACCAGCAAGGGCGCGGCCAGCACGTAAATATCTCTGCTGGCGGAATATTAAAGACCTCGAAAAACAGAAAAGCTGCCATAGAATTTCTGGAATGGCTTACCACCACAGAGGCGCAAGGCCTCTATACCGAGATAAATTTTGAATATCCTGTTAATCCCTCTACCCGGCCAGGGGCAGAAATCGCTTCCTGGGGACAGTTCAAGATGGATGAGCTGGCGCTGGAGGATATAGCCCGCCTGAGCCCGACTGCCCAGCGCATTATCAATATAACAGGCTGGTAGGCTTTTCAGGGTTAAGCCTGTTTTAAAACTGTAAAGAAACTGACATAATTCCCCTCTAGCTTTCCTGAAGAGCGACGAAAAGAATAAGGCAGGAGGAGGAAGGGTAATGCGTCAAAAGCTGGCAGCAGAGTTTTTAGGCACTTTATTGCTGGTTGCAACCGTAGTGGGTTCCGGCATCATGGCAGACAGGCTATCGGCTGGAAATGATGGGCTGGCATTGCTGGGCAACACCATAGCTACAGGGGCAATTTTATATGTCCTTATCACGCTGTTCAGCCAGATATCAGGGGCACATTTTAACCCGGCTGTAAGCTGGGTGATGATGTTAAAAGGAGATCTGAATAAACAGGTTCTAACTCCCTATATTATCTTGCAAATAACAGGTGGCATCTGCGGCACTTTTTTAGCGCATATCATGTTTGAGGTGCCAGTTATTCAGCTTTCTGAAACATTACGTTCCGGGCCGTTTCAATATGCGTCCGAGATAGTTGCCAGCTTTGGACTGGTCTTGACCATCTTGCTGGGGGCGCGCTATCGCCCGGAGGCCGTAGCAATGCTGGTCGGATTATATATTACCGCCGCTTACTGGTTTACCGCCTCTACCAGCTTTGCAAACCCTGCGGTGACAATCGCTCGTACCCTTACCAACAGCTTTTCCGGCATTTATTACGGGGATACAGCTTTTTTCATTCTTGCCCAGCTGACAGGCGGTTATCTGGCTTTGCGTGTTGCCCGGTTTCTGGAAACCGCGTAAAACGATGTTTTTACGCAAAATGAGTGATTAAAAAATAAATTAAAGACAGTATGTTATAAAATAATTGATGGTTTTTACATTTTTTTTCTAAAACAGGGCTGTTTCGGGTCGTTAAACGCTTCGCAGAGAATTTATTTTGCAAGTGGATAATGAAAAACAGATGAAAACACCGCCTATACAAGCTGATATACCAGCAATGCCGCCTGTGCAAAAGGACGCTATTTCGCGCCCGAATGCCCAGCTAATGCGGTTGCCAGAGCGGTTATCTGCACATATGCAGAGCCGCAGCCAGGCAGGGCAGGTCTATGTATCCGATGCGGTGATGTCTCTGGAAGCAGAGATGAAATCCCTTCATATGGCGATACAATATGCCTCGCGGGCAAGCTCGCTAATTCAGGAAACAGAAGAGCAGACAGGCGAGCTGCTAAACTTGGTTCATCAAATTCGTTCCATGGCACGTAAAATGACCTTGCCCGATATTCGCGAGGCAGAACGGCAAAAAACCGAAACCCGCATGAACAAGCTGTGGGGCGAGGTGCAGAAATTTTCTGGCCCAGAGGCCGTATCCATGATGGATGGTTCATTTAAAAAGGCTGTGCCATCGACCCCGTCTGGCAAAGCGCAGGCACTTGCCAATCTGGATAAGGCGGCTCATCAATTGGAATTGCAGCGCACCGCGCTGGCAGATACCGCCCAGGGAGTAAGACAGACAATTGATATGCTGACCAAATCGGGCACGCCCGATGAGATGTTCTATCGCGACCCTGCCTTTAAACCGGCTGTCGATCATGTAGAAAAATCTGCAGCCGTAATGGCAGAACGCGCAGAAATCACCAAGGCCGCGCAGAAAAAAGCCGCCTCTGCACTCTTTACCCAAATATTGCAGATAATCTAGGGAATTCAGCCCTGAAAAACGGGCTGGATATAGTCAGATTTCCCCTGTCATGCTAGGCTGTCCAAACATCAAAAGGATAGGAGTTTTTTTTATGTCTGTGCGATATATTCCAATTTTGGCCGGGGCGATATTCATGGTCGGCAACGCTCAGACTGGCCTTGCCCATCAATGCCAGTTGCACGGCAATGATGCCAGCTCCATCAGCCAATATAATCAATGCAAGGCAGATTTAAATATCAAGGGAATGCACCCGCCTGCAGATACCAGTCAGGACGTAGCCGAATTAGAGGCATTGCGGGCAGAAAATAAACAGCTTCGCCTGCAATTGGAGCTTATCAAAACCCGCCTGTTTGACCTTTTAAAAGGTCTGTAAGGGACAGGGTTAGTTTATGGCCATCTGAACCGCCAGCTGAAAGCCGAATGCCATACCAAGACCAAAAACAAGATGATTCACAAGCCCCAGAAAACAGACAAATCTGGGGTTGTCTGTCAGGCGGGCTAATATCCCTTTACCCATGGCAGGCAAAAAGAAAAACCACGGCACAACCACTGAGGCAATACCAAAGATTGCGCCGCTATAAAAGCTATTATCCAGCCAGCCTATATCGCGCAGGCCAAAATACACCAGCGCATAGCCTATCCCCACCAGATAATGCACCAGCCAGCCGAGCGAGGTTTCGCCAGATATGGCAGGCAGATTATCAATTTCCGCATTGATTAGCTTGCCGCGCGTAAACAGATAGCCAGCCCAGCGGCCAACCATGCCCCAATTGGAAGGCGGTATTTTATGGGTGACAAACAGCAAACGCTGAAAAGTATCCATCACCAGACAGGACATTACCCCGGCAATTAAAATCTCATTGATATGTGCCTCTAATCCCATCGCCAAATTCCCCCTTTTTTTATGTTCTAGCTTAACCTGCCATAAAATCGGGTGGGTGAAAATTTTTTTTTATTTGTCTGATTTTGGTTTAGGACGAGGCCAGAGATAAAGGGCTAGTTGCGAATGATTATTGTTTACATATTATGATTTCCTGTTTAATCAGATGGGTGTTTTTATCATCTGCTTTTTGAGGCGCAATACGCGGGTGCGCGATAAGGCTTAATTCGGGGTAGGACAAAATGACCGCTCTGTCCGGACATCAAACAGGTTTGGCCAATCATCGGATGGTGCGATATGTGCGCCAGGCTTTGGCGATACATCCGCTTTTATTCATCCTCTCGCTATTATTGCTTGCCCCGGTCATGGCAATCCTTGTTGTAGCAACAGGCCCGAGCGATGATTTAATGCCGCATTTGCTGCAAACGGTTCTGGGCAGATATATAGAAAACACCCTGTTATTGATGGGCGGAGTAGGCAGTCTGGCGGTCATTTTCGGGGTTTCCACGGCTTGGCTGGTCAGCCGCTATCATTTTGCCGGGCGCGGCTGGTTTGAATGGCTTTTGGTGCTGCCAGCGGCCATGCCGGCCTATATTATTGCCTATAGCTATACTGATTTTTTTGAATATGCCGGCCCTTTACAGAGTTATTTGCGCGCGCTTTTTGGCTGGCAGACAGCGCGTGATTACTGGTTTCCCGAAATTCGGTCTTTTGGCGGGGCGATGCTGATTATGGCTAGTGTGCTATATCCTTATATCTATTTGCTGGCACGAGCCGCTTTTCGCCAGACTTCTACCAATCTTTTTGAAATTGCCAGAATATCCGGCCAGAATCTGTTCTGGCAGGTCGGCCTGCCGCTGGCACGGCCTGCGATTATTGCCGGATTATCGCTGGTATTGATGGAGGTAGTTTCGGATTTTGGTACGGTGGAATATTTTGCCCTCGAAACCCTGACGCTTGGTATTTTTAATGTCTGGATAGGGATGAATAGCAAGCCGGCTGCCGCCCAAATCGCCCTATGCGCCTTTATTCTTATCGGCCTGTTACTGATGATGGAGCTGTTTGCCCGTTCACGCCGTTCTTTTCGGAATAGCGGGGTTGGCCGGACAGGGGTGCCGCGTGCCAGCTTGCCAGCCAGATATCAGTTTTTATGTGTGATGATTTGCGCTTTTCCTGTTTTTATCGGGTTTGTTTTACCAGTATTGATATTACTGGAATTTGTTGTCAGCAGTGGCGGCGTTCATGTTCCATCTGATATCTGGCCGCTATTACAGCACTCTTTCGGATTAGCCTTTAGCGCGGCTTTTTTGGTTATTATCATTGCTCTGGCAGCAGCTTTGCTGGCCCATTATCGCTCGTCACGGGCAGGCCAGTTACTGGCCGGGGCAGCAGCAGCCGGCTATGCCTTTCCGGGCACTATTCTGGCCATAGGGGTGCTGGGGATGGCTGGCTATATCGACAAAGTAGCGCTTTATTTGTTTTCTG
>Ga0181590_10004974_pt1 | contig 11019 bp, 10 predicted proteins | sample 071ome_34_FD_132446 | JGI IMG/M metagenome (GOLD analysis project Ga0181590, IMG submission 132446) | Coastal salt marsh microbial communities from the Groves Creek Marsh, Skidaway Island, Georgia - 071411BT metaG (megahit assembly) | ecosystem: Environmental > Aquatic > Marine > Intertidal... | reverse complement strand
GGCTCCGGTGGCCGGCCCGTCCGCATGACGAGGGGTTCCGAGGAAGTCCCTTCGCCGCTTGCTCCTCCTCAATAAATAGTCTCGTGTGAAATAGTCTTGCGTGGTTTTGGTTCGTGTTTCTGCCGTCTTGTCGGGTGGGGGCTGCCGCTGGCAGATTTTCCCGCACGACGGACGTCCGCATGATGACGCTCAAAAATGGCCTGATTGAGTTCCCTCGTTCAGGACACCAGTTGGCATTTCCTTATATATAGATGAGTATGGGCTATAAACCGCGACGAAATGGTACGGGGGGTGAATAAAGGATGCTCTGCGATTCATTTTTGTTCGCCACGGCCTTTGGGGAGCCGTGTCGAAACCAAGGCTGACGTGCTCTCATTGCTGAGGAGCCCGTCGGCGACCTCGCCGGATCGGGGGGCCGGCAAGCGTCCTGCCTACCGACAGCCGTCACGGCAAAATCCCATTGGGCGTCCGCAACCGCCTGGCCTTCCGTCCGGCTGCGTCGTGAGCTAGCGGCGGGAGTTGAACCCGCAACCTGCTGATTACAAATCAGCTGCTCTGCCAATTGAGCTACGCTAGCGGAACTTTCCGGACCGCGAATCGACCAAGTCTACGGATTCGCCTGCCCCGTGCAAGACGGCCTCCCCCCTGAAAGGGCGTGGTGGCCTGAGGCCAGTTTGTCGCAGGTGCTAGTCCGGAATTTTTTGGAACCCCCCTCCGGGCTGCTTTTTGGGGCGGAGGCGTGGTGCCGCGGCGAGAGAAAAGGCAAAGAGTTCCTCACCGGTGACGGTAGAGATGTCGTGATGAATGCTCACCAGATCAACATCGGCGGCCTCTTCGACGATCTGCCGGAGCCGCTGGCGGTTGAGAAGTATGGTACCGTTTTAATTCCCCGTGCCGGCGGTGTCGGACATCCAGTGAAGAGCCCGGGAGGGTGAGAATTTGGGTGGGCGCGCCCACTCTTCGTTTCAGGAATAGCGATGAGTGACTCTCAGCATGAATCGGCCAGCCCGGCACTTCGGGAAGTGGTGTTGGTTGATTGCCCGGACGCGGTTGGCCTTATCCACCGCATCACTGGGGTGTTGGCTGATCATCGGTTCAACATCGAGAGCAATCAGGAATTTGTCGATGTTGAAGCGGGTCATTTCTTCTTTCGAGCTGAGGTCACCGCCGCTGGTGCAACTGACGAGACAGCCGTTGGTCGGTTGCAGGAAGATTTAGGGAATGTACTCCCAGCGGGTGCAACCGTGCGGGTGGCCAGCCGAAAGCGGCGTCCAATTGTTGTCTGTGCCACGCGGGAACCGCACTGCCTTGGCGAGCTCCTCTTGCTTGATGCTGTTGGAGACCTGCCCGCTAAGATTGTCGGCGTGATCAGCAATCACGACACGCTCCGGCCACTTGTCGACAGGTTTGGGATTCCGTTTACCTGCCTGCCCCATGACGGGATGAGCCGCCCAGACCATGAGCATCACCTGGCAGTTGCCATTGATCGCCATGCACCGGCGACTATCGTCCTGGCTCGTTACATGCGGGTGCTTTCGGCGGCATTCGTCGATCGCTATGCCGGTCGGTTGATTAATATCCACCACTCGTTTCTGCCAGCGTTTGTTGGGGCCAGCCCCTATCGCCAGGCCTATCAGCGGGGAGTGAAAGTCATCGGCGCAACAGCACACTTTGTGACGGCAGAGCTCGATGACGGACCGATCATTGCGCAGGATGTTATCCCAGTCGACCATCGCTTTTCGGCCGAACAGATGGCCCAGGCCGGTCGTGATGTAGAAAAACTGGTGCTCGCCCGAGCCGTACGGCTGGTCTTGGAAGACCGGGTCTTTGTCCACGGTCGCCGCACGGTTGTTTTTGCCTGAGATGCAGCTTCGTCAGCGATCGTCATCGGCACAACCAGGCTGCGGTCCGTTTGCGTCACCAGGAGAACTCTTGGGTGACAGTGATGTTCGCAGCCAGCAGGACACAGCAACCGGCCCTGCCGAAGACAACATTTTCTTGCCCCATGGCTTTGTTGTCCAGTCGCCAAGCCTCGGCCTGATTGGCTTCTGGGCCACTCAGAACGAAGAACCAGCAGTGTTGATTGATCTGGGGCAGATCGAATCGGCCGTTGATCTCAAGAAGAGTTTTGTGCCCAACGGCAAACCGGTCAGTGAACTGTTTCAAAAGGCCGTCTGGCCCGATGGGCAGCCAGTCAATGGACACTGCTAACTGGCGGGCACGAGCTTACCGTCGGTTGACATCGTCACGCAGATAGCGGTGGCAGTGCACGCACTTCATGGTCACCTCCATCCAGGTGAGTGCCGCAGCATCCAGGTTTTTTTCTCGGGCGGCCTGCTCCAGCCGTTCGCAGGCCCGCCGAAAGGCAACACTCTGGCGGGCATACTCTTCTGACTGCAGCACCTGCCAGCTCGATGCCTGACTGGCCAATGCCAGCTTCTGGCTCCCTCTGCGGATCCTGTCAAAGTCGGCCAGAGCCAGGCCGGCGAGTACATCGTTGGCGTGATTCAGCTTGGCCTGCATGAAAACCGCCACGTCATCCGGCTGCGCGGCGGTTGGCTCAGCCGCTAATCCTGGCTCAGCGAGGATGGCGAGGCCGATCAGGGTGAGGGCTCGTGCGCTGCTTCGGATCACGCGGTTCGTTGTCGACCAGCCCCAAGTCCTCGTTGTAGCCTTCTTGCAAGACTGCATGCTCGCTCCTCTCGTGTGCCTGAAGGTGACCGACAAAGGCCTGGAATTGCCGACGAGCCTGCTGCCAGCCAGCCTCTGACAGCCGCGATCTTGCCAGAGCGGCCACCAGGCTGTCGAGTTCGGTTACGAGTGCCGGATGCTCGCGCAGAATTTCCTCCATGCGGCGGCCTAGGCGTGGGATTCGGGAAACGGCCTCCTCGAGGAAGCCCCCTGATTCTTCCTGGGCGAAGTGAGCCTGCAGGTGGCTCCGCAGCAACTCGATGCGGGAACGGGCATATTCCCGGCGTTTTCCCAGTGGTCGGTCACCATTGCCCGTGTTGTTGAAGGCGGCCAAAGTCTGAGAAATGAGCTGAAACAGTTCGCGATGTTCGGCAAGAACATGCTCCAAAATGACAGGGTCGGGGCGATCAAGGGTTGGCATGGTCTGGCTTTCCGGGAGGCTGGCGAAGCTGGTGGTTTCGGCGTCCGTCCGTAAGAAACTCTACGCAGCGGCGATTGGTCTCGGCTGCGACACCTCCCTTGGGCACTGGGCCGTGGGCAACAGGCCTCGGTTGACCGGCCAGCGAGCCCCCTCTGGCTTTTGCAGGACACTTCGTCTGCACGTCAGGTCGCGGTGACGGTATAACCACGCCAGAGGCGGTTCGTCGCAAGACGCAATCGAATGGCTTGTCCAAGGTTTTTCAGAGCGGATGGTTATCGATGCAGCGATGGTGTTTTGGACTGCTGGTGGCAGTCGCCCTGCTGAGTGTGCCGCGGCAGGCTGAGGCTCAGCAGGTGGCGGTAGAGGAGTTCACGCTCCCCAATGGCATGCAGTTTCTGCTGGTTCCACGAGAGGACCAGCCCAACGTCGTTAGTGCCGGCTGGGTGGCCCGCGTGGGCAGCGTCAATGAGCGACCCGGGATCACTGGCATCAGCCACTTCTTCGAACACATGATGTTCAAAGGAACTAACACGATCGGGACCAGTGACCCTGACAAAGACCGCACCTTTCGTGTTGAGCAGAAAAAAATCAGAGACGAAATTAATCAGATTGTCTGGACCCAACAATACGAACGGTTTCGGCTTGGCGAGATCGACGATCCATGGGACCCCGCCAACGACACACCGCAACTGCGGAACCTGCGGGGCAAGCTCGATACGCTCATCCGTGCCCAGCAGGGCCGGGGAGCGGCTGGCCCGGCCACAGCCACGATCATCAAAGATGAATTCGATCAGGTCTACACAAAGGGTGGCGGCAGTGGGATGAACGCCTTCACCAGTTATGACCTCACCTGCTACTTCATCACGGTGCCCTCAAACAAGCTTGAACTCTGGGCCTGGATGGAAAGTGACCGGCTCAACGACAGTGTCTTCCGTGAGTTTTATTCAGAGCGTGATGTCGTTCATGAAGAACGACGGCTGCGAACCGACAGCACGCCAACCGGACGGTTTCAGGAACAGTTCAACTCGATGTTCTGGGCATCCTGCGGCTACTCCTGGCCGGTGATTGGTTGGCCGAGTGACTTAAACAGTTACACGTTTGAGCAGGCGCAGGTTTACTGGAACACCTACTATCGGCCCGGCAACCTGTTCGGCATCATCGTCGGTGACTTTGACCCCAAGCAGGCCAAGGCCACTATTCAGCAGTATTTTTCCAGGCTCGACCCGGGCAGTAACAAGCCGCCCCCGGTGGTCACTCTTGAGGTCGAGCAGCTGGCCGAACAGCGGATGAATGCGGTGGGTGACTTTCCGCCCTCCCTTGAGGTTCGCTATCACACAGTCCCGGCGGGGCATGCCGACAGTTACCCGCTCGACATGCTGGCTGAGATCCTCAACGAACGTACTGGCCGGCTCTACAGCACGATGGTCGAAGGGAGGGGAATTGCGGCGACCGCATCGGCAAGTTCCGATACCCGCAAGTATGCCGGGCTGTTCTCCTTCAGCGGCACGACCCGAGGTGAGGCGACTCCGGAGATGCTCGAACAGGCCTGGTATGAGGAACTTGCCCGCCTCCAGGCTGAAGAGGTCTCTCCGCGAGAACTTCGGAAAGTGAAAAACCGGGTGGCGGCCTCTTGTTATCGGCGGCTCGAAGACAATATGTCGCTCTTAATTCAGTTGGCCTTCTACGAAGCACTGCTGAACTGGCAAGAGATCAACGAAACCCCGGTGCGGTACGAGGCGGTGACAGCAGCGGAGATCAAGCGGGTGGCCAACAGTTATTTCGATGAGTCGAATCGTAGCGTGGCGATTTACCGGCGGGGTGGTGAGCAGCCCGCTGGTGAGGAGGCTGTGAAGTGAGGAAGTCTATGACGAGTGTTCTTTCATCAACGTGGTCACTCACCCGGCACAGGGAGCGAACAACGGGGCTTCTCGTTGCCTTTGCGCTCGTTGTCCTTGGGGGTGTCATGGCTTCGACTGCCGTGGCGATTCCGCCACGGCCAGAGGCTATCGAGTTTCAGCCGCTCGCCTTTCAGCCACCTCCGGCGGGAGAGTTTCGGAAGGTCTTGGCCGATGGCACGGTTGTCTATGTCGCCGAGTCGCACGAATTTCCACTGATTAACCTGGCGATCACCTTCAAGGGTGGCAGTTCGCTTGACCCAGCCAGCACGCCTGGCCTGGCCTCAATGATGGCACGGATGGTGCGAGAAGGTGGGGCCGGCGACATGACGCCTGCTCTGGTCGACGAAACACTCGATTTCCTCGCCACCGAGGTCTCGGTGGTGGCGGGCGCAACCTTTACGACCGCGAGCATGAATGCCCTGGCGAAAAATTTTGACGAAAGCCTGCAACTGTTTCTGACCATGCTCAAGGCGCCGGCCTTCAATCAGCAGCGACTGCAGGTGGTCAAGGCCCGACTGGTTGAATCGCTCAAACAGCGAAACGACAACGCGTCGTCAATTCTCGCACGAGAGTGGAAGGCCCTGCTGTATGGCTGGGATCACTTCGAAGCGAGCCAGCCAACAGCCGCCAGCGTTGAAGGAATTGATCAGGCTGCACTGAAGGCCCTGCATGATCAGATCATCCACCCCGGCAACATGATTGTTGCGGTTTCGGGTGACTTTGCCACTGAAGCGATGCTCGAAAAGCTGTCAAAGGCGTTGGCTGGTTGGGAGCGGGGGCCGGAGGCGGCTGCTCCGGCACCGCCGACTGAGGTTCTGGCAGCCGGCCTCTACCATGTCCCCAAGGATATTCCGCAGGGCAAGGTGGTGCTCGGCAAGCGGGCGATCCAGCGTGATGACCCAGATGCCATCCCCTTTGAACTGCTCAATGAGATCCTGGGTGCTGGTGGTTTCACCAGTCGGCTCATGCAGAAAGTCCGCAGTAACGAAGGGCTTGCCTACTCGGTGCGGTCCATTCTGGCTGAGCGGACTGATTACCCAGGTGCGTTCCAGGCAACTTTTGAAAGTAAAAACGCAACAGTCGCCCTGGCGACGAAGATTGTGCTCGATGAAATCAGGGCGATTCGGGAGCAGCCTGTCACCGATGAGGAACTTGAGGTTGCCAAGCAGGGCCTGATCGAGACCTTCCCACGCCAGTTTGAGAGTAAGCCCCAGACGCTTCAGGTCTTCGTGAATGATGAATGGACCAAGCGGCCCGCCGACTACTGGCAGACCTACCGCGAGAAGGTTCGGGCCGTCACCAAAGACGATCTGCTGCGGGTGGCAAAAAAATATCTTGATCCCGACCAGATGGCGATCTTGGTGGTCGGCAACTGGGAGGCCATTGCGGCCGGTGATTTGGAGAAGCGTGCCAGCATGGAGCAGTTTTTCGGAGGGAAGGTCGAGCACCTGCCGCTGCGAGACCCCCTGACGCTCCAGCCGCTGCCCTGAGCCAGCCGGTCGCAGAAGAGACACCTGGTCGCTTCAGGGTATGCTGCCGGTATGGAAACGATTCTTGAAGCACTTCCCCCCGCCCGTCCAGCAGAGGCTCATGCGGTTCGCATTGCAGCCGGCCTGCCGGGTGACCGGCTGCTTTGCACGACCCTCGGCCGTGGTCAGGCGGCACTCTCGCTCGCCGAGACGCGGCCCGAGGCTGAGGTCAATCTCTGGTTTCTTGACCGCTACCAGGAACAACTTCTGGAACGCGGCCTGTCGCGGCCCCCTGGGGCACTCGGGCTGTTCTGTTCAGCTGATCCTCCAGCGACCAGTGATGGTCGTCCGTATGACCTCGCCGTCGTGCCTGTCTTCAAGTCTGGGGAAGCGGAACTGACCCGTGACATCCTGCAATCTGTTTTCGAGAGGCTCGCCATTGGTGGCCATTTGGTTGCGGCCATCGACAACGCACGGGATCGGTGGCTGCGTGAGCAGTTGGCTGCAACTGGCGAGACGGTCCGGGTTCGCCCTGATGAGTCAGACAAGCCGGAAACAGTCTGCTACATCGTGCAAAAAACCGGTCCACTGAAGAAGATCCGGGACTTTGGCAGTGAAGTGGTCTTTCGTGACCGTGATCGGTTGCTGACGGCCTTTACCCGTCCCGGCGTGTTTGCCCATCGTCGCATCGACCCGGCAGCTCGGCATCTTCTCAACGCCGTTGATCTTGCCGAAGGCGCCCGTGTGCTGGAACTGGGCTGCGGGTCCGGCTGTGTCAGCCTGGGGCTGGCCTCTAGGCATCCCTCGATTGAAGTTCATGCCCTCGATTCCTCTGCGCGAGCGGTCGACTGCCTGCAGCGAGCAGCTGAATACAACCACCTGCCGAATCTGACCGTGGCCCTTGAGGCCGAGGGGCGTGTTCCCGATCCGGGCGGCTATGACCTGGCGCTGGCGAATCCTCCGTACTATGCCGACTTTCGGATTGCCGACATGTTTGTCGAGGCCGCCCGAATGGCCTTGGCCCCTGGTGGCACATTGCTGATTGTCACCAAGCAGCCAAACTGGTACCTCGAGCACCTGCCGCAGACCTGGAACGAGGTGGCGCAGGAAATGGTCAAGGGCTATCACCTGATTGAAGCGGTACGGCCCTCGCTGTGAACGCAACAGGTGTTGCGCGAGTCAGGTTCCCTGCAGCGAAGTGAAAAACAGTAGACTGCTCGCTGCGGTCGGTTGGGTGGAGTCGCCCCCCCAAAAAACCTGTTGAGGAGAACGTGCAATGCGGTTGTCTGACTTTTTGCGGCGGTCGGTTTTTACGCTTTCAGTCGTGCTGACGGCATCCTTTGCACCCGTTCAGGCTGCTGAGAGCAGCCGGCCCAACATTCTGGTGATCTGGGGTGACGACATCGGGCAGTTCAACATCAGCAGCTACAACCTGGGCATGATGGGCTACCGCACGCCCAACATTGACCGCATCGCCAGAGAAGGTGGTCTCTTCACAGACTGGTACGGCCAGCAGAGTTGCACCGCAGGGCGGGCCGCCTTCATTACGGGTCAGTCGCCGATTCGTACAGGCCTGACCAAGGTTGGCCTGCCGGGTGCTCCGGAAGGGATGCAAAAGGAAGATCCCACAATCGCCACGCTGCTGAAGGCACGCGGCTACATGACCGGGCAGTTTGGCAAGAATCATCTCGGGGATCGCGATGAAATGCTGCCGACCAGTCACGGCTTCGATGAGTTCTACGGCAATCTCTATCACCTCAATGCCGAAGAAGAGCCAGAGCATCCGGACTATCCGAAAAACCCTGAGTTTAAGAAGCGGTTTGGGCCACGGGGGGTGATTCACTCGTTTGCCGATGGTCGTATCACCGACACCGGGCCATTGACCAAAAAGCGGATGGAGACGATCGATGAAGAGGTGACCGCCAAAACACTTGACTTCATGCAGCGGTCAAAGGATTCGGGCAAGCCGTTTTTCATCTGGTGGAACTCCACCCGGATGCATATCTGGACGCACCTGAAGCCTGAGTCTGAGGGCAAGACTGGGCTCGGCATCTACCCAGACGGCATGGTTGAACATGATGGCCACGTCGGTCAACTGCTTGACCGGCTTGAGGAACTGGGCCTGGCTGACAACACGATTGTGATGTACTCCACCGATAACGGTGCGGAGGCAATGAGTTGGCCTGATGGGGGCACCACCATGTTTCGTGGCGAGAAAAACACCAACTGGGAGGGTGGCTATCGGGTGCCTTGTGCGGTTCGTTGGCCAGGTGTCATTCAGCCCGGCACCGTAATCAATGAGATTGGCGCTCATGAAGACATGCTGCCAACCTTGTTGGCTGCTGCTGGTGATTCAACGACAAAGGAAGATCTACTCACCGGTCGGAAAGTCAATGACATGACCTATCGGGTTCATCTCGATGGCTACAACCTGCTGCCGGCCCTGCAGGCCAAGGCCGATTGGCCCCGGCATGAGTTTCTTTACTGGACCGATGATGGAGACGTGGCGGCCCTTCGCTACGACCAGTGGAAGATCTGCTTCCTCGAGCAACGGGCTCATGGCATCAATGTCTGGCAAGAGCCATTTGTGAAGTTGCGGCTGCCGAAGCTCTTCAACCTGCGGAGCGACCCTTTTGAGCGGGCGGATCATGAGGCGATCGATTACGGCCGTTGGCGGGCCGAGCGAATGTTTGCCTTCGCTCCCGCCGCCGCATACGTGAGTCGCTGGCTGCAGAGTTTTGTTGAGTATCCGCCTCGGCAGAAGCCCGGCAGTTTTAGCCTCGATCGGGTACTTGAGGCGGTGACCAATCCCCAGGGAAGTGGCCGCTAGCGTGCTGCCTCAGCGATTGATGTGGATGACCGTTGCTGGCGGAAATCCATTGAAATGGGTCGAACTGGCAGCAGAGTAGGCCCCGATCGTGTCGCTGTAGAGATAGTCGCCCAGGTTGAGTTCGGGAAGTTGTTCCGCCAGGCTGATGGTATCGAGCGCATCACAAGTCGGGCCGAAGACGGCGCAGATCTGTTTGGGGCCTGATTTGAAACTCTTCATGGGGTAGGTGCAGTGGTCGAAGATGATGCCCGAGTAGGTGTGATAGACACCATCGTCGACGTAGTAGCAGAGTTTGTCACCACGCGTTGCCTTACCGATGATCTTGGAAACGGCTGAGCCTGCTGAGGCGACGAGGAAGCGACCGGGTTCAGCAAGAATCTCGATCGGCTCAGGGAAAAGCCGGTTGAGTTCATGGTTGATTTTTTTGGCGAGCTCGGCGAAGGCCGGGACGCTCGCATCATAAGCGGCAGGAAAGCCACCGCCGATATCGAGGAGTTGTAACGCAAAGCCACGAGCCTTGGCTTCGGCAAAGATACCAGCCGAGAGATGCAAAGCCTGAATGTAGTTTTCTGGATTGGTGCATTGGCTGCCAACATGAAATGACAGCCCCTCCACCATGAGTCCATGGTCATGGGCATAGGCGATGAGATCGACTGCTTCTCCCGGCAGAGCGCCGAATTTGCTCGACAGTTCGACCATCGACCCGGTGTTTGGGACTCGCAGCCTCAGAGCCAGCCCGGCATGAGGTGCGTGCTCAGCAATTTTTTTGACCTCTTCCTGATTGTCGTAGGTGACGAGCGGCTTGTAGCGATCGAGTTCACGGAGAGTCTCGATTGGCTTGATGGGATTGGCGTAGATGACCTTGTCCCAGATGAAGTCCTGGCGGTCTTTTGCCGGCAGGTCCTTGATGAACTGGTAGACCGTGTGGAACTCTTGCATGCTGGCAACATCAAAGCTGCCGCCCAGGTTGTAGAAGGTTTCAACAATGGCAGGATCGCTGTTGACCTTCACCGCATAGTACGCCTGCACCCGCGGAAAATGCTTGCGGAACCGGGCATAGTTTTTCCGGAGTTCGGCATGATCAATGACGAACAGGGGGGTGCCGTGAGTTTTCGCAAGGTCGAGCAGGGTCTTTTTATTCATGGACTCAATGGTATCCGGTGGGGGTGTCCGGGGGCGACTGGGTGGCGTAAGGATAGCGGAAGGATCTGGCGGTCAAGGTGCCTATGCCGTTTCGGGGTGCCGGCGTGCGGGTGTCAGTGTGATAGGAGGACCGCTCAGGGCAGCCCGTGCCGTTTCGTCGGACGGTTGCAGCGGCCATCGTGGCCGCCGCTCCCTGCACACTGGCAACGCTTCGCCCTCCAGGCTGCGCTTGCCAGTGAGCCCGACTCACCGGCACGGGCTGCCCTTCGCTAGGGGTGCCTTTCGGGTTTCGCGTGCTGCTGTCCGCTCGCTTCCGCTCGCGGCTTGTTAGGGGGAATGCGGTAGCCCCGACCGCAGGAAGCCCCCGGTGGAAACCGGGGGATCGGCACTAGCATTGGGCTGGGTGTGCGAGTTGTCGTCGTTCTGGTTTTTCGCATGCTGGGGTCAGGTCTAGCGTGCTGCTTTTCCGCTCGCTTCCGCTCGCGGCTTGTTAGGGGGAATGCGGTAGCCCCGACCGCAGGAACCCGCCGGTGAGCGCAAACGGACTGATACAAACCTTGGCTTCGT
>Ga0181590_10004973_pt1 | contig 11019 bp, 10 predicted proteins | sample 071ome_34_FD_132446 | JGI IMG/M metagenome (GOLD analysis project Ga0181590, IMG submission 132446) | Coastal salt marsh microbial communities from the Groves Creek Marsh, Skidaway Island, Georgia - 071411BT metaG (megahit assembly) | ecosystem: Environmental > Aquatic > Marine > Intertidal... | reverse complement strand
CCCAGCTTTCGACGGACCAGAAACCCACCTTGTCTATCTTGTCAGCGATGGGCAGCATATCTTCCAGGCGCATACGTGTGGCCAGGAGCGACTGGTGAGCATCACGCAGGACCAGTTCGGTTATACCTACAGGTTTTCTGTCTTCAATCATTGGAGTAACCCATTATTCTCATCAATACGGGCCTGCATGGCGCAAGCCGACACACTATTTCTGCCAGGTGCTATCAGTTATTACTTTCTATCTATTTATGCTTCGAGCGATGCGCGTGAATGGCTGCGCTGATGACGGCGAGCAAGGTGGCTTCGTCAAGCTGCCCCGCTGCTCCGGGATTCTTCGGTCCTGCGGGTTGAACAGGGCCGTATCTTTCTACCAGTGCTGACATGATTGATGTCACAAACACCAGCAAGGTCAGGAACACAAATACTGTGCCCATCCCCAGTAACATCAGATTGAAACCTTCTGATATCAACGTTCCGGAATTCACTCAAAAACTTCCTAAGGTCATTGGGATAAAACGTTAGTTATCTGGCATTTCAGGCAGAAATTCCAGTGTGCGCACTGTACAGTAAAACAGGATTTTTTACCATTTAAACAGGGGCTTCAGTCACTTAAACTGACTTTACTTTAACTTTTCCTTCACATTTGGTACGAATATTTATCCGCCACGCGCACTGAAGCCCGATATACGGTAAATTATCCCCCTGCAACAATCACTTGCCAATCTACAGGAATATCACACTTGCACGGCGAAACATCTGTACTGCTGACTTACATCCTTTTACTGCTGGGCACCTCCACCCTGCTGATTACGCTGTTCTACCGATTGCGTATTACGTCGCTCCTCGCCTTTGTGATCACTGGCATATTTTTTGGCCCGACAGGCTTTGGAGTTATTGAAGACCCCGAAGAACTCACCGCTATAGCCGAACTTGACCTGACCTTCCTGCTCTTCCTGCTGGGCCTGGAGTTCTCCCTGCCACGCCTCATCGTATTACGCAGCACAGTGTTCAAGCTGGGCAGTATGCAGGTTGTCGCCTGCTCCGCCTTTTTCTTTGTGGTATTGATCCTGTTCAACCTGCCCTGGCAGGTTGCCGCCATTCTGGCCGGCGGCCTGTCATTGTCGTCAACAGCCATTGTGACCGGTGAGCTAAGCACCCTGGGCTTTCTGAAAACGCGCCATGGAGAAATTGCCGTCGGCATCCTGCTGTTCCAGGACCTGGTCGCCGTTGCGCTACTGATCGCCGTGCCGCTGGTCAGCAGCCAGGGCGGTGAATTTTCACTGGAGTCCACCATTATTACAGCTGGCCAGGGCGTGACTCTGCTTGCCGTTTTTTTCCTGGTTGGTCGTTACCTGCTGCCGAAACTGCTGCGCGAAATTGCCACCCAGAAATCTGATCAACTCCTGGTACTTACCGCTCTGGTAATCGTCCTGCTGTCCGCCATGCTCACTGCCAGCATTGGGCTGAGCATGGAACTGGGCGCCTTCCTGGCGGGAATGATGCTGGGCGACACACGTTTTCGCCATCAACTGGAAGCCGACATCCGCCCCTTCCGCGACCTGCTGCTGGGCCTGTTTTTTATCACCATCGGCATGCTGGTGGACCTGAGTCTGCTGGCGGAGTTCTGGCCCTACCTGCTGCTGGCTGGCGTCCTGCTGGTTCTGTTCAAGGCCATGCTGATCACCGGCATAGTCGGCATACTGGGTGAGAATTGGAAGTCGGCGGAACCTGCCGGAATGGCCCTGGCCCAGGGCAGCGAGTTCATGTTTGCCCTGCTGGCGCTAGCAGCACGCAACACGCTGATCAACCAGGACGTGGCCTCGAACCTGATTACCGTGGTTATCATCAGCATGGTACTGACCCCCATCGTGATTCGGCATGGGGCAGGGTTCGTGAACAGTACCTGGGAACGTTTTGGCAGAAAAAGCCTGGATATCGGTGAGGAAACCAATACCTTTGTCGAACTGGGCAAGAAAAAGCATATCCTGATCCTGGGTTTCGGGCGCGTCGGACAAACCATCGCCCGTTTTCTCAGGCCGATGAATATTGATTACGTGGTACTCGAAACGGATGACATCCGTATCAAGGAAGCCAGTGCGGCAGATGAGCCCATCTATTATGGCGACAGCTCACGCCTGGATATCCTGAAGACTGCCGGTGCCGGGGGAAGACAAGTTAGCCCCAAATCAAAATGTGATACAGTACGGAAATTATATTTTCTTTCGAACATAAGATCTCATATATAATTAAAACCGCATGGTGAAAAAGAAATTATTCACTTTCCTTAGACTATAAGAAATTATTAATTGCGGGTAAATAAAGTTATATTATAAAAACCCTTGGTATCATTTCGGCAATAATAAATACTATTTAAAGTTAAATTTGCCAATATTTTTTTTCATGAGATTGTACATCTATGATTTTTGTTATCAGTTAGCCGTCAAGTTTATATTTTACCGTACTTTAATTTTTGGGCTTAAAGCGGTCAATAATCTTTTGTTTTAAACTGGGCGGCAATGATTCCACCTCATCAGTTATTTCGTATTTTAATAAATTAAAATTCTTCATGTTTTCTAAAAAATAACTTCCCTCCTCGCTATTGCGAACAAACTGCATATGTTTAGCGATATCTTCATCCTGCAAGGAGTCAATTTCATAAAAATCAAAACAGCGATTGATAGATGCATCTTTTTTTGCATCAAAATTGTCTGGCCTAATCGCTAATGCACCTATTTTTTTAAATTTAAAATCTTTTTTGATAATCTCTACCAAGCTCCAGTCAAGCTTTGTAAGGTTATCCTCATTGTCAATGACCAAATATTTATAGCATTCATTTTTTGAATCGCTGCTCAAATCTTTAAAAGTAGAATTTTTTATTTGTTGATTTATAATTGTTAGCAGCTCTGGGCCACTTAAAGAGTCAAAAATAAGAATTTGCAATTCAAACTGATTCTTTATCAGATCAACGATAACCTCCTTATAATATGAAGATAAATTCTTATCTTCCGAATAAAGCATGATAAAGCATATATTTCCCTCTAATTTTTTTGCAATATTAGAAATTATATCTTCATGCTCCTTTTTTAAATAATAAGGTTTTCCGTCAACAATATTTGAAAGCGATGCTTTCTGTTTAGATTTTATTTTTACACTTTTTGGTAATATTTTTTTGGTGACGGCTTTCTTCCTAACTTTTTTTCTTGCGGTCAATTTTTTGCCAGCTGATTTTTTATCAACAGCCTTTTTTAAAGCATCTTTTTTTTCTATGGCTGCGCCCTTCTTAGTTGTTTCAATTATTTTTTCTGAGGGCATTGTTACCCCCGAAACTTTTTTCTCAATCGCAGATTTTTTTTTCGGTTGTTTTTTTTGAATACCAGAACTATTTTTATTCATAAAGCACCTACAAAGCACCTATAAAGCATCGATGACATGCTTAAGAGGAGAGTATTTAAAAACATATTTTTTACTTATATGATGTTTCCATTCTCATCAAATTTAAGATCGTCTGGCACATGAATTGTAGGCTTGATTGGCATTTTTCCTTTGGAGGAAAAGTCATTTAATCTAAATACAAACGCTATAACTTCGGCTACGGCCTCAAACAATTTCTGCGGAATTTGATCTCCAATGTTGGTTGTAAAGAAAAGGGCTCTTGCTAATTGAGGTTCCTCAAAAATATGTACTCCAGCATCCCCTCCAATTTCTCTAATTTTCTTAGCCATGAAGTCAGCGCCTTTGGCAACCACTATTGGGGCGGAATTACCATCTAACTCGTATATCAATGCAACAGAAAAATGCATAGGATTTGTTATAATAACATCGGCTTTTGAAACTTCATCCAGCATTTTAGCCATTGCAATTTCTCTTTGTTTTGACCTTATCCGTTGTTTAACCTCAGGATTTCCTTCAGTTTCTTTCATCTCATCTTTAATTTCTTGAATAGACATCTTAAGCTTTTCTTTAAACAAATACATCTGAAGGGGGACATCGATAATAGCTATGACTAACAAAGATAGGGACATAATCAAGAACCCTGCACCAAGAATTTCTAGTCCCTCTTGTGGCGCAAGATATACATCTTTTAATGATAATGAAAACAGCTCTGTAGAATAATAAAATATGAACAATCCTGCAGTACTAGCTATCAACATTAACTTTAATATCCCTTTAATTACTTCAGAAAATGATCTTTTCCCAAAAATTCTTCCAAGCCCACTAATAGGGTCTAATTTTGATAATTTAGGCATAAACCCTTTGACTGAAAAACCAATTCCGCCTACCATGAAAGCTGCACCAATAGCTAAAAACAAGGTGGTTATAAAAATAGGAGTAATAAATAGAAAGGAATTAAGAGTTAATTCTGATATTTTTTTTGCAAGTCCTTGCTGGTTTCTTATAACACCTTCATCAAATGTGAATGATTTTTCAAATATTTCTAAAAGATTTGAGGCGATAGTGCCACCAATAATAAAAAGCAAGATTGCAACAGCAATGGTTAGAATCGCGACTGAGAGCTCTTGCGATCTTGCAAACTGGCCTTCTTCTCGAGTTTTTTCCAGTTTTCGTGCTGTAGGCTCTTCAGTTTTGTCACTTGTATCACTCATTCATATCTTCCATGAATTGTATAACGACTTCAAAAGAATTATCCCAGAATTGAATTATCCTACCAATAATATTAGGTATAGCGAGTATTAATATTATAAATCCAATTATAATTATGATAGGAAAACCAACGGAAATTATATTTAAAGATGGCGCCGACCTTGTAATCATTCCAAGACCAATATTAATCAAGAGAACGGAGATGAGAATTGGTAGGGCTATTACAAGCCCACCTAAAAACAAGAAGGGTGTCCACTCTATTAAATAGCTATATGCTGTGTTTAGATCGATAGTCGATCCAACTGCAATTATTGAAAAGCTCTGCAATATAATACTAATAATAATTAAATGACCATCCATTGTGATAAATATCAGCGTAGATAAGATGATTAGAAATTGAGATAGTAGTGGAACGCTTCCAATCGATGGGTCCACCATATTTGCCATGCCCAAACCAAGAGAATTCGAAATTGCCTGACCAGCTATTGTGATTGCACCATTAATAATCATAAACAAAAAGCCAGAAAATGTTCCTATAAATATTTGAATAAATATTTGATTTACAAGCTCATCCAACGGCAGATTTACAGGGTTAAAATCTATGAGATTAATTGCCAGCAATGTGACAATGAATGAAATCGCAACTCTAATTCTAACATTTATCGCCTCCAATGCGAAAAATGGAGCCACTAAGAAAAATGATGAAATACGTGTAAAAGGTAGAAGGAAAAGATAAAACAAATCAGTGATTTGATCGATTGGAAAATTCATTATTGAAGATACAAGGGAATATCTTGAAGTAAATTCTGAAAATGATCCACAAAAACAGAAATTTGCCAATTACCGATCAAAAAGACAAGAACGACAAGCACAATAAGTTTAGGTATGAAGCTTAGTGTCATTTCCTGTATCGATGTTGCTGCTTGGATCAAGCCAATCACTAAACCTACTACTAAAATACTCAAAAGCAGTGGGCCTGCGACGTAAACAGCTACCATTAGGGCATCTTGTGTTACAGCGATTACATCACTTGCATTCAAACTATAATTTCCAGATATTAAAGTGAGAAACTTGAGGTTAAAGACTGCATTATCAATATCCACCCGTCAGCCAAAACAAATAACATAAGTTTAAACGGCATAGAGATCATCATAGGCGAGAGCATCATCATTCCCATTGACATAAGAACACTGGCAACAATTAAGTCAATGATAACGAACGGGATATATATTAAAAAACCTATTGTGAATGCAGTCTTTAGTTCAGATGTCATGAAAGAGGGAATGAGTATATTGAGAGGCACTTCTTCTGCATTGTCAGAATACTCGAATTCGCCAATTTCTGAGAATATAATTAAATCATCTTCTCTCGTCTGAGTGATCATAAATTCTCTTAAAGGACTCTCTGCGATATTTATAGCTTCTTGAGCAGAAATTTCTTCATTGACATAAGGAGTATACGCATCATCATAGATAGAATTAAAAATTGGTGACATAACGAACAGGGTTAAAAATAATGATATACCTATAAGTACAATATTTGGTGGTGTCTGCGCTGTTCCTATTGCCTGTCGCAATAAAGACATTACAACTATTATCCTTATAAAAGAAGTCATCATAATTAATAACGATGGCAATAAAGTCAGAGCTGTCATTAAGACAAGCACTTGGAGGGTGAGGCTATACTCAGAAACACCAGATGGGCCATCTGTTATATTAAGTATAGGTAAGCCTTGCTGTGCAAAAGCTAACGTGGGAGTGAGGATAATAAATATTAGTGGCCCTAAAATAGAAAGGGCAAAGAGGATTGGTTCTTTAAATTGAATTGATCTTATGAGACTACATGTTTTAGTCATATTTTGGTTATACAAGCTCGATATGATCTATTTGTGTACCGGATATTATAATCAGTATCTCTTTTGTATCAATTGAAATAAGTATTATCTTATTTTGATTATCTATTAGTATCTTATCTAGAACTTTTAACCTCTCGCTTTCTGAGACCATAAACCCACTTTTCTTCTTAATAAAATATAATGAAGAAAGAAGAAAAAATATGACTATAAGGAATGAGACAACAACTCTTACTAGACTTGTAATTTCCATAGATATTCCTAGATATTCCTAGATATTAGTGAATATTCTTTGTCATTACTGCGCTTTTATGGAATCCAATCTAGCACTTTTGGGGACTATCTGGGTTAATCTTATTCCATATTTTTCATTTACCAGAACAATTTCACCCTGAGCTACTAGCGTATTATTGACCATTAGATCTAATGGCTCGCCTGCTAATCTATCAAGTTCAATTACGGATCCTTGCGTCAACTTCACTAGCGCCTTAATTGGAAGAGAAGTCTTTCCGACTACAACTGATATTGAAATGGGTATATTTTGTAATAATTCACTATCTAGATTAATCTGTTCAAAAGGTAGATCCTCATCTTCATTAACCTGACCACTATTTATCAGAACATCTTCTTTGTCATCAATTTTTGCCATAATTTAAGCCCAATATTATTCCTTCGCATTACCTATTAGTTTTACTGCAATATTATCTTCTATTTGTCCAACTTCACCTAAATATAAAAGCTTTCCGCCCACACTAATTTTGGCGCGATCATAGTAATCAAACTTAATAACTTGGTTTTTCTTGAGACTTAAAAGTTCGCTAAAAAGTAACTCAAGATCTCCCACCGTAACTGATGTTTCTAATTTAATGTCTTCACAGGCATCACGCAAGTCATTCATCCACCTAGTAGACTGTTCATCTTCATCATCATTCGTTTGAATCCTACTTCTAAGCTGCTCTCTTATTGGTTTTAGCAAGGAAAAAGGCTGAATTATTTGTATAAAACCAGTTTCATTTTCACCCAAGGTAAAATCAAACCGGCTTTGAACCATAAGTTCATTATCATCTGCAATCTGAGCAAAAGCTGGGTTGACCTCTTGTCCTATTTTTTGAAAATCAACATGAATTATGGGCGACCACGCCTCCTTAAGGGATGCTAAAATAATGTTCATCAAAAGCCCAATAATCGTATCTTCAGTAGGCGTAAAAATACGAGTTGCGGCTAAATTTTCTAGACTCTTACCAAATCCCCCAAAAAAACTATCTAGTGCAGAAAATATTATTTTTGGCTCAATTATAACAAGGCTCATTCCCCTTAAAGGGTCCATTCGTACCGTACTAATGGCTAGTGGAGCTTTCAAACCAGCAGTGCATTCGCCAAATGTTTTTATCTGTAATTTATTCGTAGTAATTCTGGGAGTTGTCCTTAAAACTTCAATCAAACCCATCCTAATCTGCCTTGCAAACCTCTCATTCACAAGGTCTACAGCGGATTGATTGAAGCCCAAAGAGCTGTCTTCTTTTGCTAAATCATGTGAAACAGCAGATGATCTGCCAGACGGATTTATGATCGAGTCCATTCCATTCTCAAATATTGAAGATAGCTCTTCAATTTCCTGAGGAGATAGATTATCGTTTTTTTCGTTTAATTTATCAGTCATAGCAATGGCTACTGTACTAAGAATTCTGTAAAAAGAACTCTCTCAACGCCTCCAAATCCCTCTACAAACTCTAGCTCTGCATTAATAACTACAGCCAGCTCTTCGCCAACTCGCTGCCTAAAGTCTTCCTCGAGGGTATCATCCTCAGTGATAAAAGATAAATGTTCGAGGATTGCGGATCTAACAGCAAGCTCATGTTTAACTATGTTATCAATTACTTGCTGATCATAATGAGTACTTATTGTTAGTCCAAGCTGCATTACCTTCCTAGAATTCAAGACATTAACCGTGAAAGTTTGACCAAATTGGTGATACAAGGTATCGAGTCTTGTAGATCCAGGAACCTCTAGCAATTGAGGAAGGCTTGAATCATCAGAGCTTGCATTAGTATTAGAATTATTAGTTTGCTCACTACCTTCCAGCGATGCTAATCTAGCTTCAAGATCTTCATTCGTTGCCAGTACACCCGTATAAAATAATACACTAAAAATAATACCTATTAATAAAAGTACTGCTAAAAATACTACACCACCAATAATTATAATTTTGCGTTTTGAGCGTACACCTTCTTCCGCACCAACTATTTCTTCTGCCATGATATCACCTAATAATTTTTAGTCTGAACAGTGTTAAACAAGCTTATCGATATTGTAAGGACTTATAGGATCGATTCTTACATTAGCTTCGTCAACCTCTTCCATTAGCATTAAATCTTGCTCTTTATTACTTAATGGATCAGATTCCGCTTGATCCATTAATTGCTTTTGTGATTCCCCACCATAATTTCCTTCATTCGATGAAATATTAAGCTCTATTGAGTTGAAATTACTTATGTTATTTTAAGAGAAGACGCATTTTCTTTCAAAATTTCAGCTGTGTTTACGTTTTCACTTATCAAATTTATCTTGATTCCATGCTCCTCAGAATATTCTATATTAACTTCCAAAGAACCTAGATTTTCAGGGTGTAGGTTGGTTGTAAATTTATATGTTCCTTGCGCGCCTGATTGCATCAGCCCTGTAACTGAAGAGGAAATATTTTCCACAAATTTTCCAAATATATTACGTGGCGATAAATCTCTACCTTCTTCAGATACGGATCCTTCGCTAACGAATTTTGACAAGTCAAGTACATTGTCTTTATGTACCAAATAATCAACATATTTTGAAGCATGAAGATTTGAAAGGGGCTCGTTCGAACTATTGGAAGTTCCTGCTTGATGGGCATCGTTAACATCAAGTGAATTTTTTTCAAACTCCTGAAAAACTCGTTGAGAAGCTTGGATAGCAACATTTGTTGATGTTTTCGAAGTTATATTATTTTCAATATTCTTGTTTAATACAATAACATCAATCTCATCTGTAAATTCTTCATTTATGTTATGAGTTCTGCTAATAGCATTTAAATCACTTTTAGAAAGCTTTTCTGATTTTGATATTTCATTAGAAATTTCTAAATATTTTTCTGCATTACTGTTTAAAGGCTTGTCGCCGATATTTCCACGCGCAACGTTTTGAGACGCTATTCTGTTAGACATTTGAATTTCATTGCCATGATTTACGGCGCCTGAATTATCATTATGGTCTTGGCTGCTGTAATTATATTTTTGATAAAATCTATCATAAGTTACAATCTTATCCAGTAGGACTTTATCATTGCTACTCATCGAATTTGTATTTGCAGTAATGCTGTCAACTATAGAATCATTAGAATTTGAATTTTTGATAGCTATTTTGTTGGTTGGTTGATCAGTATTTGATTCTATTAAATTTGTATGGTCTGTATTATCTGTATGAACAGAAGAATCTTGAAAGTTATATCCAAGCAATATTGGTCTTTTATCGTTTAAATTTTTTATTATGATTTTAGGAGTATTTACTAAATTATCTTTATTAAACTCTTTGTCATCAAGGTTGGCGAGCGCTTGTCCCAAGTCCAATTTAAGGTATCTAGGCGCAGAACTATCTTTACCGAAAAGAATATGATCTTCATTAACAAAATCAGTTCGCATCTTTACTTCATCATTTTTATCTAAATTTGTTTGTGAAGAAGTTGAAGAATCTCCTCTATCTAAAGAAGAATCTCCTCTATCTAAAATAGTTGATAGATCCGCAGAAGGGGGACTTATGGTAACAACCCTAGTGTTTTCTTCCGAGCTTTCAGCCAGAGCAGATAAGATATTTTGATTGAAAGTAACTGATTCCTTGTCATCAGAAGTCAATGAAAGCGGTAAAGATTTGCCACTTGTTGCCACTTTTTCCGGCGAACCATGTGCATCCTTTAACTTGAGTGTATTTTCTAGAATAACTGAAAAAAGAGACTCGTTAGCATCATTTCCTTTATTAACAGTTACTTGGGAGGATATATTAGATACAATGTCTATAACATCATACTTATTAGTCGCATCTATTTTCATTTTTTGTTTTCTGCTTTATATAAAATATTTAGTAATTCTTAATATATAAGCAATATTCATTCCAAGTATGAATTAAGTAGTTAGAATTTATCTATCATGTATCCTCTTAAAGCAATTTCTTCAAATTCATTATTTAAACCTTTTTCTTGTTCTGCTGATTGCACCTTTAAAGAGTTCTCGTGGAGTTTTTCATATTTGTATAGCTCTATTTTTTGCCTGCCTATTATCTTAGAGATATTATTCATTTTATTTTGATAGTTACTTTGCACCTTACTGAGACTTTTTTTTGCATCAGTCAATTTGTTTATCATATCTACTCTATTTTTATATAGTAGGAAGCTTGGTTCTACATCAATATTTTTAATGCCGTAAATATATTCTTTTATAATCTTGTCTATATTTTCAATTCTAGAATTTAAATTTTTAATTTCAGAATCATAACTATCTCTCGCTAATTTTAAAGATTCAATTATTGATGTCTCTTTTTGT
>Ga0181590_10004972_pt1 | contig 11019 bp, 10 predicted proteins | sample 071ome_34_FD_132446 | JGI IMG/M metagenome (GOLD analysis project Ga0181590, IMG submission 132446) | Coastal salt marsh microbial communities from the Groves Creek Marsh, Skidaway Island, Georgia - 071411BT metaG (megahit assembly) | ecosystem: Environmental > Aquatic > Marine > Intertidal... | reverse complement strand
CGTCTTCGCCCTCGCCTACGCCGATGGCGTGGACCGGCAGCGCGAATTTTTCGGCCAGCGCGACCAGCACGCCGCCGCGCGCCGAGCCGTCGAGCTTGGTGACCACCAGTCCGGTGACGCTGCACATGCTCTGAAAGGTTTCGACCTGCGAATGGGCGTTCTGGCCGGTGGTGGCGTCGAGCACCAGCAGCGTGTCGTGCGGCGCGGTCTCGTCCTGCTTGGAAATCACGCGGACGACCTTCTGCAGCTGCTGCATCAGATCGTCGCGGTTCTGTAAACGGCCCGCCGTGTCGATCAGCAGCACGTCGACCCCCTCGGCCCGGGCGCGGTCGATGGCCTCGAACGCGAGGCTGGCGGCATCAGAACCCTGTTCGCTGGCGACCACGGGACAGCCCGTGCGCTCACCCCAGATTTTCAGCTGTTCGATCGCGGCGGCGCGGAACGTATCGCCCGCCGCCAGCATGACGGACTTACCGTCCTCTTTCAGCCGCTTGGCGAGCTTGCCGATGGTCGTCGTCTTGCCGGAGCCGTTGACCCCGGTCACCAGGATGATGTGCGGCCGGTGGCCGGACCCGGCGGTCAGCGGCTTTGCGACGGGGGCGAGGATTTTCGCCACCTCGTCCGCCAGGGCGGTGCGGATTTCCTCCGCCGAGACTTCCTTGTCGAATTTCGTGCGCGCCAGCGCCCCCGACAGCCTGGCCGCGGTTTCCACGCCGAGATCCGACGTGATCAGCAGGTCTTCCAGTTCTTCCAGCGCATCGTCGTCCAGCTTGCGGCCGGTAAAGATGCCGCCGATGCCGTCCGACAGGCGCGACGAGGTACGGCTGAGCCCGGCGCGCAGGCGGGCGAGCCAGCCCTTTTTCTCTTTATCTTCGGTCATGCCGCTTTTTGCGCGATCAGCGTGTCGTTGTCACGCGCGACGATCCGGGCCGGCACGATCAGCCCGTCAGCTGTCGCCCCCTCGATCCGGACACTGGCGAAATGGGGCGAGCGGCCCTGCGCGTCCTGTTCGACCAGCACGTCGGCGACCGAACCGATCTGCGCGTCGAGGAAGCGCCGTACCTGTTCCGCCCCCGCCGCGCGCAGGTCTGCGGCGCGGGCCTTGCGGACGTCGCCGGGCAGTTGCGGCATTTTCGCCGCCGGGGTGCCGGGGCGTTCGGAATAGGGAAACACGTGCAGCCAGGTCAGCCCGCAATCGCGCACCAGCGACACGGAATTTTCGAAGGCTTCGTCGGTTTCGGTCGGGAAGCCGGCGATGATGTCGGCGCCGAACGCCGCGCCGGGGCGCAGATCCCGCACGCGGGCGACGAAGCGTTCGATATCGGCGCGGGTATGGCGGCGCTTCATGCGTTTCAGGATCAGGTCGTCGCCCGACTGCACGCTGATATGGAAATGCGGCATCAGGCGCGGCTCGTCGGCGATCAGGGCAAACAGGGCATCGTCGATTTCCGCCGGGTCGACCGAGCTGAGCCGGAGGCGCGGCAATTCCGGCACCAGCGTCAGCAGGCGCTTGATCATCTCGCCCAGGCGCGGCGTGCCGGGCAGATCGCGGCCGTAATCGGTGATGTCGACGCCGGTCAGCACGATTTCGGCATAACCCTGGTCGACGAGGGCGCGCACCTGTTCGACGATCACCCCGATGGGGACCGAGCGGTTGTTGCCGCGGCCGAACGGGATGATGCAGAACGTGCAGCGGTGATCGCAGCCCTGCTGGATTTCGACGAAGGCGCGGGCGCGGCCCTCGAAGCCGGAGATCAGATGCGGCGCGGTTTCGCGCACGGTCATGATGTCGTTGACGGAGACGCGAGGGGTGTCGATATCCAGCGCGCACATCGACTTCCAGGTCTCCGCGCGGAGCTTTTCCTCGTTGCCGATCACCCGGTCGACCTCGTCCATGGCGGCGTATCTGTCGGGGTCGATCTGCGCGGCGCAGCCGGTGACGATGATTTCGGCATCCGGGTTTTCGCGCCGCGCCCGGCGGATCGACTGGCGCACCTGGCGCTCGGCCTCCGCCGTGACGGCGCAGGAATTGACGATGATCGCGTCTTCCAGCCCGGCATCGGCGGCATGGCCGCGCATGACCTCGGATTCGAAGGCGTTCAGACGGCAGCCGAAGGTAAGAATTTCCGGCGCGGTCATCCCAGCAGACTTTCGGAAATCGTACCGGAAAAACTGGTCGCCGCCGGGCCGGTCATGAATACGCGGCCCTGTTCGCCGGGCCGGTCTTCGCGCCAGTCGATCAGCAGCTCGCCGCCGTCGACCACGACAACCATGCGCCGGCCCGCCAGATCGCGCCGGTTGGCGTTGACCACCGCGGCGCAGGCGCCGGTGCCGCAGGCCGACGTCAGCCCCGCGCCGCGTTCCCAGACGCGCAGCCGCATGCGGTCGGGCGCCAGAACCTGGGCGACGCCGATATTCGCGCGTTCGGGAAATATCGGATCGTGCTCCAGCTCCGGGCCGACCAGCGCGATCGGCACCGAATCGATTTCGTCGACGAAAAACGTCGCATGCGGGTTGCCCATGCTGACCGCCGCCGGATCGCTGAGCGGCCCGCAGGAAAGATCGAGATGCAGTGTGTCCGCCTCGGCGGCCAGCGGGATATCGTCCCAGTCGCCGCGCGGGATGCCCATGTCGACCGTCACCAGCCCGTAGCCGGCGCGTCTGACCGTCAGCAAATCGGCCCCGGTGCGCACGCGCACCTCGTCGCCGTCGATCTCGTCCAGCAGCACGGCGCCGATGCAGCGCGTGGCGTTGCCGCAGGCATCGACCTCGCCGCCGTCGGCATTGCGGATACGCATGAAGGCGTGGGATTCGCCGTCCGGGGCGTCCTCGATGAGGATGAACTGGTCGCACCCCACCCCGGTCCGCCGGTCGGCGATCGCCGCCGCCCGGGCAGCCGAAATCTCCACGCCGGCGGCGGGTTTGCCGCGGCGCGCGTCGATCACCACGAAATCGTTGCCGAGCCCGTGCATCTTGGTGAAAGGCAATCCGGTCATAGCGCGCGTAATATGGCGGGAAAAGGCGCGAAGTCCAGCGGATTAGATACACGTCCCCCTCGACTCAAGCCGGCGATTCCGTAAATATCGCACTATATCGGGGACGACGACCGAACAAAGGGAAATGGCGATGCAATTTGGTGTTGGACAGCCCGTGCCGCGCACGGAGGATCCGAAATTTCTGATGGGTCAGGGGCAGTATGTGGACGATATCCGCCTGCCGCACACGGCGGTCGGCTATGTGCTGCGCTCACCTCATCCGCACGCGAAGGTCAACGCCGTTAACGCCGAGGCGGCGAAAGCCGCGCCGGGCGTTGTGCTGGTGCTGACCGGCGCCGATGCCGAGGCCCAGGGTCTGGGTACGCTGCATTGCCACGTGCCGCCGATGGCGTTCGGCGGCCCGCCGTCGCCGACCCCGGCGCATCCGATTCTGGCGCGCGACCGGGTGCGCTGCGTCGGCGACCCCGTCGCCTTCGTGGTGGCGGAGACATTGGCCCAGGCGCAGGACGCCGCCGAGATGATCGAAATCGATTACGAAGCCCTGCCGGCGGTCGGATCGACCCGCGACGCGGTGAAAGACGGCGCACCGCTGGTGTGGGACGAAAACGCCGGCAATCTGTGGTTCGAGATGGACCGCGGCGATGCGGAGGCGACCGAAGCCGCCTTCGCCAAGGCGGCGCACGTGGTGAAGGCGGATCTGCATCACAACCGCATTTCGGCCAACGCGATGGAGCCGCGCGCCGCGCTTTCGGAATACAGCAGCGCGCGCGGCGAATGGACGATCTACATGTCGAGCCAGGGCACGCATCAGCATCGCCCCACCTTCGGCGAGATTTTCCATCAGCCGGCGACGGCGTTCCGGGTGATCGCACCCGACGTCGGCGGCGGGTTCGGCATGAAGAACGGCGTGTTCCCGGAAGACGCGATGTGCGCCTGGGCGGCGCGCGAACTGGGCCGCCCGGTGAAATGGACCGCCGACCGGTCGGAATCGCTGGTCAGCGACACCCACGGCCGCGACGCCGAGACCGACAGCGAAATGGCGCTGGACGAAAACGGCAGGATCCTCGCCATCCGGGTGAAGGCGGATTACGGCGTCGGCGCCTATCTGTCGGCCTCGGCGCCGGTGCCGGCGTGCATCGGGTCCATGGTGTATCAGAACGTCTACGAATACGACGCCATGCATATCCGTATCCGCGTGGTTTTCAGCAACACCACCTGGACCGGGCCTTATCGCGGCGCCGGGCGGCCCGAGGCCGTCTACGTGGTCGAGCGCCTGCTCGACATCGCGGCCGACGAGATGGGCATCGACCCGGTCGAAATCCGCCAGCGGAACTACATCGCCAAGGACAGGATGCCGTTCACGACGCTGATCCCGACGGTATACGATTCCGGCGATTTTTCCGGCATCACGGATCACGCGACGGAGGTCGCCGACATCGCCGGCTTCGAGACCCGCAAGGCCGAAAGCGCCGCGCGCGGCAAGCTGCGCGGGCTGGGCACGTGCTCGTTCATCGATTTCGCCTCGCCGTTCAACGACCGGATGGAAATCCGCTTCGACGACACCGGCGCGGTGACGGTGGTCGCCGGCACGCACAGCCACGGCCAGGGCCACCAGACGGTGTATGCCCAGATGATCCATAGCTGGCTCGGCGTGCCGTTCGAGAAGATCCGCCTGGTGCAGGGCGATTCCGACAAAGTCACCTTCGGGCGCGGCACCTACGGCTCGCGCTCGATGACCATCGGCGGCTCGGCGCTGAAGCTGGCGGCCGACAAAATTATCGAGAAGGCGAAGAAAATCGCCGCGCACGTGCTGGAAGCGGCGGAGGAAGACATTGAATTCGCCGACGGCAACCTGACCGTCGCCGGCACCGACAAATCGATCCATCTCTGCGACATGGCGCCGATGGCCTACATGCCGATGGGCTGGCCCGGCGAGCTGGGGCTGGGGCTGGAGGCGGAAGCCACCTGGACGCCGGAAACCGGCCCCAACTGGCCCAACGGCACACATTTTTCGGAGGTCGAAATCGACCCCGACACCGGGTTCGTGGAACTGGTCCGTCATGTGGCGGTCAACGATTCCGGCGAGGTCATCAACCCGCTGCTGCTGGGCGGCCAGGTGCATGGCGGCATCGCGCAGGGCATCGGCCAGGCGCTGATGGAGGACGTGACGTATGACGCGGACGGCCAGATCCTGGCTGGATCGTTCCTCGATTACTGCATGCCGCGGGCGGACGATCTGCCGATGATCGAAACCTCGGATTTCGTGGAAGCCTGCCAGACCAACCCGCTTGGCGTGAAGGGCGGCGGCGAATCCGGCACGGTGGGTTCGATCGCGGCGGCAATAAACGCCATCGTCGACGCGCTGTCGGAATACGGCGTAAAGGATATCGACATGCCTGCCACCCCGCTGCGGGTGTGGCAGGCCATACAACAGGGAAAAGCAGCCTGATGGACGACCGGAAGAAAAAACTGCGCGACATCATCGCGGCCAAATCGTTTTCCAGGGGGGGCGATTTCAAGCTGGCGTCGGGGCAGTCCAGCGGATTCTATTTCGACATGAAGCCGACCGTGATGGACCCGGAAGGCGCGCGGCTGACCGCGGAACTGATCCTGGAAGCCGTCGCCGGCGAAGATCTCGACTGCGTCGGCGGCATGGCGGTCGGCGCCGTGCCCATCGTCGCCGCCGTCGCCATGGCATCGTCAGGCACCGACCGGCCCCTGCCCGGGTTCCTGGTCCGCAAGGAGGTCAAGGAACGCGGCACCGAGAAACAGGTCGAAGGCAACATGGTCAAGGGCGGCAGGGCGCTGATCGTCGAGGACGTCACCACCACCGGCGGCTCGTCCATGCAGGCGATCGAGGCGGTGAAACGCGAAGGCAACGGCACGGTGCCGATCGTGGTGACCATCGTCGACCGGCTTCAGGGCGCGGAAGACAATTTCAGGGAACAGGGCATCCGGATGATTTCCCTGCTGACCAAGGACGATTTCGGGGAATAGTCAAATCTAGTCCCCTCCCCCTTGAGGAGGAGGGTTAGGGAGAGGGTGATCTGTCCCGCCAACAATTATAACTGAGAGGCCTTCCCCCTCTCCCTAGCCCTCTCCCCGCGGGGGAGGGGGGATATGTTTTTGTGGACTTCATTCGATGACCTACACCGTCACCATCCGCCAGCACGACGCCCCGATCGCGGTCGAGATCGGCCAGACGATCCTGGAAGCGGCGCTGGCGCAGGGCGTGCCGTATCCGCATGGCTGCCGGTCGGGGAATTGCGGCGCCTGCAAATCGCGGCTGATTTCGGGCGACGTGGAGATGTCGCCCTATTCGGAATACGCGCTGTCGGACGATGAAAGATCGGACGGTCTGATCCTCGCCTGCCGCGCGGTGCCGTGGGAGGATGCGGAAATCGCCTGGCTGGGCGAGGACGACGTGATCGCCCATCCCCTGCGTAAAATGCGCTGCCGCGTCGCCGAAATCGAAGACGTCACTCACGATATCCGGCGCGTGCGGCTGGAGATCGTCGCCGGGGGGCCGTTCGCGTTCACGGCGGGACAATACGCGTCGCTGACTTTCGTCGGCCAGCCGGCGCGCGATTATTCGATGGCGAACACGCCCGGCGATCCGGTGCTGGAATTCCACATCCGCCGGGTGCCGGACGGCGCGGTCAGCAATTTCGTCGGCGACGCGCTGCAGCCGGGCGACGAGGTCCGCGTCGAAGGCCCGTACGGGTCGTCCTGGCTGCGCGATGCGCATCGCGGCCCCATCGTCGCGCTGGCCGGCGGGTCGGGCCTGGCGCCCATAAAATCGATCGTCGAACAGGCGTTGGCGGCGGGCATGCCGCAGGATATTCATCTCTATTTCGGGGTGCGAGACGAACGGGATCTGTATTTCGAAGACCGTTTCACGGCCCTGGCGCAGGAATACCCGAACCTGCATTTCGTCCCGGTACTGTCGGAGCCTGCGGGCGATTCCGTCCGCCGCACGGGCTTTCTGCATGAAGCGGTCGCAGCGGATTTCGACGATCTCGACGGCGCCAAGGTCTATCTTGCGGGACCGCCGCCACTGGTGGAAGCTGCCACGGACATACTTAGAAAGCTTGGTGCCCGCGCGGAAGACATCCATGCCGATGCGTTCTATACCGAGGCCGAAAAGCACGAACTGGAGAAACAGGAATGACGGACAATCCCGCCCTTCAGGGCCGCGTCGCCATCGTCACCGGCGGCGCCCGCGGGATCGGCGCGGCGATCAGCGAAAAACTGGTCGCTGAAGGCGCGTCGGTGATCGTGGCGGACAGCGGCGTCGACATTGCGGGCAACGATCCCGATCCGTCCGTCGCGGAAGCCTTTGCCGACGGGCTGGGCGAAAGCGCCGTCGCCTATACCGAAGACATGGGCGTTCAGGCCGCGGCGATCGAGGCAGTCGGGCTTGCGGTTGAGAAATTCGGCGGCATCGACATCGTGGTCAACAACGCCGCTATCCTGCGCGACGCGTTCGTGTTCAAGGGCACTGCGAACGACTGGGACGCGGTGATCCGCAACAATCTGTCCGGCCCCTACTACCTGGTCGCCGCGGCGACGCCGGTCATGCGCGAACAGGCCCGGGACGGGCGCGGCGGCGGCGATTCCTATAGCTGGGGACGGCTGGTCAATCTCGTCTCGACCGCCGGCTTTATCGGCAATTACGGGCAGGCTCCCTATGCCGCCGCCAAGGGCGGGCTGGTGTCGCTGATGCGGATTGCGGCGCTCGACATGGCACGTACCGGTGTGACGTCGAACGCCGTAGCGCCGTTCGCGCGCAGCCGCGTGACCGAAATCATCCAGCCGGCGAACGACGAACAGGCGGCGTACAAGGAACGGGCGCTAAAGATCGACCCGGCGCATGTCGCGAATTTCGTCGCCTGGCTGTGTTCGGAAGACGCCGGGGACGTCACCGGTCAGATATTCGGCGTACGCGGACGCGAAACGATGCTGTTTTCGCAGGCGCGGCCGGCGGTAACCGCCGTCGCCGAGGATGCCGAATGGTCGCTGGACGGCCTGACGGAGGTGGTCAACACGCAGTTCCGCGCACATTTCGCCGATCTGCAGACCGACCTGGAAGTGTTCAATACGGACCCCGCTGTTTAGGAGGTAGAGATGTCGGATAAAAATTTCCCGGAAGTCAAAACCCCCGAGGAATTCGCCGAACAACCGGAAGAGTACCGGACGGCCGTCAAGAAGATCGTCATCAGCCATGCGATCAACGAACTTTACGGATCGCAGGTATACGACGAGCCGGCCATCGCGCTGGCGCCGACGCCCTATGCGAAATGGCTCACCTGCCGGGTCGTGATGGAGGAATACGGCCATCACGTCCGGTTCGCGGAGCTGGGTGTGCAGATCGGCATTCCCGACAGCGATCTGAACCCACAGACCAGCGACAAGAAACCGCTGAGCATCATGAACTACAACATGGAATCGTGGATCGAGTTCTGCGTGATCAAGGCGATCGGCGACCTGGCGGAAATCATCCAGGTCGAGGATCTGATCCACTGTTCGTTCCACCCGCTGCGCAACCTGGCGCGCATGACGATGCCGGAGGAACGCTTCCACGCCCAGTTCGGCGAGGATTTTTGCACCGATCTGCTGGAAGCCGGCGAAGGCGACGCCGTGCAGGAAGCGGTGAACAAGGTCTTCCCCCTGATGCCGGCGTTTTTCGGCCGGCCGGGCTCGCGCAACAACGAGATCTATCGCAAGTGGGGCATCAAGATGCGCACCAACGAAGACATGCGCGACGATTACATCAACCGCACCCGCGACCTGATTGAGGGAAAATTCGGCCTGAAACTGCCGGACGTGGAGCTGGAAACTGCCTGACGGCCCCGACGACCGGCTGAGACACCTCGCCGCGTTCGAAAAATCCCTGACCGCGCTGCCGTGGTTCGCGGCAGCGGCCACGCCGCTGGATTCCGCCGAACGCAGCGACGCCGAGGCCTATCTGCGCGGTCTCGACATCGACGCGACGGAGATGTCAGCCGCTGCCGGCTGGCAGGCGGCAGGCGAAATGATCCGCCGGACGGATTTCACGCCTGCGTGGTGGGATGGCGAAGACCGCTTGGCGACTGAACTGATGGACGAAGCCGTGCAATCGCTGGGGCGCGAGGCCGTGGGGCGCCGGCTGGCCGACATCGAACACGCAGCGTCGGATCACTTGCAGGGAGTTGCTTCCACCGCGCTTGCCCGGGCCGGGCTGGCCGATGCGGGGCTGGGCAAAAGCGCCGCGGGATCGGCCACGATCGCCGTGCATCAGGCGGCGCTGGCGCTTGCCGCCGGGCAAACAGGCGCCCATCCGTTCGCCGCCAAATTCCGCCTGTTCCAGGCAGGCCGCTGGCCGTTGGGCGTCTACAGCGACACGTTTTATATCCTGTAACCGGTTATACCTTGTTTTAGCAGACGGGGCCGAATAGGTTCCCGCCTTTCCCACCAACCAGACAGGGGGAGGCACCGCTTTGCCGTTTACGAACCGATACCAGACACGCGCCGAGTGGGCGGATTGCGACCCGCTGGGGCAGACATTCTACCCGAACTATTTCCGCTGGTTCGATATCGGCACGCACACGCTGCTGGACGCGGCCGGCCATCCCTATGACGTAGTCATCGAACGGTACGGTCTCGCCGGACTGCCGCTGGTCGACGCCCAGGCCTCGTTTCGCGGCCGCTGCCGGTGGACCGACGATCTGGAGGTCGAAAGCTTCATTTCCCGGTTCGGCGGCAAAAGCTTCACGGTGACGCACAATATCTGGAACGGCGGCGAGTTGGCGGTCGAGGGCAAGGAAGTCCGTATCTGGGGGATGTTCGACCCGGATGACGACACCAAACTGATGGCCGGCGAAATCCCGGACGACTTCAAACGCATATTCGCATAAGCAGGGTCGATATGACTTCGGAAAGCCCAAAGACCCATACCGGCCAGCGCGGGAACGAGATCGACATGGGGATACTGCCCGACCTGGTCGGGTTCAATCTCCGCTGCGCGCAACTGGCCCTGTTTCAGCATTTCGGCGCAACGGTCGGTCAGGAAGGCATTTCCGTGCCTCAGTTCGGCACGCTGCTGCTGATCGAGGCCAACCCGGATATCAGCCAGAGCGCCATCGCCCACGCATTACGGTTCGACCGGTCCACACTGGTCCAGATCATCGACCGGCTGGAGGACCGTGGCCTGGTGGAACGTCACGTGTCGCCGACCGATCGCCGGTCGCATGCGCTGCGCATCACTGACGCCGGGGCCGGCATGTTGACGGAGCTGAAGGAGCAGGCGATCGCCCACGAAGACGACGTGGCCGCGGAACTGAGCCCCGACGAACGCGCCCGGCTCATCGAACTGTTAAGGAAGCTCTACGGCGGCTGAAGGACAGCCGCCGCAGATTCTTCTTTAAGCCGCTTCGCCTTCGCGGAACAGGCCGAGTTTCTGCTGCACCGGCTGATCGGTGAAGCTGAACAGGAAGGAATCCTCGTCGGCCTGGTGTTCGTGCTTGTACCAGGCGGGGACGACGAATGTATCCTTGGCCTTCCACGTCATCTTCTGGCCGTTGATGATCGTGCTGCCGGAGCCTTCGACGCAGTGATACACCCAGGCCGCCGTCGTCTGATAGGCATCGCCGGAAAAGCCCTTGGGCAGTTTCTGCATATAGGTGCCGACGGTCGGCATCACCGGACCGCCCGTTGTCGGATTGATGTATTCGAGCTTGAAACCGTGACGCGGGTCGATGTCGCCCGACTTGGACAGGTTTTCCAGCGTGTCGCGGGTCTTCACGTAGGGATAGTGGAACACCGGCGAATTCTGCGACGTCGTGCTGTCCCCGAACGGACGCATGTTGCCGCCGTAGCGCGCCATGTTGTCGCCGGTCGGACGTCCCTGCGGAAATTCGGCTTCCGGATAGGGTTCGGCGAAGACCGGGCCGAGATGACGGACCAGCGGAATATCGAGCCCGTCGAGCCAGACGACCGGCACGTCTCCGTCATGGCCGTGATCGTGCCACACCCAGGACGGGGT
>Ga0181590_10004967_pt1 | contig 11027 bp, 13 predicted proteins | sample 071ome_34_FD_132446 | JGI IMG/M metagenome (GOLD analysis project Ga0181590, IMG submission 132446) | Coastal salt marsh microbial communities from the Groves Creek Marsh, Skidaway Island, Georgia - 071411BT metaG (megahit assembly) | ecosystem: Environmental > Aquatic > Marine > Intertidal... | reverse complement strand
TTTTCTACAGATGAAGTGTATGGCTCCGCTCCGGTGGGAAAAAATTACAAAGAAGGAGAGAGGTTCAATTGTGGTAACCCCTACTCGGCTTCTAAAGGCGCGGCAGAATGCATTTGTCAATCGTATGCAAATACATACAAAATGCCAATCGTAATCACGAACACTATGAACGTGATTGGAGAAAGACAGCATCCAGAAAAGTATGTTCCCAAAGTTGTTAGAAAAGTCTTAGAAGGCGAAACCGTCACCATTCACAGCAATAAAGACAAAACTAAAGCTGGCAGCAGATTTTATATCCACGCTAGAAACATAGCAGATGCGCTTCTTCATATTTTAAATAATTGTGATGAGACACTGGACAACTACGACGCTTCTGTTGGCAGATTTAACATAGTAGGAGAAAAAGAAACCGACAACTTACAGTTGGCTCAAATGATTGCTGACATTCTAGGCAAAGAACTTAAATATGAAATGGTAGACTTTCATAGTCAAAGGCCGGGGCATGATTTAAGGTATGCATTGGATGGGACAAAAATGAAATCTATCGGCTGGACTCATCCTGTTGCATTTGAAGAGTCCTTAGAAAAAACCATAAAATGGACTTTGAAAAATGACAAATGGCTAAACATTTGATATGAACATTCTAGAAGAAATATATGAAAAAATAGATAAGTCAGACACAGGATTTACTCTCCATTATCCTATGCTATATTCGTTAGTACTAGGTTTGGAAAGTAAAAATGTGTTTGAGTTTGGGACAGGATTTTCTACTCATGTCATTTTACATGCACTTGCTAAAACAGGAGGCAATCTAAAAAGCTGTGATATCACTCACTACAATGACAACCCAAATGTAACAGAGTTCACTAAAAACAACAAGCAGTGGCAGTTCCATTATGGAAATAGTAATGTTACTTTCAATCGAATGAAACATGAGCAATATGATTTGATTTTACACGATGGCTCTCATGTAGAAGAAGAAGTTCTGCTTGATTTAGAAAATTGCTATTCCTACTTGAAGCATGATGGAATCTTGGTCACGCACGACACTAGGCATCACGATTTAGGACAAGGAATGAGAAATGCAGTAGAAAGTTTCGCTATGGGCAAAGAGCTAGAGATGTGTACTCTGCCATATGGATACGGTCTAACATTTTTTAGAAACAAAGACGCAAAACAAAAAAAAGTAAATCTAACTTGGAGAAAAAGATGAAAGTATTAGTCGCAGGAGCAGGAGGCTTTATCGCTGGTCACTTGGTCAAAGATTTGTTGAGGCAAGGATATGAAGTTATCGCTGCTGATATCAAGTCCTTTGACAAATGGTATCAAAAGTTTGACGATGCAGAAAATCATGATAACTGCAATTTGCAGGAAAAATCTCTGTGTTACCAACTCACAAAAGGGGTAGACAGAATTTACAATCTTGCCTGTAATATGGGCGGAATGGGCTTTATAGAAAGCAATCAGTCAGCTTGTATCGAAAACGTCTTGATACAAACTCATATGATGATGGCGGCTAGGGACAACAATGTAAAACAGGTGTTGTATAGTTCTTCTGCTTGCGTTTATCCGACTACACTAGGAGAAAACATCAAAGATGCTAAATCTCAAGCCTTGAAAGAGACAGATGTTTTCCCAGCGTATCCCAATGAGTCTTATGGTTGGGAAAAACTATTTAGTGAATTAACTACTACTCATTTTGGTAGCGATCATGGTATAGATACAAGAATATGCAGATATCACACTGTTTATGGGCCAAATGGAACATGGAGAGGCGGAAAAGAAAAAGTTCCAGCAGCTATCTGTAGAAAAGTTGCTCAAGCAAAAATTAATGGAAAACATGAAATTGAAATATGGGGAGATGGAAAGCAAACCAGATCTTTCATGTATGTTGATGATTGTGTCAAAGGAATGGACTTGATATGGGAAAAAGGAGATAAAAGCCCTGTAAATTTGGGTAGCGACATAATGATTTCCATTGATGATCTTGTTTCTGCCACAGAAAAAATAGCCGGAATCAAGTTAAAAAGATCTTATGATAAAACTGCTCCACAAGGAGTAAGAGGAAGAAATAGTGACAACACCAAGATTAAAAATCTCACAGGATGGACTCCATCTATACCGCTTGAAGTCGGTTTAGAAAAAACTTATTCTTGGATTTATGACGAAATTGTAAATAATAGCAAGAACGGGTTTTGATGAAAATACTTTTTTGTGAACATCCAAGAAAACAGTTAAAAAAAGTAGGTTATTGCTCTTACTACGGTGAAATTTTTTATGCTTTGGAAAAAAACCATGATGTAACTTTTGTTTCTAAAGATCCTAAAAAAATCAGCGAGCTAGGAACAGGTTGGGACGCAATCATTTTGGGATTCGGTCATACAGACGTAGGAGATGGTAACTCTCCAAAACCCATAGTTCAAGACACATCAATACCGCTGTTCCCAATTTTAAACAAAGAGTATTCTGGATTGGATTCTAAGTTGCGATGGATCAAATCTATGAACGCTACTGCTGGATTGACAGTTGTGCATCAAGTTGCAGAATTTCAAAAAGCAACAGGCGTTCCGTTCCATCGTATAATGTGGTCTTGTGATCAAGATTTATTTAAAGACTACGGTGAAGACTATGAATACGATCTATTTTATTCTGGAGTGATCAGAAACGAGCAATTCAATAATCTCAGATCAAAAATATACGATAACTTAAATAAGTTAAAAGATTACAGGCTTTTAATAAACGCTAGACATCAAAAAGACAATTATAGGGGAAACATTTTATCCCCAACCGAGTATGCAAAAAACATTTCAAAATCCAAAATTTGTCTAACAACTACAAGCCCAGCATATATCATAAATCCTAGATATTTTGAGTGTATGGCGAGCAACAGATGCCTCATATTATGCAATGAGTTACGTGACGATGTATATGAAAAGATGTTTGTGGACGATTTAAACTGTGTCATGTTTTCTGATGTCGATGATTTTTTTGAAAAAGCTAAATATTATCTAGATCATGAAGACGAAAGACTGAAAATAGTAAATAGAGCCTACAATAATTTTTCAAGCAACATGACTTGGAAACATAGAGCTTCAGAAATTGTAAATATTATCAAAGATTACTTATAGACAATGACTCATCCATTTATAGAATACATCACAAAAAACGAAGAAGACGTAAATTTATCTATATCTAATCTTGAAAATTTAAATGACATATGTACTTGCCACGGACACATGCACATTTTACATTTACTTATTTCGTTTTTACAGTTTACTAAAAAAACAACAAGTATCGATTATCTAGAAATAGGTACGTTTAAAGGCTGCTCAATGAGCGTGTGTCTTCAGCATAAATGTCAAATCAATGCAACAGCAATAGACTGTTTTGAACTAAGCGGTCATAAAGCTTCTTATGAGCTTGCTCTTAAAAACATAAACTCGTATAAAAAAGAAAAAGACTCAGTTACTTTGATTAAAGGTTTTTCAAATGATGACCAAATTATAAAACAAGTTTCAGACAAAAAGTATGACTTGATTTTTATAGATGGGGATCATGCCACAGAAAGTGTCATCTCTGATTTTAAGAATTACTTTCCATTAATTAACGAAAAAGGATTTATGGTTTTCGATGATTATGTTTCTATCGAACCTGTTAAAATAGCTGTAGATAAAATCTGTAATTCCGAACAAAAAGAGAACTTCGAAATAATTGGTTCCATAGACAATCTTCTTCCAAATAAATGCAGCAGACCTGATTCAGCATTTAAAGTAAGAAAGACTAAGTTCGACAATGGAAAAATGAAAAAAAATAATGAGTTTATAATTCAAAAAAAATGACACACGTTATAGCAGAAATTGGAATCAATCACAATGGAGATGTCAATCTCGCGAAGAAGCTTATTGATGTTGCTTCTATCGCAGGGTGTGACTATGTAAAATTTCAGAAAAGGACTCCTGAATTGTGCGTTCCCGAAGATCAGAAAAGCAAAATGCGCGAAACTCCTTGGGGCAAAATCACGTATCTTGAGTACAAAGAAAAAATCGAATTCGGAAAGAAAGAGTATGACGAAATTGCAAAGTACTGCGAAGAAAAAAAGATACAATGGTTCGCTAGCGTTTGGGATACAGAGTCAATTGATTTTATGAAAAATTATGTGGATGTTGCAAAAGTGCCATCTGCATTAATTACAAACAACGAATTACTTGAACGCGCAAGAAAGTCTACTAACTACTTGATGCTTTCTACGGGTATGAGTACCGAAGAAGAAATTGACAAAGCTGTTGAAATTGCTGATCCAGATTTAATTTTTCACACTAACTCGACTTACCCATGTCCAATTAATGAGTTAAATATGAATTATATCAAATGGCTAAAAGCAAAATATCCCAACAAACATATAGGGTATAGCGGACACGAATATGGTCTTATTACTACTTTTGCGGCTGTTGCAATGGGAGCAGAATTTATAGAGAGACATATAACTTTAGATAGAACCATGTGGGGGTCAGATCAAATGGCTTCAGTTGAACCTATTGGTTTAATTAAGCTTACAAAAGGCATTAGAGATATAGAAGCAAGCTTAGGTGAATTTAGTGCAAGAGTTTTACTAGAGAGCGAGAAGAAAAAGAAAAAAACTTTAAGAGGATGAAATTTGTTTCTATCATTTTAGCTAGAGGTGGAAGTGTAGGAATTCCCAAAAAGAACTTAATAGATCTAAATGGGAAACCTTTAATTCACTACACGGTCAACGCCTCTCTTGCATCTCAAGTTTCTGAGACATGGGTAAGCTCTAACTGTATTGAAATATTAGAAGAAGCAATTAAACTGGGTTGCTCGACCATTTCTCGACCAGATCATATATCTAAGTCAGATTCAAAAAGTGAAGACGCTTTATTACATTTTGCACAACACGTAGATTTTGATGGTTTAGTTTTTATCCAGCCAACTTCGCCTTTGCTGAAGTCAGAGGATATTAATTCAGCTCTAGAAATGATGAACGACTATGATTCAGTATTTTCAGCTTATAAAGAACATTGGATTCCTGAGTGGAATTTAGACAACACTCCTAAAGATTGGGATTTTCACAACAGACCCATGAGGCAAGACATCCCAGAAACTTATGTTGAGAACGGCGCATTTTACATAACCACAAAAAAACAGTTACTAGCATCTAAGTTAAGGTATAGCGGAAATATTGGCGTTTTCAACATGCCAAAAATTAGAAGCTTTCAAATTGACACAACAGAAGATTTAGAAATCGTTAGTAAATTATGTTGATATATGTAGACATAGATGAAACTATATGTTTCTATAAGGATAAAAAAGAATACCCTTTAGCAGTTCCCAATTTAGATCACATAAAGAAAATTAATGCGTTATACGACGAAGGACACACTATAACTTATTTTAGTGCTAGAGGTTCAGTGACTGGTTTAGACTGGTATGCATTAACTGAATGGCAGTTGAATGAATGGGGGTGTAAATACCACTATTTAAGCGTAGGTGAAAAACCGCATTACGACTTAATGATTTGCGATAAAACCAAAAGAATAGAAGAAATATGATCGATGAAGCTACAATTTTAGGCAGGGGCCGTTTTTAATTTAACATGAAACAATATAATTTAAAAGCTTCTCATAAGTCTTTTGAAGCAGTTGATGCTCCCTTAGAATGCTATGTTGAATTAGACGACCTCCTTAACAGTAAACCTGTTAAAAACTTGGAAGGTTTTTTAGTTGTCAAGAATGTTTTTTCAAATGAGACCATTAACTTTTTAAGGAGTCAGTATTTTTCTAGGTTTGAAGGAGATTATGAATACGATGGGGACGAATGGACTCATGTTAAAAAGTCAAAATTTTCACACGGTGTAGGCTCACATCCTGCTAATGCGTTTGTACGCTCAAAACCGTTTTGTGATTTTATTAAATCTAAGATTTTAAATAAGTTAGCGGCACTACTATTACGTTCAGATCAAGCTGTTTTATGCCCACGGGCTATTACAAGAAGTTTTTCTCATTTAAGTTCTACACGTACTTTAGCGCATCGGGACAGAGACTATTTTCGTACAACAGATAATAGTAAAGCACTCACCGCTTGGGTACCGCTTGGACCCGCTGACATTTATCATGGGCAACTTGTTTACTTGAAAGATTCTCATTTGAATATTTCAACGGTATCAAAGTTAGTTAGCGAGAATAAAACGATTACGAGTGACTTGAAAAGTTTGGCGGATCATTTTAAAACAATTTGGTATATACCAACTCTTTCAAAAGGAGACGTTGTGTTTCACTGTTTGAATAACATTCATGCATCTTTTGATACTCGTAATGCTGTTCCTAGATTATCATGTGACTTACGTTTTGCATCTTCTAGTGAGTATCTTGATCCCAAATGGTCTAATTATTGGAGGGGTGACGATGGGTTATAAATTTTTACATTTCAGTCAATCAATCAATGATCAACTTGAAAAATCATTGGTTGGAGTATTACGTTCTGGGTTTTGGTCTACCGGCCCACAGTCAAAACTTCTTGAAGAGACTCTTTCACAAAGATATAAGCGTCCGTGCGTTACTACTTCCAGTGGTGGAACTGCATTGCAGACATTGAGCTTACTATTTCCTGAAATTAAAAGAATAGCAGTTCAATCAAATACATACTTTGCTAGTTGCTTACCGTGGGTAACTTCTAATAAAGAAATCATTCTTCTTGGATCTAGTCAGAATCTTTTGATGCCTAATATTAGCATTATTAAAGAGTCTTTAGACCATCAACCTGACGCTATTATTCTTACCCACATTGGTGGATACCCTAATCCTGACATTCTTGAAATATCAAACTTATGTAAGCAAAAAGGAATTCTTCTTATTGAAGATTGCGCTCATTCACCTTTTGTCAGCATAGATAATCAATACGTTGGCACTTTTGGAGACGCAGCAATTCTATCTTTCTTTCCTACTAAACCTATTCCTGCTGGTGAAGGAGGAGTTGTCATTCTTAAAGATCATGAAAAAGCAGAGCAAGCCCGTCGTTTGCGCGATTATGGCAAGTATACATTTAATGGAGAATTACACCATTCATTACCAGCACTTCCAAATGCTAGGATGAATGATTTTTCTGCAACAATTGCTAATGTTATTATTGACAACTATGAATCAATTATTCAGCACAAGAAAGATTTGGCAAAAATATATGACTCAAAGCTAGGTGATTACTCTTTTAAAAATATTAATTATACCGAGTCTCATGTTTCGCCCTCTTATTACAAGTATATCTGTTTTGTCTCGGATTCATCTATAAAAACTTCACCTGTTTATGACTACGCTAATCAAATCAGCTCAATTCTTGATGAGAACGGTTACCCATATACTTTTGTGGGCAAAACTCGCTCTTGGACTCCGCATGTTTGTTTGCCGCTCACTCCATCAATGAGCAAGAGTGATGCATACGACGTAATTTCTTCAATACGAAATAAATGAAAACTAATAAAGAAGTAACTATTCTAGGTAGAGGCGAATCTCTCAAAAAACTTGACAAATTTGAATCAGGTTGTACTGACGTAATTTTAGTTAATGAACATTGGAAATCACCTAGAAACCCTTGTGACTACTACAAGGTACCTGAGATTTCTAAGTTTATTACTGGAAAGCAGATAACTCTTGTTTGCACACCTTGCCTTACAGATTTAAATCCTTTGATTAAAGGCATCGAGTCTGATCATAAAGTTAAAAATAAATACAATACAGTTTTTGCTCCCGGTTCTGGAACGGACAGAGATCGCCCAGCCAATGGTGGCTGGAACTGTTTCCCTTCGGAGTGTATAGAGGATTACAAATATGCTCATCTAAGCGGCAAACTGAAGCAACAAGATAGTTTTCCCGGCGTGTGGCCGTTGGGATGCGTAAGAGGTTCACTAGCATGGAGCATCATGCTTGCTATCAATTATTATAACGCGGATAAAATAAATATTTTTGGTCTTGATTTTTATGAGAAAGAATACCTAGTTCAACAGAAGCATGACTACGAGATTGAAAAAAAACAATGTCAATCAATCAAGGACGATTACTCATTATTGTTCAAATTTTATAATAGAATAGAATTTTCAATATACACTTTAGCATCTTACAATCCTGATTTAAAAAATGTCAAAATCTTTTGATTCTGTAAAAAAGTATCTTCCTTACTTATTTGATGTAACTACAAATTATTACTATAGGAACCCTTTAAATAGGGAAAAAATTCTTTCTGGTGGTAACGAAATGAGGTCATCTACAAAAGATGGCAAGTATAAAGTCTTTACCTTTGCTGATAGGCACAGGCAAAGAGAAGCTAACATGAAAGCATTCAAGGAAAGAATCGAGAAATATCCTATCATTGATGAAGTGAAGGTCTTCAACCTTTCTGATGTTGATCCAGACTATATTAAGAACCATCAATCATTGTTTGATGACCCGCTTGTCTTTCCTTGGGCAGCAAAGGCGTACTTAATGTTCAAAGGTCTCCAAGACTGTGTGAATGGTGACGTAATCTTTTGGATTGACAGTGATGTTAGAGATTTAAAAAAAGAGGGCGTCGAAAATCTTTTTAATCTTGCTAATAATTCAGAGAAAGGAGTCGTAGGATTTCATAGTGATTTTTGGTTAGAAAGAGTTTTTACCAAAAGAGATTTGTATGATCACTTTAATATTTCTAATCCATTGTATTGGGACACTAATCAAGCATATGGCGGCGCCTTCTTAGTCAAAAAAAACGAGTATACCGTTAAATTTTTTCAACAATTATTTGATACATGGAGTATAATTAGATTGATGGATTATTCTCCGTCAACTGCTAAAGAAAATGAGCATTTTATTAAACATCAGAACGATCAGTCTATACTATCTCTAATGTTCAAAATGCATAATATTAAGACGTTTCCTCTTCCATTATATGATCTTTATAAGACTAACATTATAGCGTTGCATAGTGGGTATTTTGAGGAAGGAGTGACTCTTCCGCTGGTTTGGGAACCGTGTTGGCACAATCTCACATATAAACAAATGTGGGACAATTGTAATTTAAAGTACCATAAGATGGTTTCTCCAGTTGAGTGTCTCTCAATGTCAACAGATAGTTATGAAATATAATCGGAATATAAAGTATTGATTCAATTAAAAAGTAAAATGAAAAAGATTACAGTAAATTTATCATTTTATAACCAGAACGAAATTCTCAAGCAGCACGTTCTACTTTGGAAAAGTTATCCCCAAGAAACAAAAGATCAGTTTTCTTTTTGTATTGTGGATGATTGTAGCGCAACTCCAGCAGACGAAGTTCTTTCTGATATTGATCTTAGTGATATCGATGTAAAAATTTACAGAGTTACTGAAGATTTAAATTGTAATATCGCAGGAGTTAGAAACCTTGCTGCCACAGTGTGCGACACCGATTGGATGGTTATATTGGACATGGATACGTCAATATCCGAAGACTTGGCGAAACAAATGTTAAACTTGGTTACGATAGAAGAAGGTCACTGCTTTAAGTTCAACAGAAGAGTTCCTTCTGATCCATCTCACGAAAAAAACAATCAAACTCATCCAGCCGTTTGTCTTTTGAGAAAAAGCGATTACTGGAACGTAGGAGGATGCGAAGAAGACCTTGTTGGACATTACGGCCAAACTGATCCTATTTTTTGGTACAGAGCCAAAGGCAAGCTGCAAATCCATGAGCAAAGAGGACTGTTCTTAGACTACATTCCAGATGGAGAGGCGAACATAAACAGGCAAACCGCTCATAATTTTAGACTTTTCCAAGAGAAAAGGTTCAATAATTCATGGTCAACTGATTTTCTTAGATTTGGATGGACTAGGCTGAAATGAAAATTTGTTTTATTACCGCCATGTTCGGAAGCGTTTGCGATACTCCAGCGCCTTCGTTTTTTAAAAATCCAGATCATGACTATTTTTTGTTTACGGACGTAGACGCTAATCGTTTCAACACTGATTGGCAGATAGTCAATATAAAAGATCACCCAAGAATCAAAGAGTTAGATTCAAATCCTAACGCTGCCGTAAGAAAATCTAGGTACCCAAAGTTTATGTCTTGGGAACTTTTAGAGTCTCTCGGTAAAACTTACGATTTCGTTGGCTACTGCGATGGACACATGGCTCCGGTTTTCCAAAACTGGTCTCAAATAACAGACAAAATCCAAGCTCACGATTTTGGATTCTTACAATCTATTCATCACAACAAAGATGTTTTGAATGGAGGTATTCTAAGAGAGGTGCAAGAAATAGTCAAACACAGAAAAGACTCAAAAGAAAGAATTGAAAAAACAATACATTTTTTTCAACAGTATGATCCATCTGTCAGACTAGATTATCCTCAGTATTTTGAGAACAACAGGTTCATGTATAAATTCCAAGATGAAAAATTTAGACAGATCACCAGTGAATTTTGGGACATATACACAAAAGAAGATATAACATACAGAGACCAACCTTTGTGGAATTATCTTTTATTAAAAAATAATTTAAAACCTTTGGTACACACAACCAAGATCCTTTTCCAAGAATTAGGCAGATATGGGTTTCATTCTTATTAGACTTGACAAATTCCAAAATAGAGGGCATCTTAGGTAAGTTCATGTCCAGTTATCAAATCGTCACCAGACAAATTGAAAATTTAGAATTTTTCTCAGATTACATATACAAATAAAATGATAAACGTATTTACAAATGGGTGTTTTGATGTAATACACGTTGCTCACATCAGACTTCTTGAATTTGCAAAGAAACAGGGAGATCATTTAATAGTCGGACTCAATAGTGACCGAAGCGTAAAGTCCCTAAAAGGAAACGGGCGACCGTTTTTTCACCAACAAGACAGGAAAGAGTTCTTAGAATCTATTCGTTTTGTTGATGAGGTCATTATTTTCGATGAAGAAACTCCATACGAGTTGATAAAAAAGCTTAGGCCAGATATAATTATCAAAGGTGGTGATTATAAAGACGAAGATGTAGTCGGATCTGACATCGCTAAAGTAG
>Ga0181590_10004965_pt1 | contig 11028 bp, 13 predicted proteins | sample 071ome_34_FD_132446 | JGI IMG/M metagenome (GOLD analysis project Ga0181590, IMG submission 132446) | Coastal salt marsh microbial communities from the Groves Creek Marsh, Skidaway Island, Georgia - 071411BT metaG (megahit assembly) | ecosystem: Environmental > Aquatic > Marine > Intertidal... | reverse complement strand
ATTTTTCAGAAATTTGCCGAAGCTTCTTTGATAACAATTCACGGAACTAATCCTAGTCTTTTAGCGTACCCGGAATTCTAGGGTATCGCTGATTTGCACCGTTTCGTCCAATCCTGGGTAAGGAAATAATAGTGTATGATCATAGGAGAGAGTTGCTTCAACGATCATTTTTGGCGAGATGCCGCTGCAATCAGAGGCACAGCTGATTGCAGCATTATTGCAGCTACAAATTTGATTAACCGTGAGAGATACATTTTCTGCGCTTGGGCCCAGAGAATTTTGCGCATAAACAAGCAGTTGAGCCTCATCCGCAGTAAAGTCAGGTGAGTTACTGATAATGGTCACTATGCCGCGTGTTATGGATGAAAGATTTTGCTTCTTAAGAAGAAATGATCCGAAATCAACTATTACTAGAAACACCATCAGCACTATGGGTAGTAACAACACGAACTCAACAGTTACTCCACCAGACTTGTCCCTTAAAAATTGGTAATTTGGAAGCTTGGCGCTCATTACATCTACTCAGCCATTTGATATTTGAATGGTCATTAGCATTTTGCTATTTTAATAGCCAAGGGTAATTGCTATAAAGATAAAATCCATAGAGATAAGCGTAAGCAAAAAGGGGGAAGATTATGATATTGAATAAGCTGGTACAGAAATTTGTACGAAATGAAGAAGGTGCTACCGCAGTTGAGTACGTCTTAATTATTGCTGGTATCGCTGTTGTTATTGTTGGAGCAATCGGCATTTTTGGCGAGCAGTTGGTTGGGGCCATTGAAGGCCTCGGAGCTAGCCTTGGCCTTGGTGGCGGCGAATAAGCTGACTGCAACGCCATTGGCTAAAACTAGTGTTGGAGTAAGGGGCTGGCTGACGGCTGTCAGGCAGTCCCTAGTTCCTTGCAATTATTCCATAAAAAATTTTATTCTTGACCGTAGTGGCGCAGCTGCGATTGAGTATGTGCTGATTATAACTTTGATTACGATTGGCATCGTTGGAGCACTAGCGTTTTTTGCAGAAGATTTAATAGCCTTTATATCAAACGTTCCTATTTGACCTCAGCCGCTGTTTCGTTGCTAGGCAGAGCGCTACTGATATCTGAGGAGCCTTCAGTATTACCTGCTTCTCTATCGCAACGACTTTCGCAGCGAAAGTTAATTAGTCCTGATGCACCCTGATGAATATAGACAAGATCACGTTGGTCTGGAGATACGATCAATGATAAATCTAGTCGCTCGTTTTGGGAGCCGAGCACTATCACATTGGTCCTGCCTGGGTTCAGTCCAGTTATTATTACACTTCGAGGGCCTTCAGCATTTAAATTCACAACAGAGTCTGATCCACTTAGGATACTACGGATGTCAAATGGGACACTCACGACGCGAACTTCACCTACCAGAAGAGCCTGGTTTTCACTCCAAGCAGGTTTACTAGCAGTCACTCCAAAATGAACGACCGCCATCGCAAAAATCAGCAGGAATTTCATTTTTCTGCTATCTCCAAAAACTGGCTGTTTCAGCGCCTGCTTCCAGGTGCTTACATATTGCTGTTGAGCCTTACTGCCTGCAGTTCGCAAGAGCGTACCCCAGAAGCATCTCTAACTACAATAATTAATGAGCGCGCCCTGCTCTCTGACAAGGAAAAAACTTTTCAATTATCTGCTAAATATTACTTGGCGCTTCAAGAATTGGACCCAGACAATATTGACTATCATATTGGCTATATTCGGGCCTTACGTAACATTAGAGATGAATTAAGTTTTAGAAATTACATAAAAGCATGGGGATCTGGTCGACCGGTCAGTAGCAAAGACAGTTTCATCATTGAAATTGTGTTTACAAAACTAAGTTTTGGTTGGAAAACTGAGGCTGAAAATTTCTTAGAAAAAAACAAAACCAATATAAGTGATCCCGCTCAATTATTTTGGCTTAGGGGTGCTATAAATCTACAGAAAGAACAATTTTTACTGGCGGAAAATAACTTCAAAAAATGTTTGTTGAGCGACCCTCAGAATGAAGGCTGTATTTTTGACTATTCATTGCTTCTATTGAAAACTAACAGGACAAGCGAATTAAAGGAATTTCTCAAGAGTAGAAATAGATTAGATTTGTTAGATCAGCTCATTGAATAATAGGTAGAGCTTATTCGGTGATGCCCAGAAGTTGGAGTATTGGTGGCCCCATGATAACTACAAACATTGCAGGGACAAAAAATACAATCATCGGGACTGTAAGTTTAGATGAAAGAGAACCTGCTTTTTTCTCCGCAAGAGACATTCTCTCCGCTCTTGTTTCTTCAGCTAGTGTGTTGAAGGCTACTCCAAGAGGGGTGCCAAGTTTTTCACTCTGATACATCATGGAAACCAAAGATTTTACCTCTGGAAGGTCAACCCTGTTCTGTAAATTCTGGTAAGCTTGGAAGCGATCGCCAAGATAAGATAACTCGACATTTAACGCGGTTAGCTCTTCAGATAAAATTTTATAGGAATATCGTATCTCATTGGATACCCTAGCCAATGCTGGTTCAAGGCTTAAGCCACCTTGAATGCAAATCACCATAAGGTCTAGCATATCGGGGAGGCCTGCTTTTACCTCCTCCCTTCTCTTTTGAATATTGTTGATCATTAAAATAGTAGGGATGAAAAAGCCTAAAACACCAGAACCAAGAACAATTACTGTCTTTAGTGGTTGAGTGACTTGAAACTGCTGCGCAAAGGTAAGAATTATTAAGGCTATCGCACCTAGCAAGACTGCAATTAAGAACCGGGTAAATCGGAATATTTCGACAGAATTCTCTCCTCGGACACCGGCTCTGAGCAACAGACTCTGTATCTTCTCTGAGGATGCAGCATTTTGACCTCGTAGGCTGAGATATAGCCTGGTAATAAAAGTGTCTTTGGAGCGTTGACGACGAGTGCCATCCGAATTTTGTTTTTGAGGACGCGCGTTCAGAGACGCAGGGACATTTAAAACAAGGGTATTGATGCGTTCAACGCTTAGCTCTTTTCCCTTCAATAATAGAGAGCAAAGAACCAAAATAATCAGGGGCAAGATTAGTATTAATATTTCCATATTAAATCTTGAAGTTGATCATTGATTTCATAATCACAACGCCAACAAGCATTAAGGCAATAGCGCCACCAATCATGAAATTGCCAACGGTGGTATTGAATAATGGATTAAGAAATTCAGGGCTCAGAGCCCAAAGAAGTCCGGTGATAAATACAGGCAAAATTCCAATAATTGTTGCCGAAGATTTTGCCTCTGAACTGAGAGCGGTGATTTTATCGCGCATCTCTTTGCGTCCTCTCAGTAACGATGAGAGGTCAGCCAAGGTCTTGGCCATACTGCCGCCAGTTTGACGTTGAATTTGCATTACAATTGAGAAAAAACGGAATTCTGGTGTTGGCATCCGGTGAATTGCTTCTTCAAGGACAACATCAAAATCTATCCCCATCGCCTGCCCATCAACAATGCGCTTAAATTCCTCAGAGACCGGCCCTTGGGCCTCATATGCGACGGTCTTCATACTTTCATTGATTGATAAGCCAACGGTTACGCCTCGAACTATAATATCTAAAGCGCCTGCAAAGTCAGCAGTGAACTGTTTTTGTCGCCTTCCAACCTTGAAAGATAAATACATGTTTTGTGCAAAAAAACCAGGTATTATTGAAATAATTAAAGACAAAAAGAAATTTGAAAATAAAGAAAAAAACACAAATATTGATATGACGTAAATAATACATGAATTAATTATATAACGTTGGAAATTAAAATTTGAACCAGACCTCAGTAATAAATTATTTACTTTTGATCGAAAGCCACCTTTCTCAAGTTTTTTTATTTCTGATAATCTTGCTCTTAGAACACGTTGCATTGCAAGTGTTTGAGAGGAGTCTTCTTCATTAAAATTATTAATAGAGACTATTCCTAAATTTCTTAATCTATCATTAAAAATATTATTTTTTTGTCTATTCAATATAAAAAATGAAACTAAAACAAAAAATAATACTACAGCCATAAGGGCCATAGAAAAAACAATAATTGTAACGTTTGTACTCATTATTTGTTATCTGTAAACCGCATTTAATTTACTTTCTAATCCAAAATACTTTGCTTTATCCCAAAATTGCGGTCGGTTGGTAGAAAGAACATGTTCGCCTTTAAGTTTTCCATCATCTGTTTCGCCAGTTACTTGAAAAACTAGTAACTCCTGCATGGTAATAACATCACCTTCCATGCCGACTATTTCTGAAATATTGGTGATTTTGCGTGATCCATCACGAAGGCGTTCTGCCTGAACAATAACATTAACAGAACCAGCTATTTGTTCCCTGACAGCACTGGTGGGGAGATTGTATCCGCCCATTGCAATCATATTTTCAAGCCTTGATACCGCTTCGCGCGGGCTATTTGCATGGACAGTACCCATGGAGCCGTCATGGCCTGTGTTCATTGCTTGTAGTAGATCAAAGGCCTCAGGCCCGCGTACCTCTCCCACGATTATGCGTTCCGGCCGCATACGCAGACAGTTTCGCACCAAATCTCTCATAGTTATTGCGCCTGCTCCCTCTAAATTTGGAGGGCGGGTTTCTAGTCTGACAACATGTGGATTTTTTAATTGAAGTTCAGCTGCGTCTTCGCATGTGATAACCCGTTCTCCAGGCTGAATATAGTCTGTGAGACAGTTTAATAGGGTTGTTTTTCCAGAACCTGTTCCGCCGGAGATTAAGACGTTGGATCTACATTCTGATAAAACTTCTAAAAGCAGCCGACCTTCCTCTGTAACAGAGCCAAATTTCACTAGGTCAGGTAGCTGAAGTTTATCACTAGAAAACTTCCGAATTGTCAGTGATGCCCCATCTAAAGACAGTGGGGGTCCAATTACATTAACGCGTGATCCATCTGCTAAGCGGGCGTCACATATAGGATTTGCTTCATCAACCCTACGCCCAACTGCTGATACAATTCTTTGGCAAATGTTCATCAACTGTGCGGCGTCGCGGAACTTGATCCCAGTCAGCTCAATTTTTCCCTTGGTTTCGATGTAAACTTTATTGGGGCCATTTACCATAATGTCCGCAATATCTTGTCTTTCTAAGAGAGGTTCCAATGGGCCAAACCCTAAGACGTCATAGCAAATATCGCGAACCAGTATCTCCCTTTCTTCCTCACCTCTAATATCATAACCATTAGCTGACATTAATTCTGCTACAACGTCACTGAGCATTTCTTGAACGGACTCTCGGTCTTCGTTCACGAACTGGGTTAGATCTACAACCTTGATCAAATCGGCAAAAATTTTGACTTTTAATCCTTGAAGACGGTCAAACTCTTGCTGGCCGCTTTGCTCATGGCTTGGGGAAGCGGAGCTTGTAGTAGGCGGCATTTCGCCAGCAGACTGTCTATCAATTTTACCTTCTTCAGGTCTATCGGTTACGACCGGGCTACTTTTCACATCATTCCCAACATTCGTTGGAATTGCTGCTACCGTTTCCGCTATTTGGGTAATCTCATCGCGCTTACCAAAAGCCATTTATCACCCTCGCTTTAATCAATTAAAACCGAACAGATTTTATCTATTGATTTTTCAAAAGCATTCTTTGGTCTTTTGCTCTGAAATCCCAGCACACCCGAACTTTCATGCGAAAATACATACGACGGGGCATCCGGCACCTCAAAAATGCCAACGTTTGGCAAAATCTCTTTGATTTTTTTTGACTTAATTTCGTTTTTTGTACTCCGGCCTCTCCCAATAATAAGGCACGTTATTTTTTCGATAGCGCCGCGCATTTCGAAAATATTTTGCATTACTTCACGCATAACGCGCATCCCATTAAGGTTGGGACGAGTTGCTAAAAAAACGTGATCACAGTGCTCTATCGCTTGACATGTTCTCAATGCATTGAACAACCCAAAATCAACGAAGGTATAATCTGACTTGGATGTTATTTGTGACAGTCCTTCATCCAAGAATAGGTTGGACATATCTTTGTTATCCAGTGCTCTAGCAGGAGTTGGAAAGATATGCAGATTTTCGAACTTACTACTCGCTCCAATAACAGACCCATCAAAAAAGTCTGTCTTTGGAGCAGAATCAAATTGCACAAACGACCTTGGGTTTTCATCAATAAACAAATTGGTCACGCCAGCTGTGAAGTCTCCATCAATAAATGAGACACTTTCATCAGGGCCAATGCGATTTGCGCACCTGGAAGCAATGTTCAAGAAAGAGGTTGAGAAACCAACGCCTGGAATAACAGTGGCCCCAAGAACCAGTTTTCCACTTTCTTCTACATTCAAAAATTTGTTGATTGCGCTGGATATAAAATCCGGATCGATTGGAAAACCTTCGCAGCCTGCAACTCCAAGACCTAATATTTGTCTATAAACCGTTACCTCTCGTTCAGCTGAAAAAACATATACTTCCGAGCCTGGATCACAGACATTTGCCAAAGCGTCGAGTTCGTTGAGAAGAGCTTGTCCTGTTGCACCACTACCAAAAAATATTAAATCGTCTACTTCTGGTTTGCCTGAAATATATTTTGAGAGATCATCGACTGATCCATTGAACATATCTTTCACAAACCAAGACTGTTCAAACCCATCCATCACTGATTTGAAGTCGGTAGATGCCACTTCTGAGGTGCTGTAAAAACCTAATCGAGTTGTCTTCATGGCTTAAAACTTACCGTCCCGTTAGTTAACCTACTCAATTAGAGGGGCTCACTTCACTAGCCTCTCCAGCTTCATTCGCAGGGATGGCTGCCCCAGTTGCTGCTCCGTCAAGGTATGCACGCAGTATTCTGATCACACGCTGCGCATTAGCGGGTTCGGATCCACGAGGCATAATGGCATCCTGAGGATTATCTAACATTGCGGCTATGTTATTGGCATAAGCACAGCCAAACTTAGCTTCATAATACCCTCCGACTGTTCTATTGAGAACTTCTTTGTCGGGAGAGCAGTCTTTTGGTTGAATCTCAACGCTGCGGATTTTCACCGAAAGAGAATTCTCTAAAGCAGAGGTCGAGCTAGGTTGTAGCTTTATTTCAAACCTATTAGCACTCTGGGTCATAAGGGACTGGTTCAAAAGTTCAGCAAAATTTTCTGCTGAAGATTTCTCTCTGTAGCTGATATCAATCAATATAAATTTTCTGAGTTTATTTTCTTTCGTTTTTTGATTTATGAAAACTAGTAAATCTTCAAGATCACTTGATCCGTTATTACCAACCCAATTATCCTCTAATACTTTGATCTCTCCAAAGGAAGAATTCTGATCGTAGGGTTTGCCGGTATCGGAATGTTTAAACCTTGTATTTTGATAATTATCCAATCTAGTGTCTGAGCATGAGGCAACTAGAAATACTGACAAAATAAGAGGTAAATATCGCATATTAGTTCCCAGCTGCTTTATCAGAAACTGGCTGCTCATTATTTATTTTTTTGCCAGGCGACTTTCTGTCTAAGTTTCTATTAAAGAATAAATCGAATGCGTTGATCTCTTTTGAATTGGCAAGTGGCGTGACTAGCTGTGTATTATCCATAGGATTTGAGACTAAATATCCCTCAACGATGACCACCAATTCACTTTTATTACCTCTAAATTGCGCGCTTCTAAATAATGGCCCAATGATGGGAAGGTCTTTGAAAAATGGAAGTCCTTCGATTTGTGCATTGTCCTCGTTGGACAATAGTCCTGCTATCATAATTTGACCGCCACTGGGCAGATTTACCGTGCTGTCCGCTCTCCTCACCGAAAGGCCTTTTACTGTAGTTCCTTGCAAGGTTAGAGTGAGAGCTTCGTTTATTCGGCTAACTTCTGTTTTGATCCGTAAGCTAATTTGTTTGTCGGTAAGAACGACAGGGGTAAAGCTTAAAGCAACTCCAAACTGCTTAAATTCAATTGTTATATTGCCATTAGAGTCGCGCCCTGCTGGAACGGGTAGTTCACCACCGGCAAGAAAATTTGCTGTTTCTCCAGAAATTGCTGTCAGTGCTGGCTCAGCTAAAGTTTTTACTAAGCCCTCCCTTTCCAGGGCTGAAATGAGAACATTGTCAACAAAACCAAAAGAGGGATTAATCACATTTAAGGCAGCAAAAGTGTCCGTCGCTAAACCTGTGCTAGCCCCTAATGCGGTTTGTAATTGACCTACGGTTCCGTCGGTTCCCGACAAACTCACACCTAAAGTCTTTAGAACCGCCCGCTCCATCTCTGCTATCCTGACTTTTAGCAGAACTTGTTGAGTGGCGCGGACTTCAAGAATATTAATTACTTGGCTGTCTTCCTCGACAAATTGTCTTGCTACTCGCTCAGCATCAAGCGCTTCCCTAGCTGATGGTACACTGCCGTTCAAAATTAACGCCGCGCCTACACTTGAAATCTTAATCACAGCATTAGGAAGAAGTCTTTTAATAGTCTGTTGAGCTACTTTGGTAGATCTTTGAACATCGATGCTGAGTGTTTTTAAAATTTTTCCATCGTTATCGAAAATAGAAATTTTTGAGGCGCCAAACTCTAACCCAAAAACAATAATATTTGTGGGTTTGATGAGGTTAATCCCCAAAATTTTGGGATCTCCAATGTTTACGTCTTTTACCTGCTGGCCCACGTTTATTTGTATAAAGGACCCTCTTTCAATCGATAAAGATTCAACATCTCCATTCAGTCTATTCGAAATATCAAAAAGATCTTTAGTCTGGTTCGCCTGAGCGGAGAAGGAAACAAACGTCGTAACGAAGATAAAAATTAACGCTCTGGTGATTTTTTCTTTGTATGGATGCACGACTGATTTCCTCATCTCACTGAGAGGTGATACTTTTTTCTTTGACGGTGCCTCCACTATAGATCTTTATGGAGGTATTTTTAGGAAGCCTAGAACTGGAGGGAGAAGAGCTCGACTTGGAGACGGGTTTTTTCTCGAATTCTTGTATGACTCTATTCAGTGCTTCTGATGCTGTAGTGTCAGCTATGTACCCCTCCGAGCTGGCATCCTTTCCACGCACCAAAGATCTTAAAACGACAGAGAGTGAGCCCATACTTTTCGCCAAGGCTAGCTTTTCACTTTCAGGTTGATTGACTTCTAAAGTGATTGTCGCCACGGGAGTGACGGCTTTCTCTGCTGAATTTCGAGCGACGTAGGTTTTAGTGCCAACAGCTAGCACCTTTACGTTTTGAATTATCGTTTCTGCTGCCGAGTTCAGGATTTGGTTTGTGAGTTTTATAGAAGAGGACGGTGCGTTAGATCTTGGAAGCTTATCTCTAAGATTTTGAATTAGAATCACATCTACGTAGTCACCAGGGAATATGAATCCTCCTCCACCAGTATCAACGTTTACCGATAGAGTGTATGCGCGTTTGCCGGGTTCTAGAAGTGCAGAAATTAGTCCACCGGCTAAGTCCTTTGAAATAAAATTTTTCTCCGCTATTGGGTTATTCGCGGTTATTTCTGAGATCACAACCCGCCCATTGAACTTTGCGATGATGCTTTCTTCTTTTTTCTTTGACGTTACAAATTTAGCTGCCGAAGAAGATGGCCATTCTATCCACGCCAAATCTCCGGGACCCACCACGTGCCCGCGGACTAAATCGGATTGTGGAACTATGACAAAGGCTTTTGGCGCTTCTTTTACTTTAGGGGCAACATTCCTATTTTTTAATAATAGGAAGCCAGCGCCTGTCAGACCAAGCGTTGAGCAGACAAGCAAGATTATCAGAAGTATCCGCATTCTACCCACATTTCAGTTAAGCCGTCAGATTATACTATCAAGTGTAAAGACTACAAGGATCCGCGCGTTATCGGCGTTTTTCCTAGAGAGACATCTCTACCTATAAAAAATGAGTTAATACAAAATTTAATTATAGACAGAAAAATACCATTTACCCACCTTTAGGTTGATCCACTTCTTTATCGGAATTCATGAAGAAAGAAGAGTTATCTATTTAATTGTCTCAAGGGCAAACACTCCTAGGACGTCCGTCCTTATCGATTGCTACAAATGTAAATATACCCTCAGTTACTTTCTCACGATCTCCAATCCGGTTTCGAAGAACCCAGGCCTCGAGTTCAATCGTTATCGATGTATTCCCAATTTTTGATACTAGAGCGTAAACGCAAAGCACATCTCCCACTTTAACGGGACGATGAAAACGCATCGCATCAATTGCAACGGTTGTAACACGGCCTTTGGCACTAGAACCGGCCGCAATACCTGCTGCGATATCCATTTGAGATAGCACCCACCCACCAAATATATCGCCACTGGGATTTGTATCGGCAGGCATTGCTAATGTGCGGAGTGTTAATTCGCCTTTTGGTTCTTTTGCCATATCGCGCTCCTACTAATCAAATTTTGATATGCTCAGTTTTAGGATTGGCAAGCTCACCTGAACCTTTTCCAGATACTATGATGTTGTAAGAGACGGCTACCTAAGGCAGTTGATGCACTCATAGCAGTAAACTGTACCTCAATAGCACCTGGGCATTTTCTAGATTTTGCCTCCAAAAATCACTGTGTGGCCGCAATGCTCCCTGGTTACTTAACACTACCAAGTTCAGAAAATGAACGATTTAAGCTACTGGAGGGGCAAACTTAGTTAGGTCAATTCCTTCCACGGCTGCCTGGTATTCATCGATATTTGGGGTTCTGCCCAAAATGGTCGAGAGCACTACCACTGGAGTTGAAGCAAGGAGAGACTCTCCTTTCTTTTCATCTGAGTCTGCTACAACACGCCCTTGGAAAAGTCGGGTTGACGTTGCCATGACCGTATCACCTTTTGCTGCTTTTTCCTGATTGCCCATGCAAAGATTACAGCCAGGGCGTTCCAGGTATAGGATATTCTCATACTCCTTACGTGCTTCGGTCTTTGGAGCATCGTCGTTGAATACAAACCCTGCGTATTTTTGCAGGATATCCCAGTCGCCCTCAGCCTTTAGCTCATCAACAATATTATAGGTCGGAGGAGCAACTACCAGAGGGGCCTTAAACTCAACTTTTCCAGTTGCTTTTTCAATATTTCTAAACATCT
>Ga0181590_10004954_pt1 | contig 11039 bp, 10 predicted proteins | sample 071ome_34_FD_132446 | JGI IMG/M metagenome (GOLD analysis project Ga0181590, IMG submission 132446) | Coastal salt marsh microbial communities from the Groves Creek Marsh, Skidaway Island, Georgia - 071411BT metaG (megahit assembly) | ecosystem: Environmental > Aquatic > Marine > Intertidal... | reverse complement strand
GACCTCCAAAGCTTGCGCACGCTTTGGAAAGACCTCGAAACACGCTGGCTTCGCCAGTGGTACATCACCGTCGAAAATGACACCGCCTTGATGACCTTGCTCGGTTGGGCACAGAAACGGTTTTCCGAAGACCAGCTTCGTTCCTTCCTCACCATGGATACGCCAAGCGGGCAGCAATTGCGCGATTTCCAAGACCATGCCCATGCTTTTTGGGCAGACCCCCACCTACGCGCTGCCTTGGAAGCAGAGGATCAAGAGGCTTTTAACGCCCGACTGGCCCAGTGGCCAGATCGTGGAGCGGGTTGGCAGCAGTACTTTCATCGATTCGGCGGACGCTTCCCCAACGAATTGCGCTTGGAAGACGCCAGCCCCTTGGATGATTTTTCACTCCTCGCTCAGAGTATTCGCGCCCTGGCTGCGCAACCCCAACATCCCGCGCCCTCAGAGGTTCCGGAAATTGGTTTTCCGTGGGGGATTCGAAAACTCCGCCAATTTATTCAACAAAGGGAAAGCCTGCGGTTGCTTCGATCCTCGGCCTTTGGGTGGCTGCGAAAAATCCTCCTTGAATCGGGCCACCGCCATGCTGAACTCGGGCATCTTTTGGCCCCAGAAGATGTGTTTTGGCTCCAAATAGACGAATGGGAGAACGGCGAACCGTCGGATTGGAAGCCCCGCATTGCCGCGCGAAAAGTGGAAGCAGCCCGGCATGCCGAAGACGTGTATCCCCGCGCCTTTGCCGCCATGCCTGGAGAGCCCGCCCCCTTATACCGCCCAGAATTGGAAGCGGGGGACGTATGGGAAGGCCACTGTGTGGTCCCAGGGCGGCTGGAAGGACGCGTTCTCGTCATGCCCACGTTTCAACCCGGGCCCTATCCCGCATTTGACATCCTAGTGGCCAAGCACACCGATCCCGGATGGAGCTTCCTGATTGGGCAAGCCCGAGGCCTCATCGTGGAACAAGGAGGCCTCCTCTCCCACGCCTCCATTGTGGCCAGAGAACTGGGCGTACCTACCTTGATTGGCGTTCCAAACATTACCCAACACCTCCATACGGGCGAACTGGTGGTCCTCGACTCAACCCAACGTCGCCTGCACCGCCTTGATTCTTCTCACCCATGATCAGTCCACCCCCCAGCCCTCCCACGACCTACCTCGACCTCCGTCGAACCCTTTACAGTGGATTTTCTGACTTTGACGCAGACGAGCGCGTGCTCCGGCAAGCGTGGTCCTTCTTCATCCACCAACCCGACGCCGTTTGGCACGATGGCAAGACTTTTTGCTGCGGGATCTACCGCATGGCAGACCATCGATGGGCCTTTGGTTTTTTTGAGACCAAAGGCGTGGATCAAGCCGCCTTTCAATCGGAATGGCAAAGCCTACGCATGGCGTTTCCAGGCGCCTGGGCCGGCCCCTTGCAAGGCTCCACCTTTTTGCCTTACCGGTTTATCACCTCCGGCGAAAGCCATCCCCTCTTTCCGGGTGAATGGCGCAATCAAGCGCACTACGGCCCATGGATGGAACAGCTTGGCCCGAGCCGCGTCACCACCTACCGGTCCGCCTACCGCACGGAATACCGCGAAGTCATCGCCGTGTCCGATGCCTTTTTGGCGGATTGGGAGGAACGTGGATTTGCCCTTCGTCCATTTGACCTGACGGATGCGGAGGGATGGACGGCGTTGCACTACATGATCGAAGCGATTTTTCATGGCAATTGGGGCTACAAAGCGCTCACACAAGCCGAATTCACCTCTTGGGCGCAGTCCTTGGGGCAGAGCCATGGAGGACAGCCCTGGTTATACTGGGTCTACATCGGGGAGCGTCGCATCGGATTTGCCTACCTCTTCTTCTTGGAGGATGGCACATTGATTTTCAAAACGATTGGCCTACTGCCCGAATTCCAAGCCCAAAAAGTAGGCAATGCGGTGGCGGGAAAACTACACAAAATGGCACTCGAGGCTGGCGCCACCCGCTGTATCTACGCGCTCGTCCAAACGGAAAACCGCGTCAACCGAATGCCTGACCCGGACATCACGGTATTCCGAACCTATGCTTCCTATGAATTTGATCCCCTTCCTGCCCATGCCTAGTCTCGCATTTTGGACGCTATCGGGTCTCTACCTCATCCTCTTCGGGGGAACCGAGGCGTTGAAACGCGGGGCGGGCATTTCCCCGGTCATCACCCGGAAAGTGCTGCATGTCGCCTCCGCCTTGGTGGCCTGCATTCTGCCTTTCTGGCTAACTCCTGCCGAAATCGTCGGCATGGCCGCCCTCTTTGCTGGGGTGCTGGCCATGTCCAAAACCTTTAAGATTCTGTCGAGCATTCATGACGTTCCACGCAAAACCTGGGGCGAAGTGGTCTTCCCCTTGGGCATTGCCTTGGTAGCCTGCTACGTATACGGCCTCCAAGCCACCCCTGAGGGCCAGCATCTCTGGGGGCCATACCACTACACCGGGGATGACGGCTATTTCTTTGGCATGCTGGTCTTGGGCATCCTGGACGTCGGGGCCGAATGGGGCGGGCGCATTCCCTCCCCCAAATGGCCAGGAATGCAAGGAAAATCCTTAGCAGGCAGTGCTACATTCTTCCTCCTCGGAATGGGACTCGGGTGGATTTTTGGGCTCCCCCTATCCCTCCACTTCTTGGTTGGATTGGGACTACTGGCTATCCTAGAAGCCTACCTCGCCTATGGATTGGACAACTTGTTCCTCCCCTTGGGCGGCGCCCTCCTCTATTACGCAACGGCCGGAATTCCCTGGGGTTAAGTCTGATCTTTCTACATTTTTTGCATGAAAAAACCCGGCACCTCTTGCGAGGGCCGGGTTTCCTTCTTTGAAGTTCAATCGGGGCTATGAACACCCCGGGGGGATTACATCATACCGCCCATTCCGCCGTCCATGGGAGGCATGGGGGATTCCTTCTTGGGAAGTTCCACAATGGTGGCTTCGGTCGTGAGCAACAAGGAGGCTACAGACGCCGCGTTCTCCAGGGCTACCCGGGTCACCTTCGTGGGATCGATGATGCCTGCCTCATACATGCTGCAGTACTCGTCCGTCTTGGCATTGAAGCCGAAATCGTCCTTGCCTTCTTTGACTTTCGCCACGACGACAGAACCTTCCAGTCCGGCGTTCGCCACGATTTGACGCAAAGGCTCTTCGATGGCACGTGCAATAATCTTGATGCCCGTGGTCTCATCGATGTTGGCACCCTGAAGGCCCTCCAACACGTGGCTTGCGCGCACCAAAGCCACGCCACCGCCAGGAACAATGCCCTCTTCAATCGCCGCACGGGTAGCGGCCAAAGCGTCGTCGACACGGTCTTTCTTCTCTTTCATTTCCACTTCAGAGGCTGCGCCGACGTAGAGAACGGCCACGCCGCCGGCCAACTTGGCCAAACGCTCTTGCAGCTTCTCACGGTCGTAGTCGCTGGTGGTTGTTTCAATCTGAGACTTGATCTGACCCACGCGCGCGGCGATGTCCTCTGCAGAACCTGCACCGTTCACGATGGTCGTATTGTCCTTGTCAATGGATACTTTCTCCGCCGTGCCAAGCATGTCCAACGTAGCGTTCTCCAACTTGAAGCCACGCTCTTCGCTGATGACGGTTCCACCGGTCAAGATGGCAATGTCTTCCAACATGGCTTTGCGGCGATCACCAAAACCAGGTGCCTTCACAGCAGCCACTTTCAACGCACCGCGAATCTTGTTTACCACCAGGGTGCCCAAGGCTTCTCCGTCTACATCTTCAGCAATGATGACCAAAGGCTTACCCGTTTGAGCAACAGGCTCTAAAATGGGCAGCAACTCCTTCATGGTGCTGATCTTCTTGTCGTAAATCAAGATGAAGGGGTGTTCTACGTCGGCAATCATTTTGTCCGTGTTGGTCACGAAATAAGCCGACAGGTAGCCGCGGTCAAACTGCATACCTTCTACAACATCCACATAGGTTTCCGTGCCCTTGGCTTCTTCTACCGTGATGACGCCTTCCTTTTTCACCTTGGCCATGGCCTCGGCGATGAGCGCTCCAATGGTGGGATCGTTGTTGGCAGAGATCGAAGCGACTTGCTCAATCTTCTGATTGTTGTCGCCAACTTCCTTGGCCATGTTTTTGAGTTCACTCACAATCGATGTCACCGCTTTATCGATGCCGCGCTTGAGGTCCATGGGGTTCGCGCCAGCAGCCACGTTGCGGTGGCCGTGGTTCACGATGGCTTGGGCCAAAACAGTCGCCGTGGTGGTACCGTCTCCGGCGATATCGGCGGTCTTCGAGGCAACCTCTTTCACCATCTGGGCGCCCAGATTTTGGATTTTGTCTTCGAGTTGGATTTCCTTGGCGACCGTGACCCCATCTTTTGTTACGGTGGGGGCACCGAAGGATTTTTCAATGATTACGTTGCGGCCTTTGGGACCCAAGGTCACCTTTACCGCATTGGCCAAAGCGTCCACCCCGGCACGAAGTCCGTCGCGCGCCGAAACGTCGTATTTGATGTCTTTTGCACTCATGATTCTTTGGATTTAAAGTTTAAATAATGGCCAGAATGTCGGACTCACGCATGATGAGAAAGTCGGACCCTTCGTATTTGAATTCCGTGCCAGCGTATTTACCGTAAAGCACCGTATCGCCCACACTTACTGTCATGGGCTCGTCTTTTTTGCCGTTGCCGACGGCGACAACCGTACCCTTTTGGGGTTTCTCTTGGGCCGTATCGGGGATGATGATGCCCGATGCCGTCTTGGTTTCGGCCGCAGCGGGTTCCACGATAACCCGGTCAGCCAGAGGTTTGATGGTCAAGTTTGCCATGTTGAAATGGGATTAAAAATTTGAAAGTTCTGTTTGTGGCGTTTGCCGCCTGTGTATTGCACACGCTGTGCCAAGGCTCGAAAGGCCAAAAAAAATGCCGCCCTGATGACAAGGTGGCACAAAGTAGATGACAAATTTTCCGTTTACTCGGCGGCTTCCGGCAAATCTGTCGCAGGAGCGGATTGCTGGATGGGAGCCTGGAAGGTCGGCGCCGCATTGTCAATCTCGCTGTTCACTTGAGAATCGGGCAGGGCCTCAGCGCTTTGACTGGGGTTGATGACGTTGACGGCGACCACCAATACCAAGAGGGCAATGGCGAGCGACCACGTCGCTTTCTCCAAAAAGTCATTGGTGCGCTTGACGCCGCCCATCATGGACGCCGAAGAACCACCAAATGCGCCGCTCAAACCGCCTCCTTTGGGGTTTTGAACCAAGACTACAAGAATCAACAAGATGCTGACGATGGCAATCAGCGACATGAATAGATACGTCATTTCGTAGAAGATTGAATTTTACGCATTTCGGAAATACGGGCCGCAAAGATGGCACTTTTCTCGGGAACTTTCAATTTCAAAATCTCGTAGGCTTGAATGGCCTTTTCGTGCATTCCCTGGTCGTAATAATGGTTGGCCAAGGTCTCGGTGACAAGCCCGCTGACATTGGGGGTTCGCAGGGCCAAATTTTCACCCATGGGAGCATTCCGTACCGGCTTTATTTTGGGATTTACCTGAAGAAACTGCTCCAAAATCGCCCGTTCCATTTCGGGGTCTCGTTGGCTCACCGGCACCTCCACCATGCGCTCCGTGGGCACTTGGTGTTTCAACGTGAGCAAAAAGTTTGCAAAGGGGGATAAAGAGGCATCCGTCGGCGATTGAACCGCAGTAGGAGCCGCGGTCGGTTGGGGACGGACTTCTTTTAAGGGCGCCTGCGGCTTTTTCGACGTCGGTTTTGGTGCCGTTTTTTGGACCGGCACGTCGCGCTCCCCTGCGTCCGAAATGGGCGCGGATTTGGCTACCACCGGAGTGGACAAAGTCCCCTTTGGGGCAGGCGGGGTGGCCGCCTCTGGGGTCGGCGCTTGCTCAGGCGCCACGGGTATGGAGACGGGGGGCTCGGGCGCGGGAAATTCTTTCGGCTCAGGAGCCGATTCCTGGGCCGAAACTTTTCCCCATTGTGCTTGAATGGCGCGACTTCGAAGCACCTGCGCACGCACCGCGGGGGGCAATGCATCCAAATTGATGTCCGCAAGCTTGGTGGTGGTCGCAGGCTTGGACGATGGTGCCGAAGGGGCAGGGAATGGCACGCTTGGTGAAGGAGTAGTTGACTCGCTGGGCCGATCGGGAGTCGAAGTAGGGACTGCCGGCGCATCGGGGACTGCGGGAACCTCTGGAGCCACCCCCACGGATTCCAGCGAAGGCACTTCACCCTCGGACGACAGGTCCGGCACGATGGGCGCTGCGGAAGGAGGTTGGTCCATCGTCGGTGTGGATTCCGCAGGTTGTTTCTTCTGCCAAGCAGCCGCTTGCACTTCTACGGGAATCAAGGGGGCTTCCGCCCAATCCAGCAAAGCTTGGCGGTGCATGGTGGATACCGCCGTCCGGTGCAGTTGCGCGGGAAATTTGTAACTGTCCTCCTCCTGCAAGCTGCGTAAGTACAGAAAATGCAGCAAGGGGGCATAGGGATGTGTTTCAACCGCATCAGCCAGCACCGACGAAGCAGGCAAGGTCGCCCCCTCTTGAAGAAAATGCTGAATGTCTGATGCCTGTAAACCCATTACCAGTTGACCAAGGAACGGTTAAAAATCTTCTCGGCCAATTCTTGGACAATTTCGTCCACCAAAGCATCTTCTACAGACGTCAAGTCGGAGGTCGCAGGGAAATTTCGGTACACCGAAAAGGATTGCTCAAAGTTCTTGCTGTCGTCTAGATGGTTGACGTAGGTGACTCGAACAGTCACACTCAATCGGCTTTGAGCCACTTGATCGTTGGCTCCCGGCGCTTCTGAGCGCACCTCATAGCTGGTGATGGCTCCGCTAAAATCGAGATCTCCATCATTTCGGACCAGGGAAAGGGGGGTTTGGCGCACCATAACCTGCTGAAGCGTCTCCGTAAACTGCTGCGACAACTTGGGATTCACGAGAGGCGCATTGTTGTCAAAACGCTGAATGCTCAACGTTTTGGCGGCCCCGACGTCTCCCCCGGTAAAGGAATATCCTCCCGAGCAGGCCCAAAGGACACTCGCGGCGCACGCCGCAGCCCACCAGGCCCTCATCCGAGGTTGAATTGTTTGATTTTTCGGTACAACGTGCGCTCCGAAATGCCCAACTCCTCGGCCGCTTCTTTGCGACGTCCCCGATGGCGCTCAATGGCTTTGCGGATCATGTCGATTTCGAGGTCTTGGAGGGACAGGCGATCAGCTCCCTCTTCGGCCGATTCGACGTCCAGGGTCTCCTCCTCAGACATGATTTCGGGCATGTACGATTCCTCACGTGGAGCGCTTGGCGCCGGAGGGCTGTAGGTATCATACCGGGCCAATCCGGTCTGCGGAGACGGAGCCGGGGTGGTGTTCATCTCTGGCATGTGCCCAGAAGCAAGGGACTGAACCGCTTGCTTCAAGTTGGAAATGTCCGCACGCATGTCAAACAAAACCTTGTACAGAATCTCGCGCTCCGTGTTGAATTCCGCAGATGAAACCGCCTTTTCGCTTCGCGCGGGAAGGTTGCTTCGGTCAATTTCCGGGATGTAGCTGCGCAAAACCTCCGCCCCCAATTCCCGGTCGCTTTCCACGACACTGAGCTGCTCGACCAAGTTTCGAAGTTGGCGAATGTTGCCCGGCCATCGGTAGGATTCAAGGACGCGAACCGCTTCCTCATTCAATCGTACAGCAGGCACCCGGTATTTCTGGGAGAAGTCCTGAGCAAACTTCCGAAATAGCAAATGGATGTCGCCCTTGCGCTCCCTGAGAGGAGGTAGGTGAATTTCGACCGTGTTCAGTCGGTAATACAGGTCTTCGCGAAAATCATTTTTTTCCACGCTGCCAAGCATGTCCGCATTCGTGGCGCCGACGACGCGCACATTGACTTTTTGGGCCTTGGAGGAGCCGACGCGGATGAATTCTCCGCTTTCCAGCACGCGGAGGAGGCGCACCTGTGTCCCCAGCGGTAGCTCGCCGACCTCATCCATAAAGATCGTGCCGTTATCGGCCTCTTCGAAGTATCCTTTTCGAGCCCCTGCTGCGCCGGTAAAGGCGCCTTTTTCGTGGCCAAAAAGCTCGCTGTCGATGGTGCCCTCCGGGATGGCGCCGCAGTTGACGGCGACAAGGGGGGCGTGCTTCCGGTGCGAAAGGTGGTGGATGATCTTGGGAATCGCTTCCTTGCCCACGCCGCTTTCTCCCGTGACGAGTACCGAAATATCGGTGGGAGCCACTTGGATGGCCTTAAAAATCGCTCGATCTAGCGCGGCATTGCTTCCAATAATGCCAAAACGCTGCTTGACTTCTTGTATGCTACTCATGGCTTGGTCGTTTCATTCAACGAAACCGAAAGCGACAAAGGCTCCCGGGTCGAAATACGGTTCGCGGTCGTCCGATTGACTACAAAATTTCCGCTCGCTTCTATCTCTAAACGCGCCGCCTGGGGCAAGGGTTTAGAAAACTGGATGTCCATCGTTCGGCCCGTCCAGACCGAATTCCAAATTTCCTTGCCCGCCCGGTCAAAAACTCGGACCGTAAATCCCACAGTCAAATTCTGAATGCACTGATCTTCCTTGGCAATACAAAGCGACAACGCGCCATCATTGCGAACGCTTTCATCCAAAAGCAAGAAGGCCAAACCCCGGTCTTCCCAGGTGCCATCCGGCAAACGGGTTTGGGCCGCGGAAGCCCATCCGCACAGGAGGCAGAATGTCAAGAATACCTGTTTCATCGCACAAGGTCTACAGCCTGCCCAATCAAGGTGGCCGGGGTGGAACGATCAATTTTGACGCGAACAAGGTCGCCGGGCTGGTAATCTTCCCGCGGGAACACCACCACCGTGTTGTACGTGCTGCGTCCATAGAGGTCCGCATCCGAGCGCTTGGAGCGCCCTTCAACGAGAACTTCCAAAGTCTGACCCACATAGGCGGCGAGCCGCACAGCACTGTGCTCTTGCTGCTTGGCAATAATTTCGGCCAAGCGGCGCTTCTTCACCTCCAAGGGAATGTCGTCGTCCATTTTCCGCGCCGCGTAGGTGTTGGGGCGTTCTGAATAGAAGAACATGTAACCGAAATCATACTTGACATAATCCATCAAGCTGAGCGTTTCGGCATGGTCTTCCTCGGTCTCGGTTGGAAATCCCGCAATCATGTCGTGGGAAACCGAACAGCCGGGGATGATTCGCTGAATGCGGTCAATCAAGGCGATGTACTCCTCGCGGTTGTGTCCGCGGTTCATGGCCTTGAGAATGCGTGAGCTCCCACTCTGCACCGGGAGGTGGATGTACTTGCAAATATTCTCGTGCGCAGCAATCGCATGCAGCACGTCATCCTTCATGTCCTGGGGGTTGGATGTTGAGAATCGGATGCGCATGTTTGGCACCGCTTTGGCGACCAAATGCAGCAAGTCGGCAAAATGCACGGCCGTAGACTGCGCCATGGCGCTGGCCTTCTCAAAATCTTTTTTCAACCCACCGCCATACCAGAGGTAGCTGTCCACATTTTGGCCGAGTAAGGTGACTTCCTTGTAGCCCTGCTCCCAAAGCTGTGTGCATTCTTCGATGATGGTCTGCGGATTGCGGCTGCGCTCTCGGCCCCGGGTGAAAGGCACCACACAGAATGTGCACATATTGTCGCAGCCCCGGGTGATGGAGACAAACGCCGTCACGCCGTTACCGCCGAGTCGAACCGGTTCAATATCGTGGTAGGTTTCTTCTTTGGAGAGGAGAACATTCACCGCTTTGCGGCCGCCATCCATCTCATCAAGGAGGTTAGGCAAGTCCCTGTAGGCATCGGGACCGACCACCAAATCCACCAACTTTTCTTCTTGGAAAAATTTTTCCTTGACGCGCTCCGCCATGCAGCCGAGCACCCCAATGCGCAGTTCAGGCTTTTCTTTTTTCAGCGTATTGAATTGGTCCAAACGCGTCCGAACTGTTTGCTCCGCTTTTTCACGGATAGAGCAAGTATTGAGCAGGACCAAATCCGCCTCTTCGATGGATGTCGTGGTCTCATAGCCCTCCTTTTGGAGAATGGAAGCGACGATTTCACTGTCCGAAAAATTCATCTGGCATCCATAGGATTCCATATACAATTTCTTGCCTGTGCCCGTTCCTTCTAGCACCAAGGCTTCGCCTTGACGCGCTTCCTCCAACAATTCGCGCTCTGCGCCGTTCTTTTCCATGAAGGCAAAATTACGGACTACGTCCGAAGTTTATGACAAAATGTCAGTAAACGATTTCTGCCGATTGTATAAAAATGTGGCCTTTACTTTGTGCGCTCTAAACCAAACCTCATGGCAAAAAATCTGGTCATCGTCGAGTCCCCCGCAAAAGCCAAGACTATTGAAAAGTTTTTAGGGCCGGACTTTAAAGTAGAATCCAGCTTTGGCCATATCCGCGATTTGCCCAACCGCGACCTGGGCGTCGACCTCGAAAAAGACTTCGCTCCCCGGTATGCCGTGAGCGACGACAAGAAAGAGGTGGTCAAGAAACTCAAGAAGCTCTCGAAGGAGTCCGAAACCGTATGGCTCGCATCCGATGAGGACCGTGAAGGAGAAGCCATTGCATGGCATCTAGCCGAAGCACTGGAACTCGATGCGCTGAAAACCAACCGCATCGTGTTTCACGAAATCACGAAGACAGCCATCCTCAAAGCCATCGACCAACCCCGCCGAATCGACATGGACTTGGTCAATGCCCAGCAAGCGCGCCGGGTGCTCGACCGCATCGTCGGCTTCGAGCTTTCGCCCGTTTTGTGGAAGAAAGTCAAGCGAGGACTGAGCGCCGGCCGAGTACAGTCGGTCGCTGTGCGCCTCATTGTGGAGCGCGAGCGGGAAATCCAAGCCTTTGAATCCCAAAGCGATTTCCGCATTCATGGCCAATTTGCCAACCCCGCCGGGGCCGCCTTCAGTACCGAAATGCCTCAAGGGATTGCTGCGCGAAATGACGTCGAGCAGACGCTAGCGAGCCTCGGAAACGGCCCCTTTCACGTGGCCAGTCTGGAGAAAAAAGCCGCCAGCCGCCGTCCCGCTGCACCATTCACCACCTCCACCCT
>Ga0181590_10004952_pt1 | contig 11041 bp, 5 predicted proteins | sample 071ome_34_FD_132446 | JGI IMG/M metagenome (GOLD analysis project Ga0181590, IMG submission 132446) | Coastal salt marsh microbial communities from the Groves Creek Marsh, Skidaway Island, Georgia - 071411BT metaG (megahit assembly) | ecosystem: Environmental > Aquatic > Marine > Intertidal zone... | reverse complement strand
GGCCAGCAGGAAGTTGTCCAGGCGCTGGCCGGCCTGGTGCTCACTGACTTCCTGGAAACTGACCGCGGGCTCACTTGCTGTGGACGCGGATGGGACTGGCTTGTTCAATGTCGGGTCTCGTGGCAACGAAGGCTGAAGTATACCGCGAACATGCTCTGAGCTGCCCCAAACTTCCGCCGGGTAAAGGGTCAGGCACAGACCTCGGCAAGGCTCAAATCCAGCTTGAGTGACACTGCAATAAGGCCTCGTAAATCATTGAAGCCCCTATAATTTACTGCTATATTGCGCCCTTGGTCGCGCTTTTGCCGCCGTTGCCTGAATGCTAGGCAGTGCAATGCTGGAAGTCCGCGACAGATCATTAAGTGTCACACAGCGACTTTGCGACCAGGCTTGAAAACGCTGTCGCGATATCGACCGCATCCACCGCATAGCGCACCTGCAGCAATTACCAGCAGTGCATCCGGGGATGTGAATTTGAAGCAATATCGAGGCAATAACCACGCAAAATTGAAGCAAAATTCACGAAAGTGTGATCCTAGCGCACCTTGATTGCTGGGTTGAGGCGATATGAACGACAACCTGCCTGTCTTCTGAAAGAAGGTTCAGGCTCGAAGCAGGAAATCTGACGCCAGAAAATTTAAGAATTATTTAAGGACTGACTGAAACAACACGAAAAACCAGTACTAGCCGAATTTATGCCAGCCCGGCATGCGAAGCCCACAAGGGCTCCCCTGACCCGCTCTGGCGAACCGAAGAAGAGAAACTAATCAGAGGCCAGTAAACCCTGGTCATAATTTTTTAAATTCAGACTGTAAGGCCCGCAAGGGCCTGTTAATTCCGGAAAGCCGGGTAAAAGACTCCGTTAGCTGAGATCAATTTGAAAGATCGATGACGGCCAACTGAGCAAGCTGACAGATTCAGTATCGCCGAGTGTGGCGATCAGGAGAACAAGAGAGTAAGCGATCACGGTGCACGCACCGAAAACAACCGGATTGAGGTTGTGAGAACCGCAAAACGCATTTGAGAGAAACCAAGGAATTGCTGGCAGTACCCCATAAGCGGTGCCGGTAATCAGCCAGACAGGAACAGCCTGGCCACTGATCCCCAAGATCAGACGAACCGGGCAAGACAAGCCTGACGCAGTCCACCGGAGAGACAGCCTTTACGCCAGGCTACCCCGGGACGAGTCAAAGAGACGATCACAGCAGTTTCGGCACTAACCCGCCAGTTCTGCTCTGACATCAGGCAGTACCGGCCTTGCAAATGCAGTTGTTGCAGTACCACCCCTCCTCACTCTTAATTGTTTTTAATTCAATTACTTATAAAAGCTAGTTAATCCATTTTGTCAGGCATCTTTTGCCCCGGTCTTCCCTTATACGGAGAAGTGCACGGCATGAAAAGAATGCTTATCAACGCCACGCAGAAAGAAGAGATGCGTGTTGCCCTGGTCGATGGCCAGCGGCTGTATGACCTGGACATCGAAAATCGCGCCAGGGTCCAGAAAAAGGCCAATATTTATAAAGGCCGCATCACCCGCATCGAGCCAAGCCTGGAAGCCGCGTTCGTCAATTTTGGCGCCGATCGCCACGGTTTCCTGCCCCTGAAAGAAATTTCCAAGGAATATTTTTCCAAGCAGCCAAATGAAATCAGTGGCCGCATCAATATCAAGGAAGTGGTCCAGGAAGGCACCGAAGTCATCGTACAGGTGGACAAGGAAGAGCGTGGCAACAAGGGTGCTGCGCTCACTACCATGATCTCCCTGGCAGGTCGCTACCTGGTCCTTATGCCGAACAATCCCCGTGCCGGTGGCATCTCCCGCCGCATCGAGGGCGATGACCGCAGTGAGTTGCGAGATGCCCTCAGCAGTATCACCATTCCTGACGGGATGGGTACCATCGTGCGTACCGCTGGCGTCGGCAAGGCCCCCGAAGAATTGCAATGGGACCTGGATTACCTGCTGCAGCTCTGGTCTTCCATAAAGACCGCAGCTGATGAGCGCGAGGCCCCTTTCCTGATCTACCAGGAAAGCAATGTCATTATCCGCGCCATCCGGGACTACCTGCGCCAGGACATCGGTGAAGTGATTCTCGATACCCCCGCCAGCTTCGAGGAAGCCAGAAGCTTCATTCGCCAAGTCATGCCGCAGTTTGAAGACCGCGTAAAACTGTATGACGGCAAGGTGCCGCTGTTTACCAATTACCAGATTGAAACCCAGATCGAAACAGCGTTTCAGCGTGAAGTGAAACTGCCCTCGGGTGGCTCCATCGTCATCGATCCGACCGAGGCGCTGATTTCCATTGATATCAACTCTTCCCGCGCCACACGTGGTGCGGATATCGAGGAAACCGCCCTGCAGACCAACCTGGAAGCCGCGGATGAGATTGCGCGCCAGATGCGTCTGCGTGACCTAGGTGGTCTGGCGGTGATCGATTTCATCGACATGATGGCCCAGAGGAACCAGCGCGAAGTCGAAAATCGCATGCGCGATGCGCTGGCCATGGATCGTGCCCGTGTCCAGATCGGCCGTATTTCCCGTTTTGGGTTGCTGGAAATGTCACGGCAACGGCTACGTCCGTCCCTGGGTGAAACCAGCGCCATTGTCTGCCCTCGTTGTAATGGCCAGGGCACCATTCGCGATATCGAATCACTGGCCCTGTCTATCCTGCGTTTGCTGGAAGAAGAAGCCAACAAGAACAATTCCTGCGAAGTTCGTGCCATCGTGCCGATCAGTGTGTCGTCCTACCTGCTGAACGAAAAGCGCAAAGCCATCGCCAGTATTGAGAACCAGAGCCGGACCAAGGTCGTGGTTGTCCCAAATCCGAACATGGACACGCCGCACTACGAAGTCCAGAACATTGCCGATGAAACCGGTGAGCGCAGTTACGACATCCACCCGGAAGACGATAACGAAATCAGTGAGTTCATTCCGAAGAAACCGGAAGTGGCCGATCGCGCCGCTGTCCAGGCGCCACACATTACTCCGGCCATGCCGCCGGTCGCCCAGCCAGCTCAAGAGCCGGCAAAAAGCAGTGGTGGCCTGCTGGCCAGCATCAGTGCCGCAATCAGCAGCCTGTTCAGTGCGCCGGTCGAAGAAGCCCCGAGCAAGAAGCCGCGCAGCAGAAGCAGCAAGTCCGCTGACAGTAACGAAAAGCGCAGCGACGGTCGTCGCAAGCGCGGTACTCGTAGTGAAGGTGGTCGCAAACGCGGAGGCCGCAAGTCAGAAGGCTCTCGCAGTGCTGATGGCACTCGCAACGCCGATGCCAAGGGCAAAGAGGATGCTGGCAATAATCGCCTGGAACGTCAAAAAAGCCGTGGCGACCAGGAACCGGAAAATGAATCGTCGCGTCGTGAAGGCCGCAAGACCGGTCGCAAGCGCTCACGGGGCAAAGGCCAGTCCGACGGGACACAGGAGAATGCGCGCCAGGACAGCCCGACTGGTGCTGATACCGAATCCGCTGCAGATACCGGTGCCGGCAATGACAGCACCAGCAACAACAGCCAGGATAATCGTGGTGACAAACCGCGTAAAAGACCGTCCGAACAGCGTCTGAAGCAGCCGCGTCAGCGTCGCCGTGGCAAGCGTGATGATGCCGGAGCTGAAGCCGGCAATGAGCAGAACAACCAGGACAGCCAGAACAACCCGGCTTCCGGTAGCAACGGTGAGCAGAACAGCACGCCGGTAGCTGCTGAGCGCCAGAACAGGCAGCCTGCCGCCAGCAGAGAAAAATCACCTGCCGTTGAAAGCAATGACCAGGGTGGCCAGGGCAACACTGCCACGGCTTCGACGTCAGCCCCGTCTGAACCCGTGCAGAAAGCAAATGACGCTAACCAAGCCCCCAAGGCTGATAAAGCGGCATCACTCGCCCAGGACAGTCATGCCCAGAGTAAAGGTGATGAACAGCAGAGCCGGTCAAATGGCGGATTAGCCACTAAGCCGGCATCAGAGCCGGCATCAGAAAAGCCAGCTGCCCCAGCCGGGAATACCCCTGCTGCCCCTCCAGCCAGCAATCAGCCCCCCCCGAAACGCGAACGCCCCCGTGCACCGAATGATCCGCGTAACCGGATGCAGACGGCGAACACGAAGGCTGCTCAGACCTCGGGTGAGTCTGGCGCTGCTGCGGAATTAGGCAAGTCCGCAGGTGAGACGGGGTCAGGACAGGACCGGTCGCAAGCTGCGGATAGCAACAGTACCGAGGACCATGCCGGGGCAGTTCAGGCTAACGACAGCCAGGCTGCCAACAAGGTTCAGTCCAGGGAGTAATCAGTCCGCGTCAAACTGCAGCGTGAAATCAACAACAACGTTGTTGTTGATACTGGGTAAACCGGCGATTTCACGCAATTGCTCCACTCTGTCGGCCAGTCCGAAAGCGGCGGCATGGATAATCAGGGGGCGGGCCAGCGTAACCAGCAGCCCGCCTTCTTTCAGGCCACTGACCAGCACATCCAGGGTGACCACCTGGGTCGCGCCATGCAAATCCACCGTGGCTTCATAGGCCATCGACATGCTCTCCCCTGCTGCTAGGCTTTTCAGCATGGACACATCCGTCATCAGGCTGACGGAGGCCAGCGGATAGCTGGCTACTTCAAACACAATGTCACGCATCCGCTCGTTGCGGATTTCAATGGCGGTATCCACCGTACCCAGACTGATGGTCACTTCGGCGTTGCCGTCGTCATTGATGCCGCCTGACAAGCCACCCAGGGAATTCACTTCAGACACCGAGGCTGCCTTGCTGGTCACGTAATAGAGACTGGAAGCATCGCTGTCCAGGGTCCAGCCGGCCAGCACGGCCTGGGACGTCAACGCCGACAAGGCGGTAATGAAGGTGATAGTGAACAGGTTGGATAAACGGCGATTGAACAACATGGCAAACTCCTTTGGGGCCGAATCAGCGGTATGCCGATCGGGTTGGGGTTACCCAGATTATAGAATGGTTGGCGGTCAAACCTGAAGTCGGAGGCGCGCTGGTATGACTGGCTTTGGGGTTCAGGTCGTCAAGCGTGGCGTCAGAGCAGCGCTTCCATTTCCGGTAACACCTCGAACAGGTCTGCTACCAGGCCGTAATCCGCGACCTGAAAAATCGGGGCATCGGCATCATGGTTGATGGCCACAATCACCTTGCTGTCCTTCATGCCGGCCAGGTGCTGGATGGCCCCTGAAATGCCCACGGCGATATAGAGATCGGGCGCGACTATCTTGCCGGTCTGGCCAACCTGGAGGTCGTTGCCCACATAACCGGCGTCCACGGCAGCACGAGAGGCGCCAATGGCGGCCCCGAGTTTATCAGCCATGCTTTCGAGGAGGCGGAAGTTTTCGGCACTGCCAAGTCCCCTGCCCCCGGAAACGACGATGCTGGCGGCGGCCAGTTCTGGTCGTTCACTGCTGCTGAGATTTTCACTCACAAATGTGCTTTTATCCTGGCTGATGACGGTGTCCAGATTTTTCATGGTCGCACTGCCTCCGGACGGCGTTGCCTCAAAGGCAGAAGTCCTGACCGTGATGATTTTGATAGGGTCACGGGATTCCACGGTGGCCAGTGCGTTGCCGGCATAGATCGGGCGGACAAAGGTGTTGGCCGACGCCACTGCCACGATATCCGAGATCTGCCCCACATCCAGCAGGGCTGCCACGCGCGGCATCAGGTTTTTGCCCGCGGTGCCGGCACTGGCAAGAATGTGCTCATAGTCGGCTGCCAGGCCCCTGATCAGGGGAGCCAGGGTTTCCGGCAAACGATGTTCATAGACCCCGTGATCAGCCACAAGGACCTGGGCAACACCTTCAAGCGCCGCTGCCTGGCTGGCCGCCTCCTGGCACTCGGTACCGGCCACTAGGACATGAATATCACCACCCAGCGCTTTTGCGGCGGTGATGACACAGGCCGTGACGGCATTCAGGGAGCGGTTGTCGTGATCGGCAATGACGAGACAGGACATGGGCGTTCTTCTTGTTAATCAGGTGTTATCGAAAATCGGAAAGTCAGGGAATGACGCGGGCTTCGTTGCGCAGGCGGTCTACCAGTTCCTGTGCACTGTTGACCCGGATGCCGGCCTTGCGAGCCGACGGCTCATTCACGGTCAGGACCGTCTGACTGCTGGTCACAGTTACGCCAAGGGCTTCGGGAGTCAGGTGGTCGATGGGCTTTTTCTTGGCCTTCATAATATCCGGCAGTTTTGCATAGCGGGGTTCGTTGAGCCGAAGGTCGGTGGTCACTACCGCGGGCAAGGTCAGGCTCACCACCTGCTCACCGCCATCGATTTCGCGACTGACAACCGCCTTGCCGTTAGCAACATCCAGCTTGAAGGCGAAAGTGCCCTGGGGCATGTCACACAGGGCGGCCAGCATCTGTCCTACCTGGTTGTTGTCACCATCAATACTCTGTTTACCCAGAATCACTAGGTCAGGGGCTTCCCTGGCCACGACAGCCTGCAGCAACTTGGCAATCGCCAGGGGTTCCACCGGGCTGGCCTGCTCTATCCAGATACTGCGGTCTGCGCCCAGTGCCATGGCCGTGCGCAATTGTTCCTGGCTTTTGTCATCACCCACGGTGACGGCCACGATTTCAGTCGCCAGGCCTTTTTCACGCAGCCGCACAGCCTCTTCAACCGCAATTTCACAGAACGGGTTCATGGCCATTTTCACATTCGCCAGATCGACAGAGGCATTGTCGGCAGCGACACGGACCTTGACGTTGGCATCAACGACACGCTTGATGGGAACAAGTATTTTCATGGGCGGGTGATCTGGCAGTGACTTTTTGTGTAATTCGAAAGGAGCACAATTATAATGACTGTATATCAAAAAGTCCCTTAAGAGGATGAATCGATTTTGTCTGAACGCGAAATAATGCCCTTCGATGTGGTGATTGTCGGGGGCGGCCCGGCAGGTCTTGCCACGGCCTGCAAATTGGCGCAGTTAAGCCAGGAACATAACCTTTCCCTTGAAATCTGTCTGCTGGAAAAAGGCTCCGAAATCGGCGCCCATATCCTGTCTGGCGCCATCCTGGAAGCCACCGCGTTGGATGAGTTGTTTCCTGACTGGCGTGATATGGGTGCTCCCGTGAATGTCCCGGTAAGCGATGAAGAAGTGCATCTGCTGACCAGTGCCACTGGCTCCATCAGCCTGCCGACATCCCTGCTGCCAGCACAACTCCATAATACCGGTAATCATGTGATCAGTCTGGGCAACCTGTGTCGCTGGCTCGGTGAACAGGCCGACAATCTCGGCGTACAGATTTTTCCGGGCTTTGCGGCGGCTGAAGTGCTCTATGGTGACCAGGGCGCTGTCAAGGGAGTGGCAACCGGGGACATGGGCCGGGACAGCCAGGGGCAGGAAAAACCCGGCTATGAACCCGGCTATGAACTGCATGCCCGGTACACGATTTTTGCCGAGGGTTGCCGCGGTCATCTGGGCAAACAGCTGATTGAAAAATTCCAGCTGGACAAGCGCAGCACCCCCCAGCATTACGGACTCGGCATTAAGGAGTTGTGGGAAGTACCCGCTGCGCAGCACAGTCCCGGAAAGGTAGTACACGGCATTGGCTGGCCTTTGGGGCTGGGCAAAACCACGGGAGGCAGTTTTCTCTATCACCTGGACAACAACCAGGTAGCCCTGGGACTGATAACCGACCTGAATTACAGCAACCCCTGGCTGAGTCCCTTTGATGAATTTCAGCGCCTGAAACACCACCCGGTGTTCAGCCGCACACTCAAGGGTGGCAAGCGCCTGTCCTATGGTGCGCGTGCCCTGGTCAAAGGGGGGCTACAATCCCTGCCCGGCCTTACTGTGCCCGGCGGCCTGCTGGTTGGAGACAATGCCGGCTTTCTCAATTTCCTGAAGCTGAAGGGCACGCATACCGCCATGAAGTCCGGCATGCTTGCTGCCGAGACCGTGGTGGCAGCCCTCCTGGGTGACCGAGAATCTATCGGAGAATCGCTGACCGACTATGAAACCCGCGTACGCCAGTCCTGGCTTCATCGGGAGTTGGCACAGTCGCGCAATATCGCCCCGGCCATGCACAAATTCGGCACTCTACTCGGCGCGGTGTACAGCTTTGTCGATCAGACCCTGTTTCGCGGCAAGCTGCCTTTCACCCTGAAAGACACGCGTCCGGATCATGCCTGCCTGTTGCCGGCAGAGGACGCACCGCGCATTCAGTATCCGAAGCCGGATAACGAGCTCAGTTTTGATCGTCTCAGTTCGGTTTACCTGTCCAACACCAATCATGAGGAAGACCAGCCCTGCCACCTGCTGCTGCTTGATCCCGATACACCCCTGACATTCAACCTGGCCGAGTATGATGAACCGGCCCAGCGCTATTGCCCGGCAGGCGTGTATGAAATCGTGCGTACAGAGGACGACACCCGATTCCAGATCAACGCCCAGAACTGCGTGCACTGCAAGACCTGCGATATCAAGGATCCGACCCAGAATATCGTCTGGGTCACCCCGGAAGGCGGAGGTGGTCCGAATTACCCCAACATGTAATTCGGCTATCCTCGATGCTGCATTGCCCGGACACCCTACGCGCCTGCTTTCCAGACCTGGACAGCGGCTGTCTGGTTCTGACGCCCAATCATCTCACCAGCATCCAGCTCAGAGACTGGTATGGCCAGTGGCGGGTCAAAACCGGGTTGTCTCCAGTTTATCCCAGTCCGGCCATCTTCCCTGTCGATATCTGGATTCGGCAGTGCTGCAATCGGTTACTGGAAGCCGGCAGCAGCCTGCTGCCGGCGGTTCGGCTGCTGGAACCGGCCGAGGAACACCTGGTCTGGCATCAGGTAATCAGCCAGTCCCGGGTTGGCACCACCCTGTTGAACGCCACCGCGACCTCACGCGCTGTGCAGGACGCCTGGGCGCTGGAGCACCTGTGGCGCATTGCGCGCAAGGACCTGGAACACCTGGCCCCCAGTTACACTGCCAGCGGCCACGACGATCTTTCTGCTTATCTGGCATGGTCAGATGACTTTCGCCGTTACTGCCGTGACCGTCAGCTTGCCACCCAGGTAGAGTTGCTGGAGCAGCTGGTCACTCTCATCCCCGAGCAGCCCGATGCCCTGTTATTGCCGCCCAGTCTGGTTTTGCTGGGTTTCTCGGCACCACCGCCTTTGTATGCGATCCTGCTCGAGGCCCTTGCCGGTGTTCGGGACACTACCCACCTTGACCTGCCACGCCAAACCCCGTCGGTGACATTGCACCCTGCCGAAAATCCTGCCGCAGAACTGCAGGCCGCCGCCCTCTGGGCACGGCAGATTCTGCAGGAGGATCCCGATGCCAGAGTCGGCATCATCATGGTCGATGTGCACCAGCGCTACAGCGAGGCAAGACGCACCTTTGCGCGCGTATTCGCGCCTGAGGAAAGCCGGTCACTGAGCCCGGTCGCACACATGCCCTTCAATCTCGGTGGTGGGCAGGGGCTCGGGAGAACACCGATCATTCGAGCCGCCCTGCTCAGTCTGGGTCGCAACCGGCTGACAGTGGATACCCTGGAAACGTGCCAGTGGCTCCGTAGCCCGTTTCTGTCAGGTGCCGTCACAGAACACTGGCCGCGCGCCAGTCTTGAACGCTGCCTGCGCGAGCGCAACATGCCCCGGGTCAGCAATAACGACCTGAAATACCTCGCTGCCCTGACCGAGCGTGCCTATCACTGTCCGGCACTGGTCACGGCACTGGCTGATTTCGACGCCCTGCCACGCCCCGGCTTGCGCAAGGACAGGACTACCCGGGAGTGGGAAATCCTGTTTCGCGCCCAGCTCGGGGCATTGGGCTGGCCGGGACCACGACCCTTGTCTGATGAGGAAAAGCGCGCCCTGGACAGCTGGGAGGAAGTCATGGCCCAGTTCAGTCGGCTGACGCCAGTGCTTGGCCTGCTGGCGGTGACTGAAGCCCTGGCCGTACTCACCCGTCTGGCAGACAACCATGTGCTGCGACCGCTGGCGGATTCTCACCCCCTGCGCATTCTGTCGCCGCTGGAAGCCGATGGTTTGCAATTCACCCATTGCCGTATGCTGGGCATGTCGGAACAGCAATGGCCGCCCCCGCCCCGGGTGTCACCATTTATCCCCTACAGTTTGCAAAAAGCCCATGGCATCCCGGAAACCGATGCCACGCGCTATGCCGGTCAAATGACGCAGATGCTTGCCGACCTGATCGGACGCACGGCATCCGCGTTTGTGTTCAGCCACCCGGTCAACCGCGATGAGATCCCCCTGAAACCTGCCCTGATACTCCAGCAGTTCATGCCCGGTGGGGTCAGCCTACCAGCCACAGCCAGGATCAGTTATCTGCACCCGCTGGCTGCAGAACAGGATTCGGACGATGCCACCGAGTTGCTGGAGGAAGCGGGTTTGCTGCCTTTGACCGACCTTGATCGTCTCAAGGGTGGCAGCCAGTTATTGGCAGACCAGGCGGAATGTCCTTTTCGCAGTTTCGTACATCATCGACTGAAAGCGCGACCGCTGGAAAAGCTGGTCTATGGCCTGGATCCGCGTGCCTCTGGTAATCTGGTGCACCTGGCGCTCGAGCTGCTCTGGAAAGCCCTTGCTTCCCAGTCAGCCTTGCTGGCCATGCCGGAAGCTGACCTCGAAGCCCTGGTGGCACGTGTTGTCAATGCTGCCGTTAATGACATGCGGCAAAAGCAGTTTCATACCATGACAGACAGTTTCTGTGCGCTGGAGGAAATCCGCCTGCAGGAGTTGTTGCTGCAATGGCTACAGGAAGAAAGGCAGCGTGGCAGTTTTACCGTGCTAGCCAGCGAACTTGATACGCAGTGGCAATGCGGGAATCTGACCCTGAACCTGCGAATCGACAGGATTGACGGTACGGACAGTGGCGACCTGGTGCTAGTGGATTACAAGACAGGACGCAGCACCCGAGTGGACTGGGAAGACGAACGTCCGGCCAATTCCCAGCTCATGCTGTATGCACTGGCCACAACACAGGCCCGGGCGCGCGCTGCCCTGCCAGAGCTAGCAGAAGCCAAACGCATTGCCGGTGTCTATTTTGCCCAGGTCAATATCGAAACCACGCGCTATACCGGATTGT
>Ga0181590_10004950_pt1 | contig 11044 bp, 11 predicted proteins | sample 071ome_34_FD_132446 | JGI IMG/M metagenome (GOLD analysis project Ga0181590, IMG submission 132446) | Coastal salt marsh microbial communities from the Groves Creek Marsh, Skidaway Island, Georgia - 071411BT metaG (megahit assembly) | ecosystem: Environmental > Aquatic > Marine > Intertidal... | reverse complement strand
GTTGTTTGCACACTCCAAACACCATCAAAGGTGTTTTCCTCAAATTCTAAAGAACAGGCATTACCATGCACCAGAAACACCTTTTTGTTTTTTAATTGTTCTTTCAAGACTTCTTTAGCATGGAAGAGGTTTTCACGAACTAAATCTACAATAACAATGGTAATGTCAGGTCGTTGAATATGAGTTTTCCTCCAGTGCCAACCCCAGCAACCGCCAATATCTAGCACTACTCCACCATTGGGTATTTGACTCAGAAATTTCTCAATTTCACGATCCATCACTGGTATGCTGTGGTGCGTCCGGAGTTCCTCTAAATAGTCACCATAGACTTTGCTTGCTATGGATTGACGAAGATTTTTTTCTTCTTCTTGTTCACCGTAATCATTTACATCTCCCCAAATACCGTCTGAACCTAAGTTCAATTTCCCAAGTATTTTTTTCATCAGCACCTCCAAGTAATCATTCTATTTTAATAGATATTTGGGTTGATTGGCATGCCGCACTTCAATATCCCCCCCCTTTTTTTTAAACTCTCAATTGAATTCAATCTAAAGAAGTCAGTCACAGTGTAATAGTTTTATAAGTACATACAATATTTATATAAAGTATTGATTTTTAACTATTTTTAATATTTAATTTTATTAAAAATAAAATTCTTTACATTTTTTTAATTAAGAGTATATTTCGGATTTGAACCAACTTTTTTTTGGGTTTACTTAATTTTATTGTGGAGACAATATTATGGCTACTGATGATTACGAATATGACGAATTCGAAGATGATAGTGAAAAAGATTTTGATTATGATTATGACGAAGATGATGATGATGAATGGTATTAGATAAGTCGACCAAACTCTAGGTTGTATACAACCTAGAGTTTTAAATCTGAAAAGAGCATATTTGCCTCAATATAGCCCTCAACAGAACCACAATCAATTCTTCTACCTTTAAACTTATATGCTAAAACTTTTCCAATTTTTGCAAGTTCTCTCAATGCATCAGTGATTTGAATTTCACCATTTTGATCAGGTGCAGTCTGCTCAAGAATTTGAAAAATATCAGGAGTTAAGATATATCTACCTATGATAGCTAAATTTGAAGGCGCCTCAGTAGGTGATGGTTTCTCAATCATGTCATCTACTTGAAAAGTATTGTTAGACGAGGAATCATAACTTACAACCCCATATTTATTAATATCTTTAATATTCACTTCTTCAACAGCAATAATGCACTTATCTTTATTTTCTATAAATATCTCATGCATTTGACTCATAACAGACTGATCTTCGCAGTAACATAAATCATCAGGTAAGACTACAGCAAATGGATTATTTCCAATAATGTCTTTTCCCTGCAGAATGGCATGACCTAAGCCCAACATTTCAGTTTGATTGATAAAATTTAAGTTGCAGTTTTTTGTTATAGTGTCAATGCAATCAAGCTTAGCAATTTTGGAGCTGGAAGAAATCAAAGATTCTAAATAGGGATAAGGCTCAAAATATTTCTTTATAGCTGATTTGTGCTCATTAATTACTATAACCAACTCAGATAGTTCACTTTCATATGCTTCATCAACAGCATATTGAATTAAGGGCTTATCAAGAATAGGTAAAAGTTCCTTAGGAACAGTTTTGGTTACTGGAAGAAATCTTGTACCAAAACCTGCGACTGGAAATAAACAATGTTTGATCATTAATAACTAAATTTATTTTTTAAAATATTTTTTCCCAGCTCTACACCAGGTTGGTCATAAGTATTTATTTGCATAAATGAACCCACAGAGGATGTTAGAAGAAGAAATCTATACATTAACTTCGCAATATTGGTCTCGTCAATACTTGTAATAGTTATTTTGTCGCATGGAATATCCTTTTCGTGGAGAATTGCCTCATAAGTCGAGTCAGCTTGTAAATTTATTAACTCGTTAAAACTCTTATCATTCAAGTAATCCAGACCAAAACAGCTAAACCTTTCTTTGTTTGGAATTATTGACTCATCCTTTAAATTATCAATCTTAAAGAAAGTCACTGTCTTATCTCTAGGTCCATCCATTATCAATTGCAAGAAACTATGTTGATCATCGGGACCAATAAGAGAAATTGGGGTTAATCCCTGACGAGTGCCATTAATATTCTTTTTGCCAAGGGATTCAGCCCAAAGTTGAACAAACCAACGATTAAAATCCCTGAAAACTGACGAATACGAAAAAATAATATTCATTGAAAATCGACTTTTATTTTCTACAAGAAATCTGGCTTTATTAATTATTAAATTATAGTATTCCCCCTTATTGAAGAAGCTTTCATGAACAGCCTTACAACCATCTAAAAGTTTCTGAATGTCTACGCCAATTATCGCTAGAGGCAAGAGCCCTACTGAGCTAAAGACTGAGAACCTTCCTCCAACATTATCTGGGATTTGAAATTTATTAAGATTATTTATAGATGCAAACTCCCACAATGAAGTTCTTTCTCCTGCGATAACACAACAGTTATCTTTGGAAATTTTTACCTTAGTACTAAGATATTTGAGAATACTTAAAGGTTCAATAGTACTGCCTGACTTTGAGATAATAATAAACTGAGAATTATTTAGATCTCCGAGATTTAGCAGGTAATTTATCCTCAGTGGATCAATGGTATCTAGAAAGAATATCTTTTTATTGAAATTATTCGTCGTCCTTAAGAAGGTATAAATTGCTTTCGTGCCTAGGCTGGATCCACCAATGCCAACTATAAAGATATAATCTTTTGTAACTTTCTTAGCAAAGGATAAGATAGAACTAATATCTTGTTCATGAAGAGAATAATATCCAATAGCTCCAATCTCCTCTTTTAGATTATTAAGAATCTCATCATTGGACTTGATTTCATAAAAATTTCGTTCGTATTTCATAGACTAAATAGTATATCTAATAACTTTTGAAGTATGATACACACTGTCATTGTTAGTATAATTGCAATATGATTTATACCCAAACTAGTTTTAATAAAAAAACAATCCTTATTACTGGAGGAGCTGGGTTTATTGGAAGCAATCTGGCATTTTATTTCCAAGAGCACTACCCTGATTCTAAAATCATAGTTTTTGATTGTTTCAGAAGTGAAGCAACTTTTTCGAATGGCAATCTTCAAAGCTTTGGACATTATAAAAATTTAATTGGATTTACTGGTGATATTATCTGTGGAAATATAAATAATCCAGCGGATCTTGCGCTTCTAAGTGAAACCAAATTTGATTATATCTTCCATCACGCTGCCATTTCAGATACTAGAGTTTATGACCAAGAGATAGTGATGAAAACCAATGTAAATTCTTTCTATTGGTTCTTAGAAAAGGCGAAAAATGATAATGCAACTCTTATCTACGCTAGCTCTGCTGCTACCTATGGAAGTATGCCTTCACCTCAGAAAATTGGTTTTGAGAGTCCTGAAAACCCTTATGCTTACAGTAAATATATCATGGATCAAATTGCAGCAAATTATTCTAAAAAAAATCAAGACTTAAAGATTATCGGACTTAGATTTTTTAATGTTTATGGTCCCAGAGAATATTTTAAGAAAAAAACATCTTCAATGATTATCCAGCTTGGACACCAAATTCTTAATGGTAATGCACCTCGGCTATTTAGAGGGTCTGAAAAGATTCTTAGAGACTTCATTTTTATTGATGATGTTTTACAAGCAAATATTAAGGCATGTGAGTCGAAAAATAACGGTGTATACAATGTTGGTACTGGCAAACCAAGAAGCTTTCAAGATATCGCAAATATACTTCAAAAAGAGCTTGGATGTGACTATGGCAATGAGTACTTCCCTAATCCTTTCAACGGTTACCAAATGCATACTCAAGCAGATATATCTCTATCAGAAGAAAATTTCAATTTTGAGCCTGTTTTTTCTCTTGAGGAGGGAATTAAGAAATACATCCCTAGAATCAAAGAAATGCATAACATGCCATTTGATTAATGCTTAATTCTATTCAAAAAATTAGACCTAATATTCTTGTCATCGGAGATCTAATGATTGACAAATATCTTTGGGGTGATTGCAATAGAGTTTCTCCTGAAGCGCCTGTGCAAATCATTAATGTAAAGAAAGAAACAAAAGTCCTTGGTGGAGCTGGAAATGTGGCAAATAATTTAGTAACACTTGGTGCTAATGTTGGCGTGTTGAGTATCATTGGTGGGTGCAAGATTTCTAATGAACTAAGAAAGCTTTTCAAAGATATAAATCTAAGTACTGAATATTTAATTGAACAAAAAGATCGTGTTACCTCAAAAAAAACGAGAATTATTTCAGCTCAACAGCAGGTCATTAGATATGATATTGAAAGCAATGAGGATATCAATAAACTTTCTGAAAACAAATTAATAGATTTATACAAATTAATTATTTGCAATTTTGAATTGGTTATCCTGTCTGATTATGGAAAAGGTGTAATAACAAATTATGTTTCCCAAGAAATTATCAGAATAGCCAACTCTTTAAAAATTAAAGTAATAGTTGATCCAAAGGGCTCTGATTATTCAAAATATACCTCCGCATATCTTCTAACCCCCAATAAAAAAGAGGCTTGTGAGGCAACTGGTATCGTTATCTCAGATGATAAATCACTTAAAGATGCTCTTATCCACTTAAAAGATTTATGTAGATTGCACACTTCTTTAATTACTCTAAGTGAAGATGGTATAGCAATCTTTGATGATCAATTCAGGTCACATCCAACAGCTGCGAGAGAAGTGTTTGATGTCACCGGTGCTGGTGATACTGTGATTGCTGCGCTTGGATATGCATTGGCCACAAATCAAAACATTGATTCAGCGGTATTTCTTGCTAATTTGGCAGCAGGCATTGTTGTTGGCAAGATTGGCTCTGCTACAACCTCATTTGATGAGATCATTAGATATGAATCTTCGCTAAATCATTCTAACTGTGAAAAAAATGTTTTATCCCTAGAAGCTTTTGTCAAAATTTTAGGCCCCCTAAGAAGATCCAATAAGAAGATTATATTTACAAACGGTTGTTTTGACATTCTTCATATGGGCCATGTTAAATATCTAGAGGAAGCAAAGAAACTTGGCGATATTCTTGTGGTTGGTATTAATTCAGATGATTCAGTTACCAGATTGAAAGGCAAAGATAGGCCTATTAATTCCCTAGAGGATAGAGCCTGTGTTATATCTTCACTTAAATCAGTTGACTATGTGATTCCATTTGAAGAGGACACACCTATTCAACTAATCAGCACAATCATCCCAGATATACTTGTAAAAGGAGGAGATTACAAAGATAAAGAGGTAATAGGTGAAAAAATTGCAAAAGAGCTTATCCTGATAGATTTTGTGAAAGGAAAAAGCACCACTAATACCATCACTAAAATCAATGAAAATGTTAGAAACAATTAAAAAAGAACTGAAGCTGCATAATGAGGTTTCTTCAAAAATGGATCAACTTTCTAGCTCAATTGAGTCAATTGCTAAGTTAGCTATAAGATCCATTGAGGCCGGTGGAAAGGTCATTCTTTTTGGTAACGGAGGATCTGCATCAGATGCGCAGCACATAGCAGCTGAGCTAGTTGGCAGATATAAGACTAGCAGAAAGGGTTTGGCTGCAATTGCTCTCACAACTGATACTTCCGCTCTTACTGCAATAAGTAATGATTTTGGATATGAGAACGTTTTCAAAAGACAACTCGAAGCGCTTTTAAATACAACTGACTTGGTAATTGGTATTAGCACCTCAGGTAACAGCTCTAATGTTATTAATGCTCTCAAATATGCGAAAAAATACAAAGCTAAAGTAGTTGGGTTTTCAGGAGCTCAAGGTGGAGAAATGAATAAAGTATGCGACATAAATCTTATAATCCCTTCGAACGACACTCCCCGAATTCAAGAGATGCATATTTTTGTTGGTCATACACTTTGTCATTTAATAGATATTCATTTTTCAGGTTAAACTTAGAGCTGCATTAATTACCTCTCTGCTGCTAATTTTTTTCATGCAGTCATGATGTTTGAGTGGACAAACTCTTTTCATGCAAGGCTGACAAGCCAGATCTTTCTTGATAATTCTAGATTTGTCATTCATCCATTGACATGTTTCATATTCCTTAGTGGGGCCAAATATTGAAACTGTAGGAATTCGAAACGCAGCTGCGATATGCATTGGCCCAGAATCTCCTGTGATGAAGAGATCTAATGAAGATATATAATCAATTAGTTCTTTGGTAGATGTCCTACCAGCAAGATTTACATAGTTCTTACAATTATTTTCTTTTAACTTGGATTCAATTTTTTCCACAAGATTTAATTCTTTATTGCCTCCAAAAATTAAGATATCAAATTTTTTTGACAAGGAGACAGCAATCTCGGCATATTTTTCATATGGCCAACATTTTGCTGAACCATAAGAGGCTCCAGGGTTTATTCCCATGACTGGTTTTGATAAGCCTGCTTTAGGATTAGCGCCATAAATAACTAAATTTTTTGGCTTTCTGTTAATTAACAGTGAATCATTGATGAACATATTGTATCTTTCGACTTGATGTCCAAAACTATAAAGATTTTTTTTATACTGAAATTTTTGATTTGAATTTAAAAAAAAACTTATCAATTTAGTTCTCATAGAGCTCCTAAAAGAAAGGAACATATCTACAGACCCAATCTTCTTAATTTGAGAATATAAACTCAACACATTTCTTTCAAGAATCATTGAGTCGATATGATTAGAATGATATCTCATTAACTCTATTGAGACCTTAGATCCAATAAAAATAATCCTACAATTAGGGTACTTGGATATTATGTTTTCTATGGCAGGGGTTGTCATGACACAATCGCCTAGCCATGTAGGTAATTCAATTAATAACTTCATTAATAACCTTCAAGGTATTTATTAAATTTTTATCAATTGAATATTTATTCGATAAATTATGATTTTCATTTTTGATTTTCTCTCTAGTTTTTTTATCTTGGATAAGTGATTTAATCAATAAAATTATTGAAGAATCCATTGGGTCTTTCATTACAAATCTTTTTTCAAGAATTTCACTGGCACCATTACTTCTTGTTGTAAAAACTATATTTCTAAAAAATAAAGCCTCCAATATGACATTTGCAAATGGATCGTAAAAAGTTGGAAGTATAAAGAAATCACTTATAGTAAAGAATTTATTCACATCTCTTCTTTGTCCGGTAAAAATAACTTTTTCTTCAATTAAGAGCTCACGTGCTAGATTTTTGTAATAATCTATTTTTTTATCATGACCGATAACAAAGGCTAAAATATTTTCATCGCCAATCTTTTTTATAATATTCAAGAATTCCGCAACTCCTTTTCTCTCAAACCCATTTCCAACGTAGAGAAATATTGGCCTATTTAAATCAACATAAAACTCATTTGAAATTTCTTCAAGAGATTGAATGTAACTATTGCCATCTATTTCTACGTCGATCCCATTATAAACAACCTCAATTTTCCCTTTGTCGATACCGTATTCTCCGATGATTTCATCTTTAATCATTTTTGAATTTGCAATGATTTTCTTTGAATTTTTGAAGCATTTTTTTTCTAAATATAAATATGCAGGGTGGAGCATATTAAACTTAGATTTATTGAATCTTTTAAGAAAAGCTTTGTGAACCCCATCCCCCGCTCTATATAAATCTGGGCAAGTTATTCTTTCCAAAGAAAAGTAAAACCGTTTCCCTTTTGTAAGACAAACAAAAATACTAAAAGCTATCGCTCTTACCCATGAAGGAAAAAACTTTGGAATCTTAGAATTAACAACCTTAAAATCATATCCTTTATTTGACATCGAGGTGGTAAATCTCTCTAAGTAGTTCTCTGCCCCCCCGAATTTGGTTTTATTGGCTCTAATGAGAAAAATTTTCTTCATCTTTCTTTTCCTCACTAAAAAGATAGAAAACAATAATTCCTAGAAGAAGCATAAATTGCAAGAACATATGATCGCGCATATTTGCATCAACCAAGCCTCTTGAAAAATAACCTACTGTTATAAATACGGTCAATATTGAGAAAAAACTCCCATCTTGCATAAATTTTTTAAATGCATAAAGAGCGACTTTTAAAACAAAAATTAACCATAAAATCAACCCAACTATACCTGTGCCAACTGTAAGATCCAAGATAGAGCTATGAGATGTCTGGCCAGCTGGAATTAAATCTATCATATCAGGATGATGCATTCGCATAGCATGACCGAACGCATTCCTACCAAAACCAATACCTAGCGGATCTAAAATAATGTAATCTATAGATTTTTTAGCCCAAGCAATCCTTTCATAATTTGAACCTGCAACTTCATAACCACTTGAAGACTTTGGCGCAGGTAATGACTTATTAATCCAATGATCACTTTTAGAGGTATCTATGGCAAGAGGAATTGTTTCTACTAGCTTACCCCATCTTGGATCAGACTTAATGTTATAAGCAAGTGGAGTAGAAAGAACTAGAATAATTAAAGACGTTATCAAGACTTTAGAATTTTTTGAAAATGAATTGTTTTTATATACAAAAATAAAAGATGCACTAATCCCTAATAGGACTAATGAAATATCTCCAAGCCGGAGTGACTCGAAAAAAGTCGAAAAAATTGAGGCGACAAGCGCAAAGTGTAAGAAACCATTAGGTAATCTTAGAAACTTTTTATTATTTCTAAGTCTGTACATATATTCAGAAGTAAGCATAGCTATAGCAATATTTGTTATGTAATTTGCTGAAGTTGGAGATGCCATCAATCCGCCATATCTTCTTATCATGAAACCATTATCTATAAGGCGATCTATTCCAAAAAGATCTATGTAAATAATGTGTAAGAAAATACTAAAAAAAATGGCAGTTAAGAAAGCTTCTAAGCTGATTAATTTTTTAATTTTTATTAAATTTGCAATTGTTAAACCTATAAAAAAATAAATAACCGGGTATAGAAGTTGAGCTCTCCATTCATCTAAAGACCATGAGAAATCTTCGGAGATAAAGAGTGTATGTACTAGGACATATGTTAAAAAAATTAAGAGTGCATTAACTAATGATTTTAGTTCTTTAAAAGAAAGAACACTATTGTAGGTCTCAACCAACACACTTTTATTGAATATTAGATAGGTGAAAATCAATCCAATCAAAAGATTTCGAAGTGCTATAGTGCCTTCAATACTAATAATAAATAACAAGAGATACAAAATACCTTGAAAAATGCTAAATCTCATCATATCTAATCAAAAAAGAATTGTTGTTGACCACAAGGTCTCTTTTTGTTGTCTTGAAGAGTGCACATGTATCCTTCTTTAATGCCAAAGCAAGATGGAGAGGGGCAGAATCAGCAGATATTATAAGATCAGAGTTAATCATAACTTTAAGAAAATCTGCAGATGATTGCTGAGTTTTTTGAAATTTAAAAATATTCAAGAAATTATAACCTCTAATTCCTTTTTTATTCATCGAAGCAATAGTAATGGAAGGATTAAATTTTTTATATATTTTTTCAATAATACTAATAAGCTCATCATCTCTAATCGATCTTTCTTTATCAGTAGAATCTGGGCATATTAATACATGCTTATATAAATTTTTTGGGCGACTGAAATGAGACTTACTTTCTTGAAAAGGCAATTGTAAATACTTTCTGACAACATCATAATGGTTTATAGGTAAATTAAAAAAAAAATCTCTATAGCAAAAATATTTTTTTGCATATGAAAGAAAATAACAACTATCTAAACCGTTTGACCAAGGATTAAATGCAAGATCAGGTGCCCAATTTTTTAAAATTTTATTGACTCTAAACATTTTCCATGGATTTCTTTTGTTAATTGAGTAAGAGGAAATATTTGGCAAAAAATATTTAACAAAAGGTTCCATCTGAGGAGGTGTCATAATCAAATATTCTTTATTAGGATATTTTGAAATAAACTCCTTAATGATAATTAGATCAATTAAAGTATCACCATATCTTGTGAAGATCGAAAATAAAATTTTGTTAGAATGTGCTATATCCTTAAGACTTATATTCTTTGAATTAAATTTTTTTGATTTGAATTTTAGAAATAAATTAATCATTCCAAATGTTAAGTTCCTTTAATTTTTGAATATTTGCATCACTGCACTCCTTCCAATCAACCAGAGGTGACAAGACCCCCTCTTGCATATGTGTTGCCAAACCTTGAATTGGAGATATGCAAAGAGCTTTCCCTCTTGAAAAAAGCCTAAAATAAACTTTTTCACTTAGTTTTGTATCACTAGGCCCAACTGCAGACTGCTGAAACTCATCTTTAAATTTCTTAATTGTTTTTGCCTCCAATAAAACTGTATGAGTCGTATTGGTAATTTGTCTCCAATGACAATATTTAGATAAAAAAATAAATGATGGTTTTCTCCAATATGGGATGTATCTATCTGGATAATCAGAGGGATGGATAATCAATGGCAAATTTGACAAATTACCAATTAGTTTATTTAGATAATTTTTCTTTCTTCCTGAGGTGGCAAGATAATGATCTTTTGAGAGTATCAATTCTTCAATATATTGAAAAGAATAAGAGGTATGAAGATAGTCATCTTCGCATAAGTAGACCCAATTTTCGTCTGGGACCTTGTATGCCAACTCTAATTGTTTTTTTAGTGATTTCGCTGCACTTCCATATTTACCGTTTAAGACTTTAACTGAATCAAAATTTTCAAAAAAATCCAACATCTCTCTTGATAGATCATCGCCAATAATGGTAAATTTTGCATCATAATTTTCAAGCGACCTATACAAACTTATAAAGGAAATTTTGATTGTCTGGATTTTATTCATGCCAAACAATCGTTTTGCATTGTGGACTGACTCCACCTTGTCACAGGCTCGAAATAGAATATCAAATTTTATATTCATGAAATCTTATTATATGACAACCATTCAAGCAATACAGCAAAGGTATAAGCCAATCTTCTCGAAGCTCTTTTTTTCTTTGATTGAAACCATAATTTATTAATTTCTGAATGGTTTAAAAAAGGAGTAATTTCTTTAGAGTCAGCAAAT